>Ga0256840_1000032_pt1 | contig 101567 bp, 89 predicted proteins | sample 355202metaG_FD_185969 | JGI IMG/M metagenome (GOLD analysis project Ga0256840, IMG submission 185969) | Hydrothermal vent microbial communities from Mid Atlantic Ridge, Atlantic Ocean - 355-202 | ecosystem: Environmental > Aquatic > Marine > Hydrothermal vents | place: Atlantic Ocean: Mid... | reverse complement strand
ATTTGCTCACATTGATAGCAAGAGATGGAGGCAAAAACAGCCTATTATGATTATTATTTTGTTTGTAATTTCCGGGGAAATAATCTACTAAGTTACTAATATGACTAATATATAACGTAGTTTGTAGTAGTTTGTAGGGACGGTGCTGCTTTAGTGTTTTAAGCATCTTAAAGCACTAAAGCAGCAACAACGTCTCCATAATTACTGATCAGGCAAATCAAGGAGTTGATTGAGCTTTTTAAGTTTATTTTGTACCGCTTCGTCAACCTGTTTTGTCCCGAACATCCAGGTTAACTGTCCCAGCATCAAGGAGACATCAGCGAGTTCATCGATAACGGCTTGTTGGTCAACTTTGCCCCGACGAAAATGTTTCAGTGCTGCAATCAGCTCGGCACATTCCTCAACCGCTTGATCGTATTGGGCATCCTCTCCCCATTTAGCTAAAGTTGCCTGGTAGAGTTGTTCCATCGGCATGGGTGTCCTTTTTGGTTTGTAACCTTAGTGTCTAAATTCAAGGTTTAAGCAGTATTGCAGTAAACTTGGGACTGTCCCCAGCTCCATCGGGGGCTGTCCCGAAGTTTACGATCCATGAAAACGTGGCGGTTCGCACTGCAAAAGCCTGGGGCAGCCCCCATACGGGGACACCGTTTTTGCTGTCATCTATCCTTAACCTAGCGCCATTCGGTACTGATCAGGCCGTCTCAGGTCGTTCCTTCTGGAGAAAAACAGCGAGTTTTTCTTCAACCAGAGATAGGTGCTTCTGCATCCAGTCTCGAGCCCGATCAGGATCACGGTCTTCAATTGCTTCAAGGATTTCCCGATGATGATTGAGCAGCAGATCGATATAGCCTTCTTTGCTGTAAAACTCACCCAGGGCGACCATGATTGTGGTCTGGAACAATTTTTGAACCGTATTAAGAATATGAACCTGGAGGGTATTATGACTCGCGGCAGTGATGGTTAGGTGGAATTGAAAATCGATTTCTGGATCCCATCCCCCATTTTTTGCTTGCTCTTCCATAACTGTATAGAGTTCGCGCAATCGCTCAAGTTCCGGTTTCTCTGCACGCTTGGCCGCTAGATAAGCGGACCAGGTTTCCAATCCCAAACGCACTTCTGCCAAAGCATGGAGCATGCGCGGATCACGCCGTTCCACCATGTTGGCGAGTGGATCTGCCATGGTGACATCAGCCAGGGAACGAACGAAAGTCCCGCCACCCTGGCGCGATTCGAGAAATCCCATCGCTTCAAGAACCATGATGGCTTCTCTTACTGAGGGGCGACTTACCCCTAAAAAAGTTGCCAGTTCACGTTCTGATGGAATTCTCTGGCCGGGGCCGAGATCTCCTCGAGAGATCAACTCTTTAATTTGTTCAACAATCTCTTCCGAGAGTTTTTTTGGTCGAATTGGTTTGAATACTGTGGTCATAAAGGTCTCCTGATTATTTGGTAAGACCTTTTACCATGATAGGGCGTTTATGACAAGATGGGAGGTTGGGAGTTTAGGTAAATAGTTAAACCAAGATAATCAGATTGCCAAAAAGAGCTGCCTGATGGACACAATTGTTACTCTTTTGCTTTGTGAGTTCGTTTGAAATGTTTAAACCAGCTTTGAAATTCTTTTTCTTCACTCTCCATTTCAAAGGCATTGATCAGACCGCGGGCAATAGAAACTGCTACAGCACGGTTGCGTAAGTTAAAAGAATCACCAACTTTTTCAGTATTGAACTGTTCCTGATCAATGCCAAGTTTATTGTAAAGGGAGTTGAGGCGACTTTGAACGCCACGGCGTGACAGATAACGGCGTTGGGCAATCAGGTTGTCGGTTAATCCTAGTGATATATCAAGCAGAGCTTCATATTCTATGTCAGACAGCGCAGTCAAACTGTGTCCTGCCCGTCCTTGAACTTTGCGAACTTCCGGTGCGATCCAGCACTGTTCATCCAGCAGGACGGTTCGAATAGCGGAAGAAATCCGCTCTCGGGGACTTGATTTGAGAATATAGCCATAAACGGTTTCCGGGGGGACAATTTTTACCAGAGCACGGACATACATCTCATCTTTGAATTGACTCCAGAAAACAATTCGTGCCTCTGGTTGTTGTTCCCAAAGTTTTTTGGCAAAGTCGATACCGTTTATTCCCGGCATTTGGATATCACTGATGACGAGAGGATTGTTTTGTGATAAGCCAATTTCAAGAGCCACATCTCCGTTGGGAGCTCGAATGATATTGACCGTCTCATCCCACTCATCAAACAATTGTTTCAAAAATTCAAAATCTTTTGGATTGTCTTCTGCGACAAGGATATCTACGGGTTGCATGCTGTCTCCTGGTCAGGTTTCACAAGGGAGGGTAAGTTCAAAGCGGGTTCCACTTGAAAAGCGGGATGTTTTCCAGTTCACTGTAGCATCAATAGCTCTGGCACGTTCACGAATGTTATGCAATCCCCGACCGTTATTACTCTCTTTTTCTTCAACCATTCCGCTGCCATTATCTTCAACCGATAAAATCAAAGTTGTTTTTCGCACCTCTAGATTGACTTCATAGCGGCTAGCAGCAGCATGTTTGATAACATTCTGGATTGCTTCAATGACAATTCGATAGAGGGTCAGCTGTTTAATTCGACTGAGATTTAAAGCATTGATACTCGGATCAATATAAAGGTGATATTCAGGGAGCCCTTCACTATCACAATGTTGTTCCAGGTGAGCTTCAATCGCCGCTCCTAATCCCAGGATGTCGAGGGTCTGTGGGTGCAGATTGTTCATAATATCCCGCAGATTGACAATCGCCCGCTCCAGGTCAAGTTTTAAACTTTCAGTTTTTGCCTGAGCTTTATGGTCTGACAGCTCCGCTGATAAATTTCGTAGTCCACGCAAAATGGCAGAAAGATCAGACAGAGATTGGTCGTGCAAATCCATGGCGATTCTGCGTCTCTCCTCTTCAGCTCCCTCTAAAAGCTTTTCTGTCCCGACAACCTGAATCAACCGTTTGGTCATGCGGTTGATTGAAACGGCCAGGGTGTCAAGTTCATCACGGATCCGATCTGGTGCCGGCGGGAGTTCGAGCTTGCCATCGGCAATCCGTACGGCATTGTGGGAAAGTAACTGAACCCGATTAAGAATACGCCGACTGAAATAGACCGAGATAAACAATCCAAGTAGAATAGCCAGAATTAATACCGACATGGAGACAACAGCAGCTCGCTCCACCAGCTGATTGATGTCTTGCTCGTGATTCATGCGTAATTTGTTGCGGTGAATTTGGGTCATATTGGAAAGGGCGGATAATTCTGCTCTGAATCGGGCAAAAGACTCAGCAGTTTTTTCTATTTCTGGACTATCGGTCGGATTAAGACTTTCAGCTAAGGTCAACAGTTGAGAAATCTGTCCTGATCCTTTGAGTGAGCCAAATGGTTTTAACCGTCCAATTGCGTCCAATAGCCGTTCATACAGATCGGAGACAAGAGCCATATCCTCGGGTGGCGCCATACCCGTATGTTGCATAGTTCTCAACAGGAGATGCAGTCGCCTGGCTGCCATGTCAGCTTCTGCCAGAGCAACAAAAGTTGTCCCTAGGTTTTTGGTTTCCTGGCGTTTTCTGGATAAATCCCAGTAGGTATATTGCATAAAAGCAAGCAATAGAATCAGCAGAATTAAAACAGTTGCCGGAGCCAGAAGAACTTGTTGTTTAACGGTTATTCTCATTTGGGTCGTCCAGTGTCATATCGAAAGTGTGGAGATACTAGCATGTCGCTCGGGCTCTTGCACTGTGCAGATGCGCAATTCTCCAGCATATACGGGACTGTCCCCGCATGGGGGATGTCCCAGACTTTTGCGGTGTGAACCAGCACAGTTCTTCGTGGCTCGTAAACTTGGGACAGCCTTCGATGGGTCTGGGGACAGTTCCAAGTTTACTGCAATACTGCTTAAACCAGTGTCATTTCAGGGCTCCAGTGAATTTTTGAAATCAGAGAAAATCTAACGGTGGGATAAAAAAAGCCCCAAAGACCTGGAGGGGGGGTAGGTCTTCGGGGCATGAGACCTTCAAGAAGGTCTCGCTTAGAAATATACAGGACTCAGATCAAAAAGTGAAGTCCCAAAACCAAAAAAATATTCAAAATTAATTTTTTTTCTGCAGCACTAATTTCCGCTGTACAAAATCCCCTCGCTCCGGCGTAGGAGAGAGGGGGATTACTATCTAAAGCGGAAGATTAGTTATAATTAGTATTTATTTTGGTAAGGAGCTGTAAACAAATAGCGGAGTTAATATTGCCCTTGGATTGGATGAACTGATTGAAGCAAACCGCAGATGTAGCATAGCTACATTGAGGATTTGAAGATTGAGATTCGGTCAATGATGACCTGAAGCTGAGAGGCAAGATGGTTGTGCTGTATTTGTGGATCCTAGTGGGAGCGTAACCGTAAATTTGCTGCCTTGGCCAAGGATTGAACTGGCAGAGACCGATCCAGCATGTGCATTGACAATCCATTTGACAATCGCCAGCCCCAGCCCTGAACCACCATCGTTGCGATTACCGGTTTTATTTACCCGATAGAACCGGTCAAAAATAGCTTCCAGATGCTTACTGTCAATACCGATACCCGTATCAGTAATAGTTATTGCAACAGAATTTTCGTCCCGAGTCAGTGCAATGGTCACGGTGCCATTTTCCGGTGTGTACTTTATTGCATTTGTCAGTAAGTTGAGAAAAACTTGTCGCAATCGTAAGCTATCAGCCTGTAGAGGAATTTGTTCGTCAGGGCAGTGTAATTCGACACTTATATTCTTAGTAGTCGCAAGAAGTTGCGCCTGATGGTGGAGTTCAACAATCAACTCATCCAGATACAGAGGTTCCTTTTTTAACGGGATTTCACCTAGGTCACTTTTGGAGAGGAGCAACAGGTCTTCAATCAGGTAACTCATGCGACTGATCTCTTCCAGATTTGATTCCAGGACTTCGCGGAGTTGTTTTTGATCCCTGCCATTTCTTAGCGCAAGTTCCGTTTCTCCGCGGAGAATTGTGAGAGGAGTTCGGAGCTCATGAGTGACATCTGCAGAAAATTGCCGGGCGCGGCGGAGATTATTCGCCCGGCGAGTCATCAGATCATTATAGCTGTGAGCAAGTTTTTGAATTTCTGGCGCAGACGAGTCTGCCACTTCGAAGATTGGCGGCAACATCTCCGTGTTGGTTTGATCCATCAACCGGGTTAAGCGCTGGATTGCTTCCAGATTATTGTTTCTGCGTTTGCGCTGTGAAATTGCGAAAACAACCAGAATAATAATAATTCCTATAAGACATACGACTAACATATGGTTCCATTGGATGCCAAAAAAACCCGCCCCACTTAGGATCAATGCCAAAAAAAGCAGGTTCCAGAAAGGGGCGGGTTTCTAGTCAAGTTCCAGGGCTCTACGGGACAAGATTATTCTGATTCCTTGAGGACGTAACCAACACCACGAACTGTGTGGATCAGTTTTTTATCAAAGTCACGGTCAATTTTCTTACGTAGATAGTTGACATAAACATCGATAATATTGGTGAAGGAATCAAAGGTATAATCCCAAACATGCTCAGCTATCATGGTTCGAGTAAGAACCTGATTAGGACTGCGCATAAAATATTCAAGGAGAGCATACTCCTTTGAGGTCAGATCAATCTCTTTATTGTCGCGCCACACTTTGTGACCAACTGGATCCAGACGCAAATCGGCAAAATAGAGTTCAGCGCCGCGATCCTGAGATCCTCGACGGATCAGAGCTCTGACTCGGGCGATTAACTCAGCGAAAGCAAATGGTTTGGTCAGGTAGTCGTCACTGCCGATATCCAGACCAGAAACGATATCCTCAACGGTATCCTTTGCTGTCAGACATAAGATTGGAGTGGCAATACTCTTTTCACGCAGTTCCTTGATTGCGCTCAAACCATCTTTCTTGGGGAGCATGACGTCCATCAGGATCAGGTCGTAGGTAGCGCTTTCCGCCATTTGAACCCCTTCTTCCCCATCATAGGCGACGTCAACTGTAAACTCTTCTTCTTCCAAGCCCCGTTTAATAAAGCTGGCGACCTTTTTCTCATCTTCAACAACCAGGATGCGCATTGTGTCTCTCCTTTGTTCTTTTTGATGCCAAGCTTCGTTGTGCCCGACATTCTCCAGGGAAATTAGTTTTGAAACTTTTCAGTTATAAACTTGATCGGCTACGAAGCCGCTATTTACTAGATAGAAAAAACCATAGCGTCTTTACTAGCTACAGCTCATGAAAATTTTAAACAACTTTAGCAGAGACTTTATGACTGTGCAAGAAGAATAATAATTTTTCTTTAATTATTTTTTTCATTGGGAGTAGATTCATCATTTTTTGCTATAATCCAGCATTTAGGAGCCTGTCGGACTTTACAAGAATCGACTACGTAGTCGCCTGATCGGTGCATATTTCCGATAAATAGTGGTGTTATTCGCTCTCAAATCTACAAAAATCTGCCCTCGAACAGTCAACTTCCCGCTACGATCCGTAAAGCTGACAACCTCTTGGGGAGGGTTGTGTCCCGATAAAAAAACTCTATTCCCCTCCGAAAAGAGTTATTCTTAAAATTCTCTATTGCTTTTAAGTGATAGATTCTGTTAATTAGTATCTATGAAAAATGAGTGGATTGTCATCGAAATCAAGGTTAGGGGGAAATTTGTTGATTTTGTCGGCGCAGTCCTCTCTGCATCCGGTTGCTCTGGAACGGTTGTTGAGGAACGCAAACTGGATACTTTTGTTGTCCCTGACAATGATCTGGATCCTTCAGCTGACTACAATATGAAGGCTTACTTTGATACTGTAGCAGATTCAAATCTGCTTATCGCTGAATTGCAGAGTGCTTTGCAGGCTATTCCAGTGCTCAGCAATCAGGATATCCGTGTTACCCTGGGAGGTACAGTGCGGATAGAAGATTGGGCTGAAGATTGGAAACAAAATTTTTCAGCTTTTCATGTGGGTAAAAACCTGGTCATTCGGCCGAGCTGGGAAGAGTATCTTCCACAGGAGGGCGAGGTTGTTATCGAGATTGATCCGGGGATGGCGTTTGGAACCGGAACTCATAGTACGACACAACTTTGCCTGGAGGTGATCGCAGAACAGCTGGATCGCCCCGAACCTCCGGCTGATATGCTTGACGTTGGAACGGGGTCGGGTATCTTGGCATTGGGAGCAGCAGCTCTTGGCTGTCGTAAAGTTGTTGCAACCGATATTGATTCCGTTGCCTGTGCTATTGCTCGTGAGAACGTCGATAAAAACGGCTATACTGATCGGATCAAAATCACTGAACAAACTCTGGAGCAGCTACCGGGACAATTTGACTTGATTGTTGCAAATATCCTGGCAGAAGAAAATGTTCGCCTCAAAAATGCTTTTATGAATCATTTATGTCCGGGAGGGTGGTTGATATTGTCCGGGATTTTAAAAGAAAAAGAGTCGTTGGTCTGCCGTGGTTTTGCCGATTTACCTTTGAAATTTTTTCCGAGCCGTTATCAGGGTGAATGGGTCTGCCTGTTATTGCAGCGGCTGATGGCGTAATCATGGTGTTGTTTAGTTGTGAGATCAGTATAATTTAAATGCGTTGTTTCTATTTACCTGAACCAGAATTATATCGTGGTACTATCATCTCTTTGCCCGATGATTTAAGAAGGCATCTGCACATAGTTTTGCGTCTGCAGCCGGGAGATAGAATTCAACTGTTTGATGGCGCCGGGCAAGTAGCTACAGCAATTATAAGGGATAATTCCAGCGTTGAACTTGAGGACATGGTTAATTATCCTGCGCCAAATTGTTTTCTTACCTTGATTCAGGGACTGCCTAAAGGGGACAAGCTCGAATTAATCCTGCAAAAGGGAACCGAACTTGGTGTTAATCAGTTTTGTTTGACAACCATGGAGCGGAGTATCGGGTTGTTAAAATCTGATCGAAAAGAAAAACGGTTGCAACGTTGGCAGAAAATTATTCAGGAAGCGGCAAGGCAGAGTAAACAGTATCATCTTCCACGGTTGGAGGTTGAGACATTTTCGGGGATTTTGTCGGCAGTCAAAGCCGATTTGAAATTATTACTCTGGGAGGAGAGTGAAAAACCTCTGGAGACTGTTCTCCCACAGTTACCCCCACAACGGATTGCTGTTATGGTCGGTCCAGAGGGGGGAATCACTCAACAGGAAGTAGCACAGGCTAAGGCTGAGGGGTATCAACCGGTGAGCCTTGGTCCACGGATTTTACGTACTGAAACGGCAGGACTTGCGATAATGACAATTTTACAATATCTTTATGGGGATTTGGCTTCGAGCCAGCATGGTTGAATAGCCATGTATCAAAGAAAGGAAAAGTCATGAGATGTCCCAAATGTGGCTATAACAGTTTTGATCATCTGGATAGCTGCAAAAAATGTGGCAAAGATCTGGTTGAATTCAAGCAGAGCTTTGGAATCAAGAGTGTTTTGTTTCCGGGGCAGATGGGTTCAGGTGATGGAGCCGAAGATGCAGAGCTTGAAAGTATTGCTGCTGATGCTGTCGTGGCTGCGGTTACGGGAGTTGCTGCAGCAACGGCAACCGCAGCGGTGGTGAATGGAGCAGGTGATGAGCCGACTGCTTCTGGATCCGATGGTGATGATTTCGGTTTTGATTTTATGGGTGATAGCTCTGAGGACGATGATCTCTCTTTTGATGAGTTGTTTGAAGAAGCTCCGGAAGATGAGGATATCGAAGAAACGATTGAGGGGCCAAAAGAGGCAGAAGAAGCCGAAGAAGCCGAAGTTAATGCTGAGTCAGGCGATGACTTTGCTTTCGATCTGCCAGATGATGAGGCTGATCTCGAGGATGATTTTGGTATTGGTGCGGATGAGAAAGCAAGTGCTTCAGCAACTGAGGATGATTTCTCTTTTGATGATGAAGAACCGGATTCAGCAAACGAATCTGAGGATTCAGGATCTGAGGAGGACCCCAAACGCCCTTTTGACTTACCGGAGTCTTCACACGTTGTGGGGGCTCCGGAAGATCATCTCAATACTTTTGCAGAACAACCCGCTGAGTTTGCGGCAGAGAGAGAATCTGCCGAACCGTTTTTAGAAGACGACTCTTCAATCCCGGAAGAATTGCCTGAGAGCCCGGTCTTGGAGGGGGGTGAATCTTCCCCGTTACTCTTGGATTCAGATCCGGTTGGGGAATCAGAGTCTGTTGCCGCAGAAAGGGAAATCGTCGCTGTAACTACTGCAACTGTCGCTGTAGCAGCCGCAACTGCGGTCTCCCCGGTTGTTACGGACGATTTTCCTGAAGATACTGTCGCTAATCTTGCATCTCCTCCACCACTGTTGAACTGTATTGAAGCGTTTATCTGCGATGTTATTTTGTTGGCAGTTGTCGGAATAAGTTTTGTTGTGGCTGCAGAAGCAGCCATGTCTGCGGGGGAGACCAGATTGCTTCCTTCTCTGGAAACTTTGATTGATCTGTCGGTTCCTTATTTTCTGGTTCTTTTTTTTCTGGCGTTTGGTTATTTCACCTTATTTCATTTCTTGGCTGGGCAGACGCCGGGGAAAATGTTGGCTGGGTTGCGGGTTGAAACGACCGAAGGAGAGCCATTGTCTTTTTCCCAGGCTTTTTTGCGTAGCGTCGGTGGGTTGTTGCAATTATTGCCCGCGGGATTGGGCTATCTGGTGATGTTGACCAATTCTGAACGGCGTGGTTGGAATGATCGCCTGGCGGGAACCCGGGTTGTTATTTGTCCGGACAGAACTTAAAGGGTCAGCAGCCTATCAGGTTTCCCGCCGCAGCTTGATAAAACTCTGTAGATCTGGGCATTTAAAGTAATCATTATTTTCCAATTCCCAACCGATTGTCGAGGTCACTGATGAACCATAGTTGTGACCTGGATATACTTGAGTTTCCTTTGGCAGGATTTTTAATCGCTGTAAGCTATGGTAGAGTTCTGTTGCATTACTGCCAGGTAAATCTGCCCGACCACAGCGACCGACAAACAGGGTATCACCGGTAATAATACGCTGCCCGGTTTTAAAAACAATCGACCCTGGGGTATGTCCCGGGGTGTGCATAACCTCAATTATCCCATTTCCCAACTCAAGTCTGGAACCATCTGCAAGTGAAATATCAGGATCTGGCAGATCAAGCGGATGTGCTGCCAGTTTGGCTCCAGTCTGTTCAAGAATTAATCCATTACCAGCAATGTGATCCTGATGACCGTGAGTATTGAGTAGCAAATCCAAGGTCACGTCGAGTTTCGCCGCCCTGTCAAGGAGCAATTCTGGACGCATTGACGGATCAACTGCCGCACCTCGTAATGTTTCCGGACAATAAATCAGGTACGAGAAATTATCCATGTCGCTGGTATGTATCTGGATGATTTGTAGCATGATGGGCATATGAAAAGTGCTCCCGAATAAAAAATTAATAAACAGAAACTAAAAAGTTGAGTCCATTCACTCCGGTGAATTATAGTATCCGAGGCGCTTATATGACAACAGTTGTTAGGAGAGAAAGATGAGATTTACCAAGATGCATGGGGCAGGGAATGATTACGTCTATATCAATGGTTTTGAAGAGGAGGTTGAAGACCCGGTCACATTGGCACAGCGGGTCAGCAATCGGCAGTTCGGGATTGGTTCGGATGGCCTGATCCTGATTCTTCCCTCGACTGTTGCTGATGTGCGCATGCGGATGTTCAATATTGACGGAAGTGAAGGGCGAATGTGTGGCAATGGAATTCGCTGCGTTGCCAAATATGCCTATGATCATGGTTTGGTTGAACAACTGGAGATGACTGTGGAGACAGGCAGTGGTATCTTGTCTTTGTCCATGACTGTCGGAGCTTCGGGCAAGGTGGACTTCGTTCAAGTCAATATGGGAGCGCCTGGATTAACGCGTGGGGATGTGCCAATGGTCGGCTCTGTGACAGAGAAAGCCATCTCAATTTCTCTAGAGGTTGCCAATCGGCGGTTTGAAGCGACTTGTCTCTCTATGGGTAATCCACATGCGGTTATTTTTGTCGATGCTGTTGAACAGTTTCCGGTTGCTGAAATTGGCCAACTGATTGAAAATCATATCTGGTTTCCTGAACGGGTGAATGTTGAGTTTGTTCAGGTTCATAGCCCGACAGAAGTGATTCAACGAACCTGGGAGCGAGGTTCTGGAGAAACTTTGGCCTGTGGCAGTGGCGCTTCTGCAGTGGCAGTTGCCGGGGTGTTAACCGGTCGCACCGAACGGAAAATTATCAACCATCTGCGTGGTGGTGATCTGGAGTTGGAGTGGCTGGAAACGGGTTCAGTGATGATGACCGGCCCAGCAGTGGAGGTATTCAGTGGAAATTTTGATCCACAGTAGAGGCTCTTGTAAAACCCTTTAAAATCCAGTGACCGTCATTCCCGCGGAGGCGGAAATCCAGAGGTTTCTTGGGTTCGTCAAAAAACTGGATTCCCGTTTTCACGAGGATGGCGACTTTTGCAAGAGGCTCAATAGAGAGATGTTTGAATGAAAGCAATACTGTTTGATCTGGACAATACCCTCTATCCCGCCGAGCGCGACCTTTTCTCATTGATTGATGTGCGGATCAATCGATATATGGAGGAGGTTGTTGCCATTGCTCCACTTGATGTTGATGGTTTGCGTCGTCTCTACTGGAAAGAGTATGGTGCGACTTTGCAGGGGCTGATCCGCCATCATGGAGTCGATGCAGAAGATTATCTCGATTATGTCCATGCGGTTGATGTTGCTAGCCGACTCTCCATTGATATTGAACTGCAGAAAACATTGAACAATCTTCGTTTGCAGAGCTATATTTTTACTAACGGGTCACGCTGTCATGTTGATCGTGTCGTGACAGCACTTGGGCTGGATGGTTTATTTGCGGATGTTTTTGATATCCGGATTGCCAATTATCAACCAAAACCAAATCCTGATCCTTACCGACAGGTTCTTGATGCCCTGGCACTGTCAGGAGATCAGTGTATCATGGTAGAAGATCAGTTGCAGAATCTGCAAATGGCGAAAGAATTTGGTATGAAAACGGTTTTAATTCAAGGGGAATATTCTGAAGATCAATCCTATAGTTGTGTTGATGCCGTACTTACTCGATCAGCAGAGATTGGGCAACTGCTGGATGAATGGTTGGGAGTGGATTAGAATGCGGGCAGTTATTCAACGGGTCAGCCGTGCTGGAGTTGTTGTCGCTGGTGAACGGATTGCTGCTATCGATTCTGGTTTGCTGGTTCTGTTGGGAGTTGAAAACGGTGATGAGAAAAAAGCGGTGGAGTATCTGGCAGACAAGACGGCTGGGTTGAGAATATTTGAGGATTCTGCTGGAAAGATGAACCTTTCTGTTCTTGATTGCTCCGGAGAGGTTCTGGTGGTGTCACAGTTTACTCTGTTGGCTGATTGTCGCAAGGGGCGTCGCCCGGGATTTTCAGCCGCAGCGTCGCCGGAGCTGGCTGAGCCACTCTGCGAATATTTTGTCGAGCAATTAAAACAACGAGGTATCAGAGTGCAAACGGGGCAATTCCGGGCAGATATGGCGGTGGATCTGGTGAATGATGGACCGGTGACTATTCTGCTTGATAGTGAGCGAACTTTTTAAGGAGGAGCGGGTGCAAAGAATTCTATTTCTACTGCTGATTATGGTTTGTTCTGCTGTGACGGTGCAGGCGGCTATTTACTCCTGCCGGGATAAGCAGGGAAAATTGTTTATAACCGATAACTTGCAAGCGCTCCCTGCAGAATGTTCGGGGCGGGCACAGGTGGTCGAAGCGAAAGATCCCGATAATCTGAATTATGTTCCCGCTCAAGCAGATCCTCAGGGTTCAGGGGCTGTATTTCAGCAGAACGTCCGCACAGCTGAACATGAACAGCGACAGGCTCAAGTACGGGTTGAAAAAATGTTGCTACGTGCTGAGCAGTTGGCGGAACAATATCGGCAGGCGGTGCAGGAAAAAAACAATGCGACTCGGCGTTGGAGTTATGGTTCCAGGGAGATCATAAAAAAGGCAGACGATCGGATAAAAAAAGCTCGTGAAGGGAAAAAGCAGTTAACGGCAGAGATACAGGGGCAAAAGATTCCACGTGATGATGAACGGAAAATAGTTTCATGGTTGGATGAAGTCGCGGATTAATAACCAGACAGGCTCCACTAGGAGCCTGTCTGGTTATTAGGTGAACCTATAAAGCTTTTTGTAACAGTGCTTCGACTTGCTTTTTTGGTACAGCGCCAACCAGTTGATCAACAATTTCCCCATCTTTGAATAGAATCATGGTTGGAATACCACGTACACCGTATTGACCAGGTGATGCCGGGTTTTCATCAACATTGACTTTACCAATCTTGATTTTCCCATCATATTCATCAGCCAGCTGTTCAAGTACCGGTGCGATAGCCAAACAAGGGGCACACCAGGTTGCCCAGAAGTCAACGAGGACAGGGGTGTCAGATTTCAGGACATCGGCATCGAATTGAGCGTCAGTGAATGCAAAAATTTTATCGCTTGCCATTGATTTCTCCTTTTTCTTACTTTGACAGTAGTGATACATCTATAAATGTATAAAAACATTCGATTCTCAATATATAGATTTTTTTTTGAAAATCAAGTTGTAATCGCTTTATTTGTCTTGCTTGACAGTGGTGGGTCGGCTTCATATGATGCCGGGTTGGTGGGTGAAGGACTTTATTGATGGAGATGTGAATGAACCAGCGAATCACCACAACATGTCGTCAGACGGTTGAATTATTTGAGCAGTTTTGTCGTGAACAAAATAATGAACTGATTCGATTGGCGAAACAGCTTGGGACACTATTTACCGAGGGCGGACACTTATTGATAGCTGGAAACGGGGCGTTGCAGCCAGTCGCTCAGCAGTTGGCCAGTCAGTTTACTGTTTATCTCAGCTTTGATCGACCGGTACTCCCCGCAGTGTGTCTTGGCAGCGACCCTGTTCTCAGTGGTCTCATGTCAGGACAGGGTCAGTTTGACCAGCATCTGGTTCGGCACTACCGAGCTTTGAACTCACAGCACCATTTGTTGCTGCTACTCAATGATGGCTCATCCGCAACTGCATTGAAAAGTCTGCGCGATGAAGTTGTCGAGAGTGAACAGTCAATTGCTTTAATTTCCTACGATTGCAGGAAAGATCCACTCCAAAATACAGATGTCGGTATTTGCCTCAATCTGGCCACGACTTCTGCCCCACGACAACTTGAACTTGCTCAGTTTATCGGTCATCTGTTGTGTGAATTGGTCGAGGCAGAACTTTTTGGCCGATAATAATTGCTTCTTAAGACATAAAAAGAATGAAAATAGTTGACTGAATTGATCGGGGAAAATACAATTTATCGGTTAAGTCCCATTTTCAGGATAAAATTCGACTGAACTTATCAGAAGGGATATCATGGGAACAATGACCCTGTTATTCACCAGTACAACTCTTGTTTATCTTGCTGCAAGCATTTTTTATCTGGTTTCCATGATCGGTAAGCGACCGCAGGCTGGTCGTATCGGTCGTTGGTTGCTGCTGGCTGGAATCATTTTTCATGCAGCCTGTTTTGCTGTTCAGCATTCAACCGCAAGGGGGACTCCGGTTACCAGTTTGCGTGAATCATTATCTTTTTTTGCCTGGTGTCTTATTTTACTCTTTCTTCTTTTGGATTTGCGTTTTCGCTTGTCAGTTATGGGGGCTTTTGCAGCACCTTTAGCCTTTCTGTCGATGGTTGCCAGTGCTTTGAGTCCAAACATCGTTGTTCAGCTCAGCCCAGTTTTGAAAAGCTGGCTCTTCCCTGTCCATATTATGTTTGCTTTTTTGGGGAATGCAGCCTTTGCTCTCGCTTTTGGCGCTGGAGTGATGTACCTGATACAAAACCGGATGCTGAAAAGTAAACGTTTTACCGGGATTTATCAGTTACTTCCATCTTTAGATGTTTTAGATAGAGTCAACTACACCTGTTTAAGTATCGGGTTCCCGTTGATGACTTTGGGAATTATCAGTGGCGCCTTTTGGGCGAACACTGCGTGGGGAACCTACTGGCGCTGGGATCCCAAGGAAACTTGGGCCTTGATTACCTGGTTTTTGTATGCAGCATTATTGCATGGCCGCCTGTCAACTGGCTGGCGTGGGCGCAGGGCGGCAATTTTTTCGATCATTGCTTTTATATTCCTGCTGTTTACTTTTCTCGGGGTGAACCTGTTACTTAGCGGCTACCATACCTTTGATACCTTTGCTGTTTTATGATGAAACCTTAACGAGTACATATTATATGAATATTGTTATCGTGGGGCTGAGTCATAAAACAGCTCCAGTCGAAATACGCGAAAAAGTTGCTTTCCCGCCGTCTGCGATGGAAGCTCCTCTGCAGCAGATGCTGAAATTGCCTTCTGTTTCCGAAGCCGTGATTGTTTCAACCTGTAATCGAGTTGAACTCTATGTGATCAGTCGTCAGTCGGATGCTGCGATTATTGAACTAAAGCAATTTCTGGCTGATTTTCATAATTTAAAACTGGAGACACTGCAGGATCATCTTTACGACTTTGAGGGGGCCGCTGCTATCAAGCATGTTCTGCGGGTTGCATCAAGCCTTGATTCGATGATGATTGGCGAACCGCAGATTCTTGGTCAGATAAAGAGCGCTTATGGTTATGCCTGTGAACATAAAACTGTTGGACTGATCTTAAATCGTTTTCTGAACAAGGCTTTTTCTGTCGCCAAGCGAGTGCGTAATGAAACGGCCATTGCCAGCAATGCGGTTTCTGTCTCTTTTGCCGCAGTTGAACTTGCCCGAAAGATTTTTGATTCTTTGGAAAATAAAACCGTTATGCTGATCGGTGCTGGTGAAATGTGCGAACTGGCGGCAAAGCATTTTATCAATAATGGGGTCTCCAAAGTTCTGGTGACGAATCGAACCTTCAGCAGGGCGGAAAAACTGGCAGAAGAGTTTGGTGGGGTTGCCGTCAGCTTTGATAATTTTCGTGAGCAATTGCATCGGGTTGATATCGTTCTTTCTTCAACGGGTGCACCGGATTATGTTCTTTCAGCTAAAAAGCTTAAGGAAGTTAGCAAAATGCGGCGTTATGAGCCGATGTTCCTGATTGATATTGCGGTGCCACGTGATATTGATCCACTAGCAAATAAGTTAGATAGTATCTATCTCTATGATGTTGATGATTTACAGGGTGTCGTTCAAGCCAATTTGAAGGGGCGGCAGAAAGAGGCTGCCAAAGCAGAACTGATTATCAGTGAAGAGGTTGACCAGTTTTGTCTCTGGTTATCCTCCCTTGAAGTGAAGCCGACAATTGTGGCTCTGAGACAGCGGATGGAGCAAATTCGGCAAGGTGAAGTTGAGAAAACGTTGAACAGTTTGACCCGGCTGGAAGATAAAGAGCGCAAGGCAATAGAAGCCATGACCAGTGCAATTATCAATAAAATACTCCATCATCCAACCTATATTTTGAAGCAAAAAAATAACGACGCAGATGGTAATTTATATGTTGATGCCGCCCGTACTTTATTTGATCTAACCGATCAGGGTGGTACTGAATTAAATAATGATAAATCAAACTCGTAAAGTTAAGGAGTTTTTATGCTGATCCGCACTTTGAGAATCGGTACTCGTGCCAGTACCTTAGCCCTTTGGCAGGCCAATTGGGTTAAAGAGGAATTGGAAAAACGTTATCCTGATTTGGAGGTTTCACTGACCAAAATTAAAACTCAAGGTGATAAAATTCTTGATGTGCCATTGGCCATGGTGGGTGGCAAAGGGCTGTTTGTAAAGGAGATTCAGGAGGCGATGTTGCGTAATGAAGTCGATATTGCTGTCCACTCCATGAAAGATGTCCCCACTTTTTTCCCTGATGGAACTGGCTTGCGGTGTATTACTGAACGGGAAGATCCCCGTGATATCGTGGTCCTGAAAAATGACTACAAGAGCTTTTCTGAAATCCGCCAGCACGGGCGAATTGGGACATCATCATTACGGCGGAAAGCGCAATTGTTGAATCTGCGACCTGATCTGGAGATGGTTGATATCCGTGGTAATGTTCAAACTCGGATCACCAAGCTTAAAGAAGACAATCTGGATGCGGTGGTGCTGGCGGCTGCCGGGATGCATCGGCTTGGATTTTCTGCGCAGATCGGTGAATATTTTGATCCTAAAATCTGTCTTCCGGCGATTGGACAGGGAGCGTTAGGTCTGGAAAGCCGCCTTGATGACAGTGTTACCAATGATTTGATCGATTTTTTCAACCATCTACCAACGGCCTATGCCGTCACCGCAGAACGCGCGGTGTTATCAACTTTGGAGGGGGGGTGTCAGGTGCCGATCGCGGCATTTGGAACGGTGAGTGGTGATCAGTTGGAATTGACCGGGCTGGTCTCAGATGTCCTCGGTCAAAAAATGTTGAAGGAAACGTTGACCTGTCATGTTGATCAGGCGGTTGAAACCGGGGTTGCCCTGGCAAAAAAATTGTTGCTGCAAGGTGCCGGAGAGATCCTCAATGAGGTCTATGGCTGCGATACTTTTAATACTGATGAGGGTTAATCGTGTCTGAACAGTTGCCACTGGCAGGTAAACGGTTTCTGGTGACTCGCCCACAGGCTCAAGTGGCCGATTTTGTATCACTTCTTGAACAACAGGCTGGTGAAGCCATCTGTATCCCAACGATTGAAATTGTTCCTCCCGAAAGTTATGCAGCGTTGGATTTTGTGCTGCGGGATCTGGATGAGTTTGATATCTTGATTCTCACGTCGGTCAATGGTGTTGAAGTGCTCTTTGAGCGGATGCTGGAAACCAACCAGTATATTGGTACCTTGACTGATATTTTCTTAGTTGCTGTTGGTCCAAAAACGGCAAAAGCGCTGGAGCAGCATTGTATCCGACCCGACTTGATTCCTGCCGATCATCGTGCTGAAGGAGTGGTTGCCGAACTTTTAAAATATGGAGTCAAAGGGAAAAGAATTCTTTATCCGCGAGCCGAGATTGCTCGTCCCCTGATTATAGACAGTTTGCAGGCTGCCGGGGCAGAGGTGATTGCACCGGTTGCTTACCGGACGATATTGCCGGAAGGAAGTGAAGTAAAAATTCGTCAGTTGCTCTCTACTGATGATATTGATGCCATCTGTTTCAGTTCCTCCTCAACTTTTAAAAATCTGGCTCTTATGTTGGGTGATGATTTGAAAACATTGCAGGGACAAACCAGGTTTTTTTCTATTGGGCCACAGACTTCAGAAACAATTCGTGAGCATGGTTTTGAGGTTGATCTAGAGCCAGAGCGTTGGACTTTGGATGCACTGGTTCAGGCGATGGTTAAGTATTATTCGTAGGGGTGTTGCTAGCTCTTGCTTAAGATCAACACCGTCGGTTTGCGGACCGACAGCCGCCTTCATTTTCTTTGATCGCAAAGAAAACGAAGCAAAAGAAACTCTTGCTATTTCTGTCGCGAGATTGATCTGCAGTATTGAGACAGCGGATGATATCGAATAGTTTTTTGCTCCGTTGCAACTCTACTGGATTGCTGCTGTAATCAAGAAAATGTCAGTTTCTGGAATTGTTTTGGTTGTGTAGCACCCGACGAGAAGCACGCTTCTCTAATGGGCGAAACCCGCCGATTTTTCTTGTTCCTTATGGAGAAAAAATATGTATTTTCCTAACTACCGTCCTCGTCGTTTACGCCGTAATGAAAATATCCGCCGGATGGTGCGTGAAACCCATCTGCGGATTGATGACCTGATCTACCCGATGTTCAGTGCTTTTGGTGAGAATATCAAGAAAGAGATTGGCTCTATGCCGGGTATTTATCAGCAATCAATTGAGAATATTGTTGTTGAAGCTAAAGAAGTCCAGGAACTTGGTATCCCGGCAGTGATCCTGTTTGGTATTCCTGAGACCAAAGATGCTGTGGGCAGTGATGCCTATTGTTCTACCGGAATTATTCAGAATACGGTTCAGGCGATCAAACAAGAGGTGCCGGAACTCACGGTGATTACCGATGTCTGCATGTGTGAATATACCGATCATGGACATTGTGGACTGATCAAAGCTGGTGATGTCGATAATGACTCAACTTTGGAACTGCTTGCCGCTGAAGCTCTTTCTCATGCTCAGGCCGGTGCCGATATCGTTGCCCCGTCCGATATGATGGATGGTCGGATTGCGGCGATTCGCGATATTCTGGATGAGAATGGCTTTGAACATATTCCAGTGATGAGCTATGCAGTGAAATATGCCAGTGGCTATTACGGACCTTTCCGTGAGGCGGCTGAAAGCACCCCGGAATTTGGTGACCGGCGCAGCTATCAGATGGATCCGGCCAATCGTCTTGAAGCGTTGCGGGAAGCCAATCAGGATGTTGCCGAGGCGGCTGATTTTCTGATGGTGAAACCGGCACTTGCCTATTTGGATGTGCTCCGTGAACTGAAAGATAATTTTGATCTGCCACTGGTCGCCTACAATGTTTCCGGTGAGTACAGCATGGTTAAGGCGGCCGCCGAAAAAGGGTGGATTGACGGTGATCGGGTGATGATGGAAACCCTGCTCGGGATGAAGCGAGCTGGTGCAGATTTGATTATCACCTATCACGCGAAAGAAGTGGCCAAGCTGTTGCAAGGCTGAGCCCTCTATCTAAATATGCGTGGAGTGAAGGGGCTATTGGATATTAATAGCCCCTTCTTATATTTTTACTATGCCTGAATACTATATTGATACTCTAGCCAATGGTGTCCGTCTGGTCACCGTTCCCATGCCTCATCTGCATTCTGCTGAGTTGGTTTGTACTATGGCTGTCGGGGGGCGCTGTGAACCGACTGAACTGTCGGGAATCTCCCATTTTCTCGAACATATGATTTTTCGGGGTACGGCTGAATATGCCACCAGCATCGAGTTGGAGCGTGCTTTTGAGGCAATCGGCGGATCGGTTAATGCGTCAACCGATGCAGAGACAACCTGTTTTCATTCGCGCATCCATCCCGACTATCTCGACAAGGGGGTGGCTCTGTTCGCTTCTATGCTGAGGCGACCAAAATTCAATAATATCGATATTGAACGGCGCATTATCCTTGAGGAAGCGCGCGAGGATTTCAATGAGGATGGCGTTCAGGTTAATCATGATAATTTGATGGTTAGTTTGCTCTGGCCAGATCATCCTTTGGGAAAATCATTGATCGGTTCATCTGAAACTTTACAGGGAATTGATCTCTCAACTCTGGACGCTTATTATCGCTCTTGGTATCTACCTCAGAACCTGGTTATCTGTGCTTGTGGGCCAATCGTAAGGGATAAGTTTCGAAGTGTTGTGGACGATGAATTTGGTGGCTGGTTACCGCGGGAGCCGCTGCCAATTTTGCCCGCTCCTGGTATCGTAGCAGCAGATCCAGAAAGTCTCTGGGTGCAGGATTCTGATTCGCAGATCGGTTTGCAGCTGGCGTTTCCCTTGCCGGGGCGGCAGGATGCCCGGACTCTGGCAATTCGACTGTTGCGGAGGGTTTTGTCCTCGGGTGGTGGTGCGCGGCTTTCTTTGCGGTTACGTGAAGAGCTCGGGTTAACCTATGCGGTGGAGGCGAACTGCTCACTACTGGATGATACGGGTTATCTGGCTATCGATCTGTCAGTGGCTCCAGAAAATCTGCGAGCCGCGGTGATAGCATTATTTGAAGTTCTGGCTGAATTGCGTGACCAACTGATTTCAGCCGATGAATTGGCTGCAGCTATAAAAAGTTACCAGTTTGATCTCGAATTTTCGCGCGATCAAAGTGAGGCTATGGCGGTTCGCTATGGCTGGGGGTTGCAAGCTGATTATATTCGAACTCTGGAGCAGGATTGTCGGGAATTACCGCAGCTGACCTCGACCTATCTGCAACAGGTGGCTAGAGAGTTATTTTGTCAACAGGGAATGAAACTGGTTGTGGTTGGCCCCTGGTCAGAAGACGATCGCCAAATTATTGACCAGCAACTGCAGAGTTCTGGTTTGTAATATTCATGCTATCTGGTTATGCATTACGCTTCAGTAAATTCATCAGCGAGAAAAATGTTCAAAAATAAAGTATCCCACTGCAAGCAGCGGGGTATTAACTATGCAGATTCTCCGCTGGCCTTCAGCCTGTTTTCGCCCCAAGGGGACGGGGAATTGAACCCGCAGCGATTAAAACTAACCTCCCTCTCCCTTGATGGGAGAGGGTCGGGGTGAGGGTGGGTACCCATGAATGCCCCCTCCCCTTAATCCCCTCCCACAGGGAAGGGGAAATACTCAATCAACTTGAGTGTGGTGCAGAACCAGATTCTTCTATTCGGGGGGGACACGTAACAAGTACATGGTTCCCCAATATGGTCAATTGATGCGTACTGTTTTATAAAGAAAATTTTTAAAGCGGTAGAAATTTTTCTTTTCTTCAGGTGAATGATCCGCAGGATCACAAGCGCGGAGCAGTCGTGCAAGCTTTGGCATATTGGTTGCGCCTTCAGCACGTGCTTTTTCGACCAGTTTTATCACCACGTCACGAGTCAATTCCTGGGTGCCGTAGGGTCGGTAGATTTCCTCCCAGAAATCGTGCTGATCAGTCATGATTCTTTTTAATATCTCTTCTGCCAGATGTTCAGCAAGGATCATCCGTCCCGGTTCTGAATTGTTTATGTGCTCACTTGTCTGTGGCTGTAATGCCCTTTCAATTTCATCAGCATAGATCGTTTTGCTCTGGCGAAATAACATTGCCCGAAGTAAAATACTGCGCAGTTCTCGGATGTTTCCAGTAAAGTGATGGCGTTTCAGGAGGTTTTTCGCTTCGGGAGAGAGCCTTGGAGTTTCCTCCAAGCTCTGATCTGGTTGGCGATAGGCTTGAAATAAACGACCCAGAAAGTGGACTGCCAAGTCGGGAATATCTTCGCGACGTTGATTCAGTGAGGGCACTTCAATAATAAGTTCAGATAGCCGGTGATAGAGGTCTTCACGAAAGGATCCAGCAGCAATCAGCTGCCGCAAATCGCGGTTGGTTCCAGCAACCAGCAACACTTGAGAATGTCTGGTGATATTTTCTCCCAGCCGGACAAATTCGCCACTATCCAGAAAACGGAGTAGCTGAACCTGGGTTTTCGGGTCGGCATCGCCGATTTCGTCAAGAAAAACCACCCCACCATGGGCTTCTTCAAAAATTCCACGCCGGTCGCTGTGCGCCCCGGTAAAGGCGCCACGTTTATGTCCGAATAATTCTGAATAGGTTAACTCACCACTATAGGCCGCTATGTTGGTTTTTTTCAGGGGCAGGGTTTCCTGCGCGGGTAATCGTTCCCGGTAAATTCGATTGAGCTGGGTGAACAAGTTATTAAACAGAAATTCCTTCCCAGCTCCGGTTTCTCCGGTTATGAGAATAGAGGGTAGCCCGAGAAATTCTCCCTGATCCGGCACTTTGTGCTTTTTCCATTGGATGAGTCGTTGGCAGAGAGGTGGACTGATTTTTTGAATTGTATTGATAAGTTCTTGAGCTTTTGTTGAATTGCCAATGATGTTGCCTAGCCGGTATGAGGTAATATTCGGGTCTTTGTAGTCAACATCCTGACGGAGTCGATCGATCTCACTGGTTAGTTGCTCAATTTTTTGCAGGGTAGCCAGGTGATGACCAATCATCCGCTCAATAATCAATAGAATCCGTCTGTGTTCGCTGGTGAAATAGTGTGGACGCAGGCTGTCAAGACAAATAACGGCTAGAACTTCACCATCATAAATAACTGGAACAGCAATTTCACTACGGATAGCTTCCGTGACCGGCTGATAAAAACTGTTGTTATTTTCTGTGTCCAGGCTATCGACCAGAATCTCTGTTTTACCCGTGGTTGCTGCCAGCCCTGAAAGGCTTCTTTCCTCCGGGGGAAGATCCTCTCCCCCAACACGAAGAGCCGGGATATACTGCTTCAGCCATTCCCGGTTTTTTGCCCCGATCAGATTCCCCTGGGGATCTTCAACCAGTAGCCAGCGCTCCCCTTCATGCTCACGGATCAGAGCAATGCTTCCGGTATCAGCTCCAATTAACTGTGTCGCTTTGGAAAGAACGCGCTGCAGAAACGGCTTCAGACTGTCATTTGATTGCTGAAGCAAATCTCTGATTTCTGAAAGAACCTGAACCTCGAGGTGTTCATCACCAATTTCCTGAACCACCCGTTGAGCCATTTCAGCGTGAGCATCAAGAAGGTCACGCTCGAAAGGGCTGAACTGATAATGTTCTTTCGTGTAGTAATTGACCAGACAGATAACCCGGCGGGTTCGTTTATCGTAGCGTGGAACCATGTAGAGTGATTTTAGTCCCAGTTCATTGGTCAAATATGGTTTTTGCAGGGTTTCTGCGGCGAGGTCAGCAATGTAAAGTGGTGCCAGCAGGCTATCGTCAACAATCACTCCAGCGCGGTCAATAAAGCGGGATAGGAGGGATTCTCCCGGTGTCAGGTTGATGAGTTTTTCTTCTTCATAAAGTGTCCTTGCTTCCCGTTCTTTGGAATAAGAAGCGAGAATCTGCAGGGTGCGTTCACCGTCAACCGCAGAGGGAATTGGAATCAGAACTGAAGCCAAAGCGACCTGCTCAACCAGTTGTGCTGCGGATTTCACCATAAAGAGAGCCGCCTCGCGTTTTTTTGCTTCATCGACGCGTCGAGCCAGTCGCAATTGCTGGTGATATTTGCGGGCTCGATTCAATATTGGAGCAGTTTCAACTAGCAGTTTACGGATCCAGTGCAGACGTTCTGTCGAGGGACGTTGGTTTTGTTTTGTTCGATCAAGGCAAAGAACACCGATTGAGCGTCCCAACTGAGTGATTGGTAGAAGGTAGCTGGCTTCTGCTTTGCGGTTTCCTGTGACCAGCGGAATATCCTGTGGATATTGCGACAAGTCATTGATCGCAAGTTCCTGTTTCTGCTGATAGACCTGTGAAATTAAAAAATCACCGTTGTTAATCGGGGAGGAATTATTCTGGATGCAAAGAATATCTCTGCCAGTTGCTGCCGCACAAGTGAGAGCCCCCATCGTCAAATCTTCCAGATAGATGCGACAGTTTCCACCACCTGCCAGAGTTTGTATCCCCTCGATAAGCTTGTGGAGGATCTCCTCTAAGTTTTCTTTGCCGAACTCCTGAATGTTGCCAATGATCTGTTCGATTTGTTGTGGTGCGGGTTGTTTCATGGTTTCCTCATAAATTGAGTATTATTTTACTCACTAAAGGGTATGGGAATTGAGTGTGATTGTCAAAAAAATAATTAGTGTTGATAATAAATAAAATACAGTGGTTTTAGATGGTTATCTTTTAGCGCGAGGGGAAAATCTTTTAGATTGAAACGCACTTTTTACCGCCCTTAATATTTTTTCTGTAGCTGCAGTGCTTTAACTCTATTGTTTTTAATGGGTTACCTCTGGTGTGGTTAGATTGCTTTGGTTTTATTTTTTATTTTTAGGAAAAGTTTATTAGGAATGAAAATATTTAGTATTGTCTAACCTATTGAATGTTATGGTGTTTTGTCGATAAATGACTTGCTGAAAAAGTTGATTTGACCGATAATGACCTACTACGCTGACTAAGTTAGGTTGATACTTATTTCATTCTTTGGTGTTTTTTTGATGGGGGGATGGTTTGACAGGGTGTATGGAAACGTCTGCAAAAATCTTTTCAGGGCAGGGAACCGCTGAATTGCTCTGTTTGCCACGGGTATTGGTGGATTTAATAGAAGCTTGCCTGGGTGGCGATACTCCCCAGTCCCTTGCTGAGATAATTCTTCAGGATGCTGCTCTGTCGGCAAAAATCATCTTGGCGGCCAGTAAAATCAGCTCCAAGCCGCTGGATCCACTTGAACCTGTTTCGTCGGCTGTACAGCAACTGGGAACACCGATGCTAACCAGTATCGCCCTGCAAGCAGCCAGGCAGATTGTTCAACACAAGTTTACCTCCCGGGAATTATCTTTTCAGTATGGGCTGTGGTTCTCATCCCGGGTTGCCGGTTTGTTTGCACGTTGCCTTGCCCCGTCGGTCAATTATCCCCATATTGAGGAGGCTCAACTTGCTGGGTTACTGCTAAATCTCGGAATCCATACTCTGTTCGCTCGTAAGGGTTCCAGCTATGTTGATTTGGATATAAATCCTTGGAGCAGTGCGATCCAGTCTCGCCTGGAAGATGCTAATTATACGACTGATCATCTCCAAATTGCCGATCAGTTAATTGGAGAATGGCAGCTTGATTCATTCCTGGGAGATGCTATCCGGTTTCTGCATGCCGATATTGCTGAGATTGAACAGAGTCATCCACTCCTGAAAATTGCCCGTCTGACCCAATGTTTTTGTCGGAACCCGCAGCAGTTAACAGGTGAAACAGAAGCTCTTGCCGAGCGGCTATTCGATTTTAGAAAAAGTGAAATTGACTATTTATTCGATTGGGTCAGTGGCCTCTATCCCTCTTTCGGTGCCATTTTAAGTGATGCAGAAAAACTTCAATCGGAGATGTCTGCCGCACTGGATCGATTAACAGAATTGACCTTCATGGTAGCTGATCAGGAAGCTGCCCGGGCTCGCCTGGCAGACGGTAAAAGTCTTGAAGATCTGGTAGAAATTACGCGAAATCTTTATCTGGAAAACAGCTCGGCAAACGATGTGTTCTTTTTGCTTCTGGATCAGGAAAACCAGCAGTTGACGGGTATCGTAACAACTGGACAGCCGAGATTGCTCGGTGAGTTAAAAATCCCAATGGAGGTTAAATCCAGTCTGGCTTCAGCTGCATTACTCAATGGGGTTCCGGAGGATTCTTTTCAGTCAAGGCAGCCTCTCACCGTGACTGATTACCTGCTGCTACGCTTGTCTAAAAGCCCGGGAATTAGCTGCCATCCGTTTCTCCGTGAGGGTCAAGCTTTGGGAGTCGTGATTCTGGGTATTGATTCGATCCAGGGATTAGAAGCGTTGCAATCGTTAAAAATCAAGATGTTTGGTCAGGTGGTTAGTACCGCTCTGCTACGGATAATGACGAATGTTCAGGATCAGCTTGGCGAAGGAAACAGTTTGCTGCGGCGGGTCAGTCATGAGGTTAATAGCCCGCTGACAATTATTGGTAATTATGCTGAAGTTTTGCATCATCTCCTGACGGATAAAAAAAATCAGGATTTGACGGAATCGATTAAAAGCGAAGTTCGACGGATTGATGATATTATCAATTATTATCTTAACCAACAGGACATTCCTGATTTTCCGGAACACAGTATTCATTTGAATCAGTTGGTGCGGGATACGGTTAGTGCTATAAATGATGCAGAGTTTAAACCACGACAAATTGTGACTAAGTTTGACCTGCAGAGTGATCTGGACAAGGTGGCGACCAATCCTGTTTTAGTCCGGCAAATTCTGGTCAATCTGCTTAAAAACGCTGCGGAAGCTGTCGGTGAGGGTGGTATTATTCAGCTCATTACACGTGATGGCTATGCCGCTGATAGCGGCCGCTATATTGAAATTATCGTGCGGGATAACGGTTCAGGAATCGCTCCCCAGTTGCAGGAAAAATTGTTTCAGCCAGTTGTGAGTACTAAAGGGGCTGGACACTCTGGAGTTGGTTTGAGCATTGTCAAGGGGATGGTTGAAGATCTTGGCGGGCGGATCAGTTGCCATAGTTCAGCCGAATCTGGAACAAGCTTCCACTTGCAGATCCCCCGTAGAGATGATCACCCCGTTGATTCCCAGGAGTAGTCGTGCAAGGTGGAATTGCTGAAGACATCCGAGTTGCTAAAAAGACTGATCAGCCAGATATTTTGATTGTTGATGATCAGCTTTCATTATTGCTCAGCCTGCAGGCTTTGTTGCAGATTAACGGCTATCGGGTGGAGCTGGCGGAAAGTGGGAGTGAGGCGATCACAAAGCTTCAGGATGCTGATTATCAGTTGCTTCTTTTAGATTTGCAGATGCCGGGTATTGATGGGCTTGAGGTGCTTGACTTTGTCCGGCAAGCTAAACTCGACTTGGAAACGATCGTTGTCAGTGGCGAAACTTCTTTTGCCTCCATAAAGGATGCCATGCGGCTCGGTGCTTACGATTTTCTTCGTAAGCCCTACAATCCTGAAGAGTTATTGACAACAGTCAGTCGGGGGATTGAACATTACCGGGAGACGAGGCGGGGGCTGCAAACCGAGCACTCTTTGGGGGAGTCGGAACAGCTACATCGGTTTATCGTCAATAACTCTCCAGATTTTATCTACATGCTTGACGCTCAAGGTGTTTTCACTTATGTCAATAATATTGTAGAAGATTTACTTGGATACAAATCTAATGAATTACTCGGTCGACATTTCTCTTCGATAATTCATCCCCACAATGCGACTGAAATGCATAACTTCTTCAGTGAGCAGCGAGCTGGAGACCGGGCTACTCGAAGTATTGAGATTCGGTTGTTGGTGAATCAATCGAGTGAGCGTGTGCAATCTCTTGACAGTTCTGAATTGATTGTTGAACTGAATGCCATGGGTATCTACGAGGAAAACGAAGCTGGTGAAAAAATATTTGTCGGTACTTTGGGAAGTGCCAGGGATATTGCTGAACGTAAAAGTTCTGAGGAACATATCAGTCATCAGGCCTATCATGACTTATTGACCCAGCTGCCAAATCGTACCTTGTTCGATGATAGAATGAAGCAGATATTTGCCCATGCGAGCAGAAATCAACAGAAATTTGCCATGCTGTTTATGGATCTGGATCGTTTCAAGTTGATTAATGATACTCTTGGCCATGTTATGGGTGATCTGGTTCTGCAGCAGGTTTCTGAGCGTATACTCGGTTGCCTGCGAGCAGAAGACACCCTGTCCCGGTTTGGTGGTGATGAGTTTTGCCTGCTGTTACCCGATATCCCCAGCAAAGAGAGTGTCGCTGCGGTTGCAGAGAAAATTCTCAAAGCGGTACGACAACCTTTCAGTATCAATAATCACGAACTTTATTTGAGCTTGAGTCTGGGCATTGCGATTTATCCGGATGCAGGAAAAACCGGGGAAGCTTTGCTGCAAAGTGCTGATATAGCCATGTATCATGTAAAAGAAAAGGGGAAGGATGGTTATTGCTTTTACACCGATAGCATGAATCATAACTCCAATTTTTTGTCGGTTGAGCGAGATATTCACTCTGCCTTGGAGAAAAAGCAGTTTCAGGTCTTTTTTCAACCCAAGGTCGATCCTCACAGCCATATGATTGTCGGGATGGAGGCATTGTTGCGCTGGCAGCACCCTGAACGGGGATTTCTCTATCCTGAAGATTTTCTTGATGTGGCAGAGACATCCAGGTTGATGGTTCCTATAGGTTCCTGGGTTTTACGTCGAGTTTGCGAAGAGATTGTGCGCTGGCAGAAACAGGGGTTACCGGCAATAAAGGTTTCTTTGAATGTCTCTCCGATACAGCTTAAACAGACCGATTTTGTCGAGAGTTTTATTCGAACTCTGCAGGAATTCAAACTTCAAGCCAACCATTTTGTTGTTGAAATTACCGAGTTAAGCTTAAATAATGGGGAACAGGATGTGATAAAAAGGCTCAGAGAATTGAGTAATTATGGGGTGTCTGTCACCATTGATGGCTTTGGACGAGGTCCTTCCCCTCTCAGTTATTTGCAGGATATTCCCGTTGACACGTTGAAGATTGATCGATCATTTGTTCGTGAGATTGAGGAAGGTCAGAATCAAACCTGCATTGCTGATGGTATTGCGATGATGGCAAAAGGATTGAATCTGAATGTCGTAGGTACGGGAGTTGAAAATCTTCACCAACTGGATTATCTGCGCAACCTGGGATGCCACGAAGTTCAGGGTTATCTTTACAGTGAAGCCATCTCAGCTCAAGAGACATTGAGTTTACTGAAAAATCGACCGAATGAGGGTCCACATTTCATCCTGCCCAATTAAGTTTCATCTCTTCTAGAGCCTGTCGGACTCTCCATGAGCCGATTGTAAATCCAGCTGTTTGACCCATATTTTGACTCCTTTTTGTCCCTCTAATCTCAAATCACCTGTTCCATTTCGGCGGTATCACACGGAAATTGCTGAATTATAATTTAAAATTAGTTTAAAAAATAGTTGTTGTAAAATATTTATTAGTCCTTTATAATCCTTGTCGGTTTAGATGCAGGTGGTGTTGATTTGTGTGAAATTTTTTGGGGAAGGCTCAGATTTGAGCAATTTAAGGAACTTTTATCAGTGATGGGGAGGTCGTAAAAAACATGCAAAGGCGGTTATGGTATCACAGTTTATTGGCTATGGTGTTGGTTTTTGGACTTGGAATCTCGACAGTTTATGCTGCGCCTAGTCAGTTTACTCAAGATTATTATGGTGAGAACGGCAGTTCCTATGTCAATGTTATTGGCACAACACATTCTACCCCAGAATTGACTTTGAGCGGTGGAACCCTGGAGATTGATTGGACGCAGCTAAGGGAAGGTGATGCCACTGGCTACGGAGTATTCTTTGAATACATAGAGTCAGACCCAGCCACGGAAGCAAATATCACACTAACCGCTGGGGCAAAAATCAGTTTAATCTCCGATGGTGATTTTGGATATCTTGATTTGATGGGTATTTATACCGATGACTTTGCAGAATCGCATGTAACCCTGCTGGACAATTCAAGTATTTTCGTCTCTGCACAAGGGGATAATGTTTATAGTGGTGGAGTTGCCCTTGACAATATCTATGCGGTGGGGACTGCTGCCGTCACCCTTGATGGTGGCTCAACGATTACTGCCAATGCGACCGCCATTAGTGATCTGAATGGCTCTGATGCTATGGCAAGAGGGGTTTCTCTGAGTGATGATGTGCATGCCAAAGTAACCCTCGATAATGGTTCAGCCATTATCGCTGAAGCATCCGCCCAATACACCGGTAGCGAAGCAGATCCAGGAAATACTGAGGCAACTGCTTATGGCATTGATGCAGATTCATCAACTCAGGTTGAAGTCACCTTAAGCGGTGCCTCTAAAGTGAGTTCCAAAGCAACAGCAGTAGTCGATGACGAAGAGATTGATGGGTATACCGGGGCAACAGCCACCGGAATTTATGCCTATGGCGATACCATTACTGTTGATTTAGCTGAAGCCTCCGTGGTTGCCGCACAGGCGACTGCTGCTGATGTCCAAAGTTATGGTATTCAAATTGAGGCAGTTGACCACGGTGAAGTTAACCTTGATGGTGCCTCACGCGTCAGCTCAGTTGCGACCTCAACGGGGAATGATGGCTTTGCTCAAGGGATAGGTGTCTCTATCGAGGCGCAGTATCCTGACACGGCAATATTGAGCTTACATCATGATTCAAGTATCGATACTGCTGCCAGTGGGGCAGTCGCTTTGACTATTGGCGGTCTGATTCAATCTTCACCCCATGGGGTTGCAACTATCGACGGTGGTTCGACCATTACAGCAACCTCCACTGCTGCCTCTAACAGTACGACCGGCGAAGCATTTTCTGTCGCTGGGGCTACTGCATTTGCCACGTACAATGTGGCTGAAGTGGAACTGACTCTCAACGATGCTCAATTAATCAGTACTATGACAGCGACGGCGACAGATACGGCCACTGATGATATTGGAGGGTATCAGGCTGATGCTCTTATTGCTGGAGAAGCAACTCCTGGTGGAATTTTGATTTCTGATTATACGACAGCAGATGTCAATCTCACCGATGCGACAATTTCCGTTGCGGCTGAAGCGACTGCCAGCTCAATTACTGGTGACAGCAGAGCCATGAGTTTTGATGATGACTCGGATAATCCAACTTGGGCAAGTGGGCTTCAAGTGATGGGGAGGACTTCGGGGGGTAACGCTACGATCAACTTGTTGCGTTCTGATATCAATGTTAACGTAAAGACGACCGCTGGTGACGTGGCCAGCACTCTCGCTAGTGGCATTACAATGTATAATGACAGCGGACAGGATCATGTCTCGCTAAGTTTGCAAGATTCGAATATCTCAGTCGTCACAACAGCGGCAGCCACAGCTGAAGGTGGTGCGGTTATTGTTGAGGCACTCGGCATCTATACAGAGAGTGTAGATGGAGATATTTCCTTCGACAATACCATTCTGAATGTCAAAGCTTTGTCACCAACCGTTGGTGCCCAAGGGATTGCGGCAGGGGTTGTCATCGAAAATAGTAGTGCGTCGACGCTTGCACTGCAAAACCATAGTCAAATCGTTGCAACTCAGTCAGCGGGGTTAACGGCTGCTGAAGGGCTTAATGGATCTGTCGGAGTTTATGCTGCTAATACGGCTATCACAGTCGATTCTACCTCGTCCATTAGCGCAGATTGGGCTGTTTATAGTGCTGGTGGAGTTAGTGTCGAGAACTCTGGTTTGCTAGCTGGACGCTTGCAGGTTACAGATCTTAACAACGCCTCCAGTGGTGTATTCCAAGCTACCTTTGGTCGTGAGGATGGGTTCGCCTACCCCGAGGCAGGAGAGGATTATTATTTCAATGTCACCAGTGGCGCAACATTGGACAATGGTACCACTTTTCGCATTGTCCCGACAGATAATTTAGGTTTCACCGCTTTTGGTGATACGCAAAAGTATGCATTACTTAATTCAGACAGTGGCACTTGGACACAAACTGAACTCAATCTAACCACCCAATCACCCCTTCTCGGGCTGAGCTGGGCAGAAGAGTCAGATGGAAGCAAGCTTATCGTAACCGCCACTTTGCTCAGCCCTGAGGACAGTGGCATCTCTGGAAACGCTCAAGGGGCGTACCGTGCGGCTATGGATGACGGGCTATTTGATATCGCATCAGATCCCGAAAAATGGGTACCGAATGTCAGTGGTGCCTTCTTAAGCGGGATGATTCAAACCCTTGGCTCTTCCCATGTCAATATTGGTAACCGTCTTGGTGTCTTAATGGGGATGAACAGCGGTGATGAAGTTGCTGCCAGCAACGGTATGTGGTTCAGCATTCGCTACACCGAAGCCGACCAAAGCCGTCGAGATGGTATTGATGGTTTCGATGCCGATACGACTGGATATAGCCTTGGCTTTGATCGTGAAATTGGCAATGCTGTCATTGGTATCGCCTATACCCATGGCAACACCGATGCCGATGCTGACGACAACAGCGCCACCTTTGATATGACCGATGACTTATTGAGCCTTTATGGCAGCTATGATGGTGGCAACTGGTACAGCGAAGCTATATTCTCTATTGGTTTCGGCGATGTGGATAGTGTTCGTTATGATACCGATCAACTCCTCCATGGTGACTACGACAGTGACAGCTATAATGCCAAAGTCGATGTTGGCATGAAGCTCAATGCTGGTGGTGTTCAAGTGAATCCGCTGTTCGCCATGGAATATTCAACGAAAGATTATGACAGCTACACCGAAGCTGGTGGGAGTCGCGCTTTGCACATCGAATCCCAAGACTACGAACTCTTCAAAGTGGGAGCCGGTGTCAATGCCAGTCAGGAATTCCAACGCAACTGGGGGATTATCACCCCAGAAGTGAGCGCCATGCTCAACTATGATGTGACGAATGACCGCGTGGTCACCACCGCTAACTTTGTTGGTGGTAGCACCTCCTTTGTGGCAAAAGGGATCGAGCCGGCAGACACCAGCTGGGATCTCGGCGCCGCCGTGACCATTACAGGACTGGGGAACAAGAACGTCAGTTTCCGCCTTGGTTATGATTATTCCGGTCGGGCAGATTTCAACGCCCATAGCTTTATCGGCAAACTGCGCTTTGAATTTTAACTTGGCGTAACAACTAACAAGTAGTACCAAAACCCCGTCAAACTTTGAGTCTGGCGGGGTTTTGATATCTATATCTTCTCCCTGAGGGAGAGGGGATGATTTTGGTTGCCAAGAATTGACGGAGGTTTGCTCTTGAGTTGGCGTTTAGCTAGCGGTTTACTGTTTTGTTTGCTGTGTGCATCGGCTTGCACTGCACCAAGGGTGCAAATGTCGCTACCGGCAGTGAGTACATTGAGTGCTGCGCATGGTTGCACCGTGACAATTATTGCCGGAGATCAGTTTCCCTTGCTGACGGTTGCCCCACAGGCAACCACCGCGTCCCACTCCAAGGTCTTACGCGTGTACATTGAAGGGGATGGTTTAGCGTGGCGCACGCGCCGTCATTTATCTGCCGATCCGACCCCGGTTGATCCGCTTGCACTGCGTTTAATGTTGGCAGATAGCACGGGGGATAAATTGTATGTTGCCCGCCCGTGCCAGTATGTCCAGTCGTCGAGCTGCGCTCCCCGTTTTTGGTCTAGTGACCGCTATGGTGCCGAGGTTGTCAACGCGTTATCTGAAGCATTAGATCAAGTGAAATCGACTAAAGGTTACAGGCAGCTTGAACTGGTCGGTTATTCAGGTGGTGCAAGTATCGCTTTGTTGCTGGCAGCGCAGCGCAGCGATGTGTTCTCGGTGCGCACCGTTGCCGGTAATCTGGATCCCGATGCCTTTTGTCGTCTGCATCGAGTGACCCCGTTAACCGGGTCACTGAATCCGGTTAATTTTGCCGCTAAATTACAGTCTATTCCCCAGCTGCATTTTATTGGCAAAGAGGACTCCATTGTTCCGGTGGATATCTTCAATTCATATCGAGATCATTTTGCTGATCAGCACAATATTCATACGTATATTGTACCAGACATGAGTCACTCTGCTGGCTGGGTTGAGCGTTGGTTCGATCTTGTGAAGACTCCATTCTGAAGTCCTCTGCAGGAAATTAGGGACACTCCCCCTATTTAAATGCGTGTAAAATCCGGATCGATGCAGATGGAGCTTGGGCGCTGCTGAAAGTAGCAAAGGCGGTCTCGGTCGCGAAGGGGAAAAAGATTGCTCGCTTTGAGCAGATTACGGGTTCAAGTGGCAACTTGCGTGCCCCGACCTATCGGACGGAAGATGATTTGGTGCTCGGCTTCGATGCGGATTATTTTTTGTTTCTGTTAATCCGGGGTTGCTTCGCCGAGAAGTTCACTCAGATGCAATACTGGTTGTGCCATATCTGCTTCGCGTAACCCCCAGTCCAATTGCAGGTGACAACCTGGATTTGAGGTTACCAGAACTTCCGCTTTGGTATTCTTGACGTTGTCCAGTTTGCGGTCAAGAATCTTCTGGCTGGCCTCGGTGAATTTTAAGCTGAAAGTTGCCGCCGAGCCACAACACCAGTTTGCCTCTTTCATTTCACGAAATTCTACTCCCGGGATTGATTTAATGATATCACGTGGTTGTTTGCTGATCCCCTGGGCATGACAAAGGTGGCAGGGCTCATGGTAAGTGACGATTTTATTGACCGGTTTTAACCCCTCGGTGCGGATTCCAACTTCAATAAGAAATTCACTGATATCCTTGATTTTACTGTGAAATATTTGCAGGCGTTGGTGATCTTCCCGCTTGGCAAGCATCTCTTCATATTCTTTGAGTGCCGCACCACAGCCGGCGCAGTCAGTGACAATAGCATCGACATCCAGATCGAGAAATAGATCCAGGTTGTGGCTGGCGAGTTGGCGGGCTGTTTCTGGATCACCTTCGGTTAAATGGGGTGCCCCGCAACATTTTTGGGTCTTGGGGGTGATGACATCGAAGCCCTGATGGTTAAGAACCCTGACCGTCTGGCGGGAGACTTCAGCATACATCAGGGTCATGACACAACCGAGAAAGAAAGCAACAGTGCCACGTTTTTCCCCTTTAGCCGGACTGAACTCTGGTAGTTGTTGACGTAACGGCTGATGCAGCTCTGGCATCATCCCTTCTGCCTTGTCGATCCATTTGGGACCAAGTTTCAACAGCTTGCTGTGCCGTACCAGCCATTGTATCCCGAGTTTCTGGTAGAGTCGTGCCGGAAGCATTGACGTTTCCAATAAATCCGGATTCGGCAACATTTTTTTCAGGATAAAATCACGGAAACCCGCTTGCCATTTTGGCAGAGGCTGCTGTTGACTTGCCTGGGCGCGACAGATTTCCATTAATGATCCGGCCTGAACCCCTGAAGGACAAGCGGTGGTGCAGGCGCGACAATCGAGGCAAAAGAAGGCTTCCTCCTTCATCGCCTGATTGAATTCCAGCTTTCCTTCGGCAACCGCACGAGCCAGAGCAACTCGTCCGCGTGGACTGGAGCGCTCCCGTCCCGTCAGAGCGAAGGTCGGGCAAGTCGGCAGGCAGAACCCGCAACGCATACACTGGAGGATATCTTCATACTTCGGGGCATCATCAAGGGTGAAATTGCCGAGTTTTTCTATGTTCATATATGAATGCCTTTGTCGGGGTGATCCTTGTGATCGCCCTGGGTAAATACAAGATTTACCCCTACATTTTATAATTTAATCATCCGCGAAAATTTTACCCGGATTAAGTATCCCATCAGGATCAAAGGCTTTCTTAATCCGTTTCATCACCTCTACCCCGCCCGAACCTATCTGGCGAGCCAGGTAGTCTTTTTTCGCCATCCCGATTCCATGTTCACCTGAAACTGTACCTCCCCATTCGAGAACCTTGGTATACAGATCATCAAAAAAGGCATGGGCACGTTTCATCTGATCAGCATCACGTTCGTCACAGAGAACGGTTGGGTGCAGATTTCCATCACCAGCATGGCCAAAAGTTCCAACCGTGAGATCATATTTTGCGGCAAGTCTTTGGATCTCGGCAAACGTTTGAGCCATATAGGAACGGGGAACAGTTGCATCTTCCATGAGCGTTGAGGGGGAAACCCGAGCCATGGCAGAGAGAGCCATACGGCGTGCGGTGGCAAGTTCAAGTGCTTCCTCGTCGTTAGCAGCAATATGGATTTCAGTCGCGTTCACTTCTTTAAGAACCCTTTGTACCCCGTCACTCTCTTCCGCGACAACAGCAGGATGGCCGTCAACCTCAATCAGCAATAGAGCGGCTGTTTCACGCGGTAGTCCAATCTTGACATAATCTTCGACACAGTTAATGGTCGTTTTATCCATAATTTCCATGGTTGATGGGATGATCTTTGCTGCAATGATCTCAGATACGGCTTTTCCGGCAGTTTCAATGTTGTCAAAATAGGCCAGCATGGTTTGCTTCGCCTGTGGTGGCGGGATCAGGCGCATTGTTACTTCAGTGATGATGGCAAGAGTTCCTTCACTGCTGATTAAAAGATCCTTGAATGAATAGCCAGCAACATCTTTGACACTCTTTCCGCCAGTGGTGATGATGCTTCCATCGGGAAGAACACATTTCAGTGCCATCACATAATCGCCAGTGACGCCGTATTTCAAACAGCGCAATCCGCCAGCGTCTTCCATCACGTTGCCACCAATCGTCGAAATTTTCTGTGAGGCAGGGTCGGGAGGATAATATAAGCCTTTTTCTGCGACTGCATTTGCCAAATTCAAGGTGATGACACCAGCTTCCGCCGTAACAGTCAGATTCTCCGCGTCGATTTCAAGAATTTTATCCATCCGATTCAAGCAGAGAACCATTCCCCCATGGGCTGGAATACTGCCGCCAGACAACCCGCTCCCGCTGCCCCGTGGTGTGATCGGTAACTTTTCCTCCCGGGCTATCTGCATGGCTGCTTGAACGGCTTCCGTGCTGGTCGGGTAAACAACAATATCTGGAGCATGATGTAACCCAGGGGTGGCATCGTAACCGAGAACCAGAAGATCTTCCTTCTCAGATATGACATTTTCTTTTCCCAATTTCAGGCAAAGACGGTTCAATATATTTTTGGCGACCATAAACAGTTCCTTTTTTATCGTCTTTCTTTATTGAGCAAAGGTTTTCAGCAATGTGATTCCGTTGCCTGGCAGTCTCATTCCCGGACTCATCAGCTCCCAAAGAAAAGGTCTGGCAGGTAAGTGATAATCTGTGGAAAGAAGATCAATGTAGCGAGTGCAACAATTTGGATCATAACAAAAGGGATAATCCCCCGGTAGACATCGCCCATGGAATATTCTGGTGGTGCAACTCCTTTAAAGTAGAAAAGAGAGTAACCAAAAGGTGGTGTCAGAAAAGAGGTTTGCAGGTTGATACAGATCATCATGGCAAACCATAGCGGGTTAAAATCCAGATCCATAGCAATTGGAGTGAAAATTGGGACAACAACCAGCAAAATAGCGGCCCAGTCGATAAACATCCCCATAAAAAAAACGACAGCCATCATGATTGTAAAGACCACGAAGCGGTTGACATCCATGCCGAGCAGAACATCTGCAACGACATCGCCCCCGCCCATACTCAGGAAGACAACAGAAAAGAATTTGCCACCGAGAAACAGAGCCATAATCATTGCTGTGGTGCGGGCGGTTGAGATGCTGGCTTGGGTGATGACGTTCCAGTTGAGCTTGTGAGTCATCAAAGCCAGAAGCAAGGCACCGATACATCCCAGAGCTGCAGCTTCCGTTGGTGTGGCAACTCCAGCCAGAATTGTTCCCATAACCGCGAGAATCAGGCCAAACGGGGGCACAAAGTTCTTCAGGGTCATGGAGATTTTTTGTGAGAGAGTTGCGGTGCGATCTTCCACTGGGATTGGTGGGCCGAGATTGGGCTTCAGGTAGCAGCGAATGGCAACATAAAGAAGATACATCCCTGAGAGCAATAGACCAGGCATGATGGCTGCAGCAAACAGATTGCCAACTGAGGTCTCTTTTTGTCCCGTTAAGCCGCCATAAACAACGAGCATGATCGATGGTGGGATCAGGATGCCGAGTGTTCCCGATGAACAGATGATCCCGGCAGAAAGTGATTTGTCGTAGCCGCGGCGCAACAGAGCTGGCCCAGCCATTAGCCCCATGGCGACAACGGAGGCGCCGACGATGCCGGTTGTTGCGGCAAAAACGGTTGAGACAACAATAACAGCCATTCCCAGTCCACCACGCAATCCACCTAAAACGATATACATGGCGTCAAATAGCCCTTCAGAAACCTTAGAGCGGTCAAGGATCTGAGCCATGAAAATAAACAGCGGAACGGCAACTAGAGTATAATTAAGGAAGATGCCCCAGGCATTGTTGGCAAACAGGCCAATCAGACCTGAGAGATTGAATCCGTTATCAATCAAGCCGAAGATCGTTGCAACGGCTGTCAGGGTGACTGCCAAAGGGTGACCCAGGGCGATTGAGGCCATCAGGGTGAGGAACATGAGTATGGTTAGAATTTCTACGCTCATTGGTTTTTCTCCAGGTTCAAACCGATTCTAGCGGGTCTCTTTTAGGGTGCGAATATCTTGGATAAGTTTGGCCACTCCTTGTAGAAAAAAAAGGATGAAGCCGATCGCCATGAGCGTTTTTAATGGGTAGATGGCGGGAGCCCAAGAACTGGAAGCATGTTCCCACTGCTGCCACGAACTGGCGGCCATGGCGCACAGATAATAGGTCAGCAGTCCGATTGATGGGATAAATAATACTGCGTTAGTGATAATCCGCAGGATGATCCGGGGCTTTGCCGACAATCGCGATTCAAAGACATCAATAGCAACGTGGGTGTTGTGTTTGTGCGCATATGCCAAGGCAAAACAAAAGTGAACCCCATAAAAGAAAACGGTTAGTTCAAAGGCCCAGGTGGTCGGACTATTAAAGCCGTAGCGCATAATGACTTCCCATACGACCACGCCTATCAACGGCAGTATCAGATATGCGGCATAAAAGCCAATTTTTTCATTGAGAGCGTCAATCGCTTTAGCAAGTTTAAGCATAGAAACCCCTTGATTACGGCGTTCATTTGTCTGTGGCAGGGTATAATTGTGGGGGGCTCGCAGTCCCCCCACAATGCTTTGTCTTATTGTTTGTGCTTACCTTTTATAAATTGCTCGTAAGGCCATGGGGTAACCCCACCACGTTCTTCGCGCCAGTCTGCAAAATCAGCCTTGAATTGATCCTGAGAATCCATAACTTTTTTCACATCAGGGTACTTTGCTTTCAAACTTTCGATATATTCATGTGAGGCCTTGGCAAAAGAATTGATCGTTGCCTCGTCCATGCGCACGAATTCGACCTTTTCTTTAAACATTTTGACCGCTTCTGCATTGAGGTTCTCCTGCCAGGCCGTTGACCAGAGCTGGGTTTCTTTAGCCGCAATGTCGATGATCCACTTCAGGTCGGCAGGTAGCTTGTTGTAAGAATCCTGATTGATGAAGAACGCACTCTGGCAAGATGGCTGGTGGACGCCGGGCTGGATAACGTACTTGGTGATATCATCAAAGCCCATGGGATAGTTAATCGCAGGGGTACTGAACTCAGCAGCATCAATAACACCACGCTCCAGAGCGAGGTAAACTTCGCCACCCGGAAGAGGAGTAACGCTGGCGCCAAGATTGGTCATGATGTCCATGTACCAGCCTGGAGTTCTAATTCGCATCCCTTTGAAATCTTCCATTTTGGTGGCTTTTTTGTTGGAGAACAAACCCAGCTCTTGACCAACATTGCCACCGGGAAGAGCAAACAGGTTGTAGCGACCGTATAGTTCTTGCATCATTTCCAGCCCACCACGTTCATATAGCCAGATATTATAACCTTCTGTGTCTAAGCCAAAAGGAACAGAAGCGAAGGCAACAAAGGCTTCGTTCTTACCTTTCCAGTAGCCAGGCCAATCATGGCCGATATCAGCTTGTCCTTTGCTGACGGCATCAAAACTTTCCATAGCACCGACCAGTTCACCAGCAGAAAACAGTTTGATGTCAAGACGTCCGCCTGAAGCAAGCTTTACTGAATCGGCAAAATGTTGAGCCACATCATAAAATAACAGGCCTTTGGACCATGGCATAACCATTTTCCATCTGAATTTTTCTGTGGAAGTTTTGATCGTACGCATTTCCTTTTTGACTTCTGAATGGCGTTTGTCAGCGCCAAATTTCTCCCGCTTGGCAGCAAAGGCATTAGGAGCCAGTGCCAGGGTCAGGACTAGAACCAGACCGATTAGTAATCTCAGCTTTTTCATTCTTTCCTCCTTGGTCAAGATTGATTGGTGCGTATGGTGGCAGATCCACCGACTTTATGTGGCAGAGTAGTTGTATGTCCATTTAGTTTATTAAATGGTATTACCATTTGTCTGCGTACTCTAGTTTTGTCCTTGAATCCTGTCAAGTAAAATAAAACATTGTTACTTGTCAGCTGATTACTGAAATGGATACAGGAGAATAAACCCCAGCATTTACTGATGTTTCTTGTGAAATAAGTCGATATTATTTTCTTTTAAAACTTTCAATTTGCGGGCAACACTGGCCTGACTGATCCCCAATGCAACAGCGATTCTCCGTGTTGTCCGATATTGTTCCACAGCCTGTAGCAGTATTTCCTGCTCCCGTTCAGCCAGCATCTCTTTCAGCCCTACCCCGTTGGGGATAAGTGTTTCTATTCCTGGAATCTGTACTTTTTCCCAGCTGATGAAATCTCCTTGTGTCGTGACGATACTGCGCTCGACGACATTTTCCAGTTCACGGATATTTCCCTTCCAGGGCATGCCGACCATCTGGTTAACCAGGTTTTCGGAGAATTTTTTGTAACAGTTGTATTTACGATTGTATTTATCAGTAAAATGTTGAATCAGGGTTGGAATGTCTTCTTTGCGTTCCCGGAGTGGGGGGAGAACGATAGGGACGACATTCAGGCGGTAATAAAGATCCTCACGAAATTGCCCCTCGCTGACGAGCTTGATTAAATCTTTGTTGGTTGCGGCTATCAGGCGTATATCGGTTTGCTGAGCTTCTCGTCCACCGACTCGGTAAAATTCTTTGTCTTGAATGACCCCGAGAAGTTTTGATTGTAAGTGCAGAGGGAGTTCTGAGATTTCATCGAGAAAAACAGTCCCTCCCTTGGCCATTTCTAGCAAGCCAGCTTTGCCTCTTTTGTCGGCGCCGGTAAATGCACCCCCTTCATAACCAAAAAGTTCTGATTCTATTAATGACTCTGGAATCGCAGCACAGTTGATTTTCATCAGCACTTTTTGTTTACGTTCGCTGGAAAGATGAATGGTTTTTGCCAACAGACTTTTTCCTACTCCTGATTCACCCGTAAGTAATATGGTTGAATCTGTTCCTGCAACCCGTAGAGCCAGATCAATCACGGATGACATCTTTTCGCTGCAGGTGACTAAATCTTCCTCATTTAAAAGCTGACTTCTGACTGTATCGGCATCAATCTGTTGATTATAATGGACGACAGTCAGATCCCAGATCGTATTGATGATGTATTCAATCTCACATTGAGGATTAAAGATCGGGCGGCCTTTGACTAAAAATTTACGGTTGGTGCTGGTTGAATAAGTTGCAGTGACAGGACATTTTCGTTCCAGAACCAATAGACTGGCGGATCCGGAAAAGTAGTTATTTGAGCCCACCAGATCGTAGAGACTTCGCCCAACGAGTTCCTTACTTGTGAATCCAGACATCTCCTCGAAGGTCTTATTGACTCCGATAGTTATACCTTTTCCGTCAGCGATGTAGATGCCGTTGTAGAGATTGTCAAAGACTGTTTCGAGAAGTTTTTTATCCATAATGTCCGTGGCTTATTGATTCACATGTTGTGAAATGGGTGGAGACTGACCCTCGGTCTGTCGCGAATGGTGCTAGTTTAAGGGTCATTGGCAGCAAATCCGGGACTGTCCCCGCAGGGGGGCTGTCCCAGGCTTTTGCGGTGCGAATCGCCACATTTTCATGGCTCGTAAACTCTTGGGACAGCCCCCGATGGTGCTGGGGACAGTCTCGAGATTACTACGAAATTGCTTAAACTAGCACCATTCCGGTCTGTCCCTATAGATACGGTTTTACCAGTCGGGGACGAAATTTGTATTCCATCCCCGATTATTGAAGCGACAGTTATTAGCTGGCTGACCAGCCGCAGTCAATTGTCAGCGATGTTCCGGTCATACAACGGGCTGTATCTGAGCAGAGGAAAATGACGGCTTCACCAAGTTCCGAAGGCTCGACCATCTGTTTGATTGCTTGTTTCTTCAGGAGAACTTTCTCGAGAACTTCCTCTCTGCTGATGCCGTGGGTTCTGGCCTGAGCTTCGATCTGGCCGTCAACCAGTGGAGTTCGGACGTACCCAGGGCAGATATTGTTGACGGTGATTCCGTATGGAGCCCCTTCAAGTGCTAGAGTTTTTGTCAGCCCCGTCATGCCATGCTTGGCCGATACGTAGGCCGACTTGAATTCAGAGGCTCGCAAGCCATGGACTGAATTGAGGTTGACAATCCGACCCCAACCGTTTTCTTTCATCGATGGCCAGAAATATTTTGAGAGCAGGAACGGAGCGGTAAGCATCAGGTTGATGATAAACTCCCACTTGTCTTCGGGGAAGTTTTCAATCGGGGATACATGCTGAATGCCAGCATTGTTTACCAGAATATCGCAACGACCATATTCTTCCAACACCGCGTCAGCCAGGGCGCGACAGCCCGGTTGTGTGCTCAGGTCAGCTTTGAAGAAAAACCCGCCGATTTTTGCTGCTTCATGGTTTCCGGCTTCTTCATTGATATCAGCCAAAACAACCTGATTTCCCTTGTCGGCCAAGGCTTGGGCAATGGCCAGCCCAATACCACTGGCAGCGCCAGTTACAACTGCAATATGTGCAGACATACTTTTCCTCCTGGTGAGGCTGACTATTTGAGACTGTCAGCAATAGTGAACGGGCAGGCGGTTTTTGCTTTGATCAACTCCAGCGTCGAGTCAGGAGCCAGTTCAGTCAAGGTCAGCCCTTGCTTTGTGTCAACGTCAAATACCGCCAGATCTGTAACAATCATATCAACCACATTTTTACCGGTCAGTGGCAGAGTACAGTCTTTCATTAATTTAGAAGATCCATTCTTGGCACAGTGATCCATCATGATGACAATCTTTTTGACCCCGGAGACAAGATCCATTGCACCACCTGGCCCTTTGATCATAGATCCGGGGATCATCCAGTTGGCAAGATCGCCGAACTGGGAAACCTGCATGGCGCCGAGTACCGAGAGATCAATATGTCCGCCACGAACCATGGCAAAGGATTCGGAGCTGTCAAAAAAAGCAGATCCGGGAAGCCAGGTAATGGTCTGTTTCCCGGCATTGATTAAGTCGGGATGCTCTTTCCCCTCCTCCGGGAAAGGGCCGACACCAAGGAGACCGTTCTCAGCGTGGAGTGTGACCGTTATTTCTTCAGGGATATAGTTGGCGACCAGGGTCGGCATGCCGATTCCCAGATTGGCATACATTCCGTCTTTAAATTCCTGACTGATTCGTTTGGCTTGCCATTTGCGGGCAGGGGAAAAGCCTTTGATATCCGTTTTCCCTGCCAGAGTGCGTTGCTCGATTGGTTTTTCAAAATGATCAGAGACAACAATGCGATCAACATAGTTGCCGGGCAGATGAATGTGATGGGGATCGAGTTCGCCAATTTCGACAATTTCTTCAACTTCAGCAATGGTGATTCTCCCTGCTTTGGCGCAAGCTGCGTTGAAATTGTTGGCGGTAAAATGGAAGATCAGGTTTCCTGCTTTGTCAGCTTTCCAGGCTTTGACCAGCGCGATATCAGTGGTAATGCTCTCTTCCTGAACATACTCTTTACCATTGAATGTTTGTACTGGTTTATTTTCAGCTAATACTGTGCCGTAGCCGGTACGGGTAAAAAATGCTGGGATACCGGCACCACCGGCACGCAGTTTCTCGGCCAGCGTTCCCTGTGGAGTGAGTTCAAGTTCAAGCTCACCATTAAGAAATTGTTGTTCAAAAATGGCATTTTCACCCACATAGGACGAAATCATTTTTTTGATCTGACGGGTTTGTAACAGCAGCCCGAGACCGAATTCATCAACTCCAGCATTGTTGCTGACGACGGTAAGATTTTTTACGCCGCTATCACGCAGGGCAGTGATCAGATTTTCGGGAATACCGCAGAGACCAAAGCCACCAGCAGAAATTGTGACGTTGTCTTTGATCAGCCCTTCTAGGGCTTTGGCGGGGTCGGTAAAGATTGGTTTCATTTTGTTCTCCTGTGAGAATTATTACTAAATATTTTCACCACTGAAGCACTTAACTAACCTTACGGTCACTTGGTTGCTGCTCTCATAATTTTGAGCTTCTCTGTGCCTCAGTGTCTCTGTTGGTAAACTTTGGTTTTAAACACGTTCAAAAATAGTGGCAACCGCCTCACCGCCACCAATACAGAGGGTTGCCAGACCATATTTAACCTTACGGACTCGCATTTCACGAAGCAGGGTAGCAACCAGGCGTCCACCACTGGCACCTACGGGATGACCAATAGATACAGCTCCTCCATTGACATTGACAATTTCTGGATTCAGGTTAAGTTGCCTCATTGCAACCAGCGGCACCGCAGCGAAAGCCTCGTTGATTTCGAATAGGCCGATGTCGCTCAGTTTTAGATTGGCTTTTGTGCAGCATTTTCGGATGGCATCAACCGGAGCTTCAGCAAACAGATCAGGGTGAATGCTGTTGGTGGCACTTGCAACCATTCTGGCAATTGGTTTCAATCCATGTTTAATGACGGCTGCTTCTCCTGCCAGCAGGGCTAGGGCGGCACCGTCATTGATGGTTGAAGCATTACCTGCAGTGATCGTCCCGGTTTTGCTGAAGGCTGGATGCAGGGCAGATAATTTGTCGATACTACCACGGGATGGTTCTTCATCTTCGGTGATGGTGATATCCCCTTTACGGGTTTTTTTGCTGACCGGGATCAACTCATCCGCAAAGGAGCCACTTTTTACTGCCGCCTGAGACAATGTGTAAGAGCGAGCAGCATAGGTATCCTGTTCCTCGCGGGACAAACTCTGCCGATTAACCCAATCTTCAGTGATCTCTCCCATATGGCGCTTTGAATAGGGATCGAGCAGGGCGTCATAGATGAGCAGATCGACCAGTTCGCCATTACCAAGTCGCTGGCCAAAGCGAGCTTTTGGTAGAACATAAGGAGCTTGCGACATATTTTCCATGCCACCAGCAATGACAATCTGAGCATCACCGAGTCGGATTGAATCGGCAGCCAGCATTATAGCTTTCAGGCCGCTGCCGCAGACCTTATTGATGGTCATGGCGTGAACGCTGTCTGGTAAACCAGCCATACGCATGGCCTGTCGGGCTGGAGCTTGAGCCGATCCGCCCTGGATGACCTGGCCGATGATCACTTCATCAACCTGTTCCACAGGGAGGGCGGTACGTTTGATAAGTTCACTGATGACTTGGGAGGCAAGCTTCGGTGCTGTGATGTCAGCCAGTGTGCCACCGAATGAACCGAAGGGGGTGCGGAGTGCGGATACGATAAAAACATTTTTCATTGTGGATCTCCTGTGGTGGGGGAAATATGTTGTTCATTAGCAGCAAGGACTGTTCCAAAATATAAAAACGTTATATATTCAAGACCTTGTTTGATTATGTTTTCCGAAGGAAGATCTTATATTGATTCAATTTTAAGTCAAAAAGATAGTTAATGAGCTAACTATACGGAAATACTAAACTAAAAAATGATTCATAAAGTAATCAAAGAGCTCGTCGTTGAGCTTTTTGCAAAAGCGTCATCCTCGTGAAAGCGAGGATCCTTTTTTTGCTGAACCCAGGAAACCTCTGGATTTCCGCTTACGCGGGAATGACGATTATTGGACTTTAAAGGGTTTTGCAAGGGGCTCAGTTGATTGATAATTTTATCATGTTATCGACACGGAACAATGGTATTTTATAAATTGACATTTAAAATGTGGCTATGTAGGGTAAATGGTAAGACCAATTAACCTGAAAATGGAAGGTGCTATGTCGACGAATCAACTTGTAGATCAATTTTCTGAGGCAGCTATCAATGTTGGAGCGGAAGTTATTTCGGTCGATTCTGTTGCTGCGGCAGCGGATTATATCGCTGGCAAAGTTGCAGGCTTTTTGCTGGTTCCGTCATTTTCATCTGGAGCCCGCTTTAAATTGAAAGCAGCTTTAAAAAAAGCTGGAGTTTCAATTGTGGTGGACAAGTTTCGCTCTGCTGCTGCAGCGGCTGAAGGAGGACTTACAGGAGTCAATTTTGCCATTGCCGACACTGGAACTCTGGTGCTGGAAAGTACTGATGAGGATATCCGACTGGCAACCACTTTACCGCCTAAACAGTTTGCCCTGCTTGATCCAGAAAAAATTGTTGCCGATGGCCTTGAAGCGGTGAAACCATTGCGACAATTGCATCAGCGCGATTCCCGTAATTATATCGCCTACATTACCGGTCCGAGTCGAACTGCCGATATTGAACGGGTTTTGACTATCGGTGTGCATGGGCCGAAAGAGTTATTCATTTTGTTGGTGCCGGGAATCTCTGCCGATTTTATGGAGATGTAAGTCAAAATCTTATTTAACGGAGAGGCGCAAAGATGAAGAGTTGGAGAGAAAAATTAAACCCTTTTTTTGGTTTTAAAACCTTAAACCTTTTTTGACTTTGGTTGTCTTGGAGCCTTAGTGCCTTAGTGGCTATTTATACGGTTTTGATTTTCTCTGCGATCCTCTCTCCACCTCAGCGCCTCTCCGTTAAAATACGTTTTTCAAGTGATTATAGATTTATAAAAGGATAATTCGATGAACAAACAACAGCGCAGCAAAGATTATCGCAGCCGGATTGACAAGGCTCTGGCAACACCAAAGTTGCAGGAAGCTCTTCATCAGTTTGGTGATGCTTTTCTGATTTCACGGGAGAAGGCGTTTTCAGGACTCGATTTTGAATCTCTGCGCGGTCAGATTGCAACAATGAAAACCCAGGTTCGGGAAAATCATACAGAATTACTCCAACAGTTTATCGCTAATGCTGAAGCTGCAGGTACCATTATTTATCGGGCTAAAACGGCTGCTGATGCCAATCGTTACATTGTTGAGCTGGCAAAGAAAAAAGGGGCGAAACTGGCGGTCAAAAGTAAAAGTATGGTCAGCGAAGAGACCCATTTGAGTGCAGCGCTGGAGAAAGGTGGAATCCAGGCTCTGGAAACTGATCTTGGCGAGTGGATTGTGCAACTGGCGGGGCAACGTCCCAGCCATATGGTCATGCCGGCGATCCATATGTTTAAAGAAGAAGTTGCCGAACTGTTCAGTAAAGAAACGGGTCAGCAGGAACCGGCAGAGATTGAGCATCTGGTTGAAGTTGCCAGAAATCAACTCCGGCAAAGTTATCTGGATGCTGATATTGGTATCACCGGAGCCAATATCGCTATTGCTGAAACTGGCGGAATTGCTTTGGTCACCAATGAAGGGAACGCTCGACTTGCTTCAACCATGCCGAAGGTGCATGTTGCTCTGGTCGGGATTGAAAAACTGGTTCCAACCCTGGAAGATGCGGCGCAGATCATCCAGGTTCTGCCGAAAAATGCCACTGGTCAGCTGCTGACGTCCTATGTCACCTGGATTCGTGGTGCAGTTCCCTGTGCCGGAGCTGAAAAGGAATTCCATATTGTACTGCTCGATAATGGGCGCAGTGCGCTGGCAGAATCCCCTCAGTGTCGCGATGCTCTCAACTGTATCCGCTGTGGCGCCTGTGCCAATGTCTGCCCGGTCTATCAGACGGTTGGGGGGCATGTTTTTGGTCATATTTACATCGGTGCAATTGGCATTATTCTGACCGCATTTTATCATGGACTGGATAATGCCGCTGAACTGATTAAGGCTTGTATCGGTTGTCGCTCCTGCGTTGCTGTTTGTCCAAGTAATATTGATCTGGAAGACATCATCCTCCATCTGCGTGAAACGGTTGGTGATGAGGAGGGTATCGGAGTTGGAAAAGCTCTGATCTTCCGTCAGGTGATGCAGAACCGTAAATTATTTCATACTCTGATCAAGGCTGCCAGCTTGCTGCAGAAGCCGGTGACGCGGGGTGAGCGGACGATCCGCCATCTCCCCTTATTTTTCTCGCCACTGACGGAATGGCGAACTTTACCTGCGGTTGCGGACAAAGCCTTGCGTGACTCATTCAAGGGGAAATCGCAAAAAATTGATAAACCACGCTACCGGGTTGCTTTGTTTGGCGGTTGTGCGAATGATTTTCTCTACCCTGAACTGGGTCTGGATCTCATTGAGGTGATGAATGCTTTGAATGTTGAGGTTTTTTATCCTCAAGAGCAGAACTGTTGCGGTATCCCGGCAATCTATTCCGGGGAAAAAGAGACTGCCGTGGAATTGGCAAAGCAGAATATTGACGCGATGTTAGCTGGTAATCCTGATTATGTTCTGACCACTTGTCCAACCTGTGCCATGGCGCTGAAGCAGAATTTTGTCGAGTACCTGAAAGATAATCCCACTTGGGCAGAACGTGCTGAGCGTTTGTCGAGTATTACGGTGGATGCGGCCAGTTTTGTCTTGAATCAGCTTGATGGTGCCGAACTGTTTGCCGATCTGGCTAAAAGTGAAAAAATTACCTACCACGATTCCTGCCATCTCAAGCGCGGGGTCGGGGTGTGGCAGGAACCGCGTCAGTTGATTGAAAAATCTGGACATGAACTGGTTGAAATGGCTCACGCCGATCGCTGTTGCGGATTTGGCGGCTCCTACTCGTTGACCAGTCATCCTGATATCTCAAAGAAAATTCTGCAGGATAAGGTTGCCGATATCAAGGCATCGGGAGCCACTTGTGTTGCGATGGATTGTCCCGGCTGTATGATGCAGATTCGCGGTGGTTTGGAAAAAGTGGAATCTCCAATTCGTGCTCAGCATACCATTGAGCTGTTGGCTGAGGTGCTGCGGGATAGGAAGTAATTTTTATTTACTTGAGTGGTTCTCAAAGCAGTAAAGTAGGAGCGTCTGCTGAGCCCTCCCTGTTTATGCCACAAATTTGTTCAAACAACTGGAGCCACCTCTTCCTTTGGGATGGATGAATTTGATGCAATGCTAAAGAAAAAGTGAGGAATATATGTCTGAAATATTACCTACAGTCACCCCAATGTTTACATTGAATGAAGTTTTCGAGTTGTTGGCACAGCACTACAAACTGTCAGGGCAGTTAAAACCGCTCCCCGGTTATCTTGACCAGAATCTGTTGTTGACTTGTGCTGATAATCGGCAATTTATTGTAAAAATAGCCAATAGTGGAGAATCACGCCTTGAGTTGGAGATGCAGAACGGAGCGATGGTTCATTTGGCAGAAAAAGGTCTCCCCGTCCCACACCCAATCAAAAACACTACAGCTGACCTGATAACCGAAATTAAATCATCAACCGGGCAAACCTTTCATCTCCGACTGTTAACTTTTTTAGTGGGCAACTTTTATGCCGATGTTTTGCCCGAAGCGACCAATGCCACTTTGTGGTCTGATTTGGGTCGTTTCGTCGCCAAGGTTGATCGCTCTCTGGCCGATTTTCAACATGCGGGTGCCTACCGCTATCTCATTTGGGATTTAGCACAGGGATACGGAGTCTGCCAGACGCGAAAACATTTACTTGATGGTCAAGAGGGTCGTCATGGCGAGTTGATTGATTATTTTTTGCGCCTCTATCAAACCCAAACCATGCCGTTGATAGCCCAATTACCACAGGGAATTATCCACAATGATGCAAACGACATGAACCTGCTGATTGACAATAAGCTGCACCCGACCCAAGTGACGGGACTGATTGATTTTGGCGATATGGTTCACTCCCATGTGGTCAATGATCTGGCGATTGCCGCCGCTTATGCGTTGATGAACCAACCCGACCCACTGGAAACATTGAAAACGGTGGTGGCGGGGTATCATCGGGTTCGCCCTCTCGCTGATGTCGAGTTGGAGGTTCTGTTCTCTCTGGTTGCTCTACGTTTATGTGTCAGCGTGTGTAATTCCGCAGAAGCGATTGCGGCTGCTCCGGAGAATGATTATCTCTCTGTTTCAGCACAGCCAGCCTGGGAGTTGTTAGGGAAGTTGCGCAGGCTCAATCCCTACACGGTGTTATGTCAGTTACGTCTGGCCTGTGGTCTGGAGGTTGATGGTGGTAAAGAGAAGGATGAAATCATCGCTTATCGAAAAAAACATCTGGGGAAAACCCTCAGTTTAAGTTATCAGTCGCCACTGAAAATAGTGAGGGGGGAGGGGGCTTATCTTTATGATGAGCAGGGAAATGGCTATCTGGATATGGTCAATAATGTCTGTCATGTCGGTCATTGTCACCCCCGGGTTGTGGCCGCCGGGCAGGAACAACTGGCAAAGTTAAATACCAATACCCGTTATCTGCACGATAATCTGGTCAATTATGCCGATCAACTACTGACCACCATGCCGGATGAATTATCGGTCTGCATGCTGGTAAACTCCGGGAGTGAGGCGAACGAACTGGCGTTTCGTCTGGCCCGCTGCTTTACCGGGTCAAAAGAGCTGCTGGTGGTTGATGGTGCCTATCACGGCAACACCAACGCCTGTATTGAAGCAAGTCCGTATAAGTTTGATGGTCCCGGTGGTGAAGGAGCCCAACCTTATGTCCATAAAGTCACCTTGCCCGATCCCTACCGCGGAGAATTTTCAGGTTACAGTCGCGAAACCGCTGCTGCTTATGCTGACAGTGTGACGCAGGTTCTGGAGGAGTTGGCCGTGGCGGGAAAAGCTCCCGGGGCATTTATTTGCGAATCTCTGCAGGGAGTTGCCGGGCAGATCATTATGCCCGATGGTTATCTGGAAAATGTCTATGCTCAGATCCGTGCTGCCGGTGGTGTCTGTATCGCCGATGAAGTACAGGTTGGTTTTGGCCGGGTTGGAACCCATATGTGGGCATTTGAAACCCAGAATGTTGTCCCCGATATTGTCACTCTGGGAAAACCGATTGGCAATGGTCATCCCATGGCTGCGGTGATGACCAGTCAGAAAATTGCCGATGCGTTTGTCACCGGAATGGAATATTTTAACACCTTTGGCGGAAACCCGGTGTCATGCGCCATCGGCATGGCGGTTCTTGACGCCATAAAAACGGACAAATTACGGGAAAATGCCCTCGAAACAGGTCGCTATTTTCAACAAAAACTTCGAGAATTACAGCAGAAATTTCAGCTGATTGGAGATGTTCGCGGTTTGGGGTTATTTATCGGGGTTGAACTGGTTGAGGATCGAAGCAGCAAAGAACCGGCAACCGAAACAGCGGCCCGCTTGATAGAATACTTCAAGCACCATAAAATCTTACTGAGTACCGAGGGGCCATTCTATAATGTCTTAAAAATCAAACCCCCGTTGGCGTTTAACCGGGATGATGCGAATAAATTTATCGCTGTATTTGAACAAGGGTTACAAACGGATTTTGTTGTTTAACTCGGGTATCTGTACCGACTGGGACGCTGGCTTGAAAAGCTCCTACAACAGCGAACAGGAGCGCCCCCTGACTGAAATTTGAAAACATTTTTTGTTTGACATGGGTGAATATAGAATGCCCCAATACCCCTATTGAGAGGAGATTATGGCTAATGAGGAAAATAACGAACGTTTTGTTTTTATCTGTCATACTTTTTTGTTTTTTGGGCTCTATTGCGCATGCAGCACAAAAAGCAAATCTTGTTTTTACTGAGCTCATGGTCGGTACCCCTGCGAGAAAGGCAGACTCGCAGAATTTTAACAAGTTCAAAATGAAGAGTCATGAAGTTGGTGTCTTGTCTAACGGAAAATTTTCACTTCCCATTGTTTTTTATATCAAGGAGGCCAATGGCGTCGATGTCCCACGTTTTAGGGTAACAATTTTCTGGAAAACACCCGCATCTGTTGTATGGGTTGGTGACAGGTTGGCGGTTGATAAATGGTCAACGAATCGTATTGCAACTGTGGATAATCTATCTGTGAAGGGGGGTAAGACCCGCTTTTTTAGGAAGGTGGTCACTGTTGGGCCCTATGATGGAACTCTTATTCTTAAAATTGATGATAATAACAAGGTTGCCGAAACTGAAAATTATGACAATACGATAGGTGGGAATATCTCTTTTCCCGGTCTCCATTATCCCGATTTAGTCGTCAAAGAAATGAAGATTTTAACGAAACACCCCATCGCAGGTAAACCCGTTCTAGTTGAAGCAACCATTGCTCGGATCAATGAACATGACCTTAATGTTACGGCGCAAGAAGTGTCACAAAAAGAAGCTTTGAAGGTTGGTTTCAAGTGCGGGGGAGCGACACATTGGAAGATCGTTAATGCTCAGATAGAAAAACGTGGAAAGCCGTCTGTGAAAGTGAAAACTCAATGTCTTTTTAGCTCTCGGAAAAATTACCGGATTAGCGTATTTGTTGATCCCGAAAACAATGTAAAGGAATTGAATGAAAGGAATAATAAAAAGTTTGTCTCGCTTAAGTTGAAATGATGGAGTAAGAAATTAAATACTCTTGTCTTTCTCTGGAGGCGACAACTGTTGACTTTCGAGTATAATATTCTAAAATTTCAGGTACTTTCATAACCGCTCAGATTCGGAGGAGGCTCATGACTACTGCCAAAACGTGTTTTGTTGTAACCCTGTTGTTTCTTTTTGCCCTTACCCCATATTCCACAACTGCTCGTGCTTCAGATATCGATATGAACGACGGATTGTGGGAGATCTCTACCAAGATGGAAATGGCGAATCTCCCCTTTTCTATACCGCCGATGACATACACTTCTTGTCTCACCAAAGAGGATCTGATTCCGGTTCAAGGTGACCAAGCCGAACAAAATGAATGTAAGATGACGCAGCAGAAGATTCATGGCAATACCGTTAGCTGGACGGTCGTTTGTGATACGGACGGGGGGAAGGTCACCACCACTGGGAGCGTCACGTATGACGGGGACAGTTTTCAAGGGGAGATGACTGTTTCTCCTGAAGGTGGTGATTCTATGCATCAAACGATGAGCGGACATCGAATCGGACCTTGTAATTAATGCCCCCCCACCTGCTCAAGGAGGTCAATTTATTATGAAGTGGAAAATTAGTTGTTTTACTTTGTTGTTAGGTTTTCTATTACTTCTCCCCCCAATGGCCGTGGCGATGGATGAAACCCCTGGGTACGCAATGATCCAGAAGCCCTTTATGATGTATGCTGGATCAAAGAAAAACCCTTATACCCTCTACTATCCTATAGAACTCACCGGACCAGGAGAGATATCAATCTACATCAAAGCATATAAATTTGATCCCCCTTTAAGAAATAAAAAGTTTGCTCCTTTAAGGGCGGTTCTTGTTGATGCACGTGCGTTCAATGTGACGCCAGCACAATGGAGGCAGTGGGCTCAAAAAGCCAACCAGTACAATCCTCTTGAATGGGTAGCGGGAGATCAGATCCGTGCTTTTGCTACTGGAGTGAAACACCTGTTTGGCGGAAAACAGAAACCACCCGTTTATTTCCACAGACAGATGGCGTGTGGTCAGAATAATAAGTTTGGTAGTTCCTTAAAATATGCGGTGGATGCTCCTGAATTGGCTAAAACTGGCGGACATTATGTCCTTATTGTCCGTAATATTGCTCCATACAAAGTGGAAGGATCTCTTTTGGTTCGTTACCCCGGTCGTACTTGGGAATACGACCCTGCAGTTGAATCATACGCAAAAGTTCATCCAGATCTAACGATTGAAAATATTTCACTTACCAAGAAAAACCAGGTGCAAATACGGATCGCAAATCGGGGGCAAGGCTCCATTATGCTTGGTCAATACCATCAGTATGGTACGAATATGATCACTCTCATCGTCAAAGTGGGGGGGCGCAGTTATGGGGCGACTCTCCCTTTGTTTGATCCGGAAAGAAAGCTAAGAAAAGCGGGAGGCTCTGTCAACTACACACTGGAAAGAGCTATCATTATCAAGCCGACTGAGGTCACAGCAACGATCGATAGCGGGAAAAAACTACTTGAATCAAACGAAAGAAACAATAGCTTGACACAGAAAGTTGGCGGGGTGGCGATGGTTGGAGCAATTAAACCTCTCCATACTGTACTGCCGGATTTGATGATTCAGAGGATGTCTCTCAATAACCAAGGGCAACTCACCATTTCGATAAAAAATTACGGAACCTCCGGGTTGCAAAGATCTTTATGGAGCCAACCGCAGAATGCTCCATCACTGGAAATAAAAGTTAACGGGTCACCATTGTCAACTATTTCACTGTTTGGATTTGATCCGGGGAAAGAACTGTCAAAGGCTGGGGGAGTTGTTACTTATAATACCGGTTTTGTTCCTGAGGGAAAGCTCGTTGTAACGGCTACAATTGACTCTTTGAACCGGATTAAAGAAAGTAACGAACAAAACAACAAAAAGCGAGTGTCGCTTCGCCATTAATCTGACAAAAGAAGATTTGTTGGCAAGATGGAGAAGTTTGTTGTCTGTGGATACATATATTATTATGAACATTTGCACAAAACTTTCGATGGAAAGGTAACTGGAAACAGGCTTAGAGAGGGATTGCCATGGAAAATATACAAATTGTCTGTCCCCAATGCGGGACAATCAATCGTGTTCCTGATAACCGGCTGGTCGCTCATCCCAAGTGTGGCAAATGTCATCAGCTACTGTTTTTCGGCCAGCCCGTAGAACTGACGGCTGCAATATTCTCAAAATATTTGCAGAAGAACGATCTTCCTCTGTTGGTTGATTTCTGGGCTCCCTGGTGTGGCCCGTGTAAGATGATGGGGTCAGCTTTTGCCGAGGCGGCAACGTTACTGGAACCGCGAATGCGATTAGCCAAGGTGAATACCGAAATAGAACAAAACCTTGGCGCGCAGCTGAATATCCGTTCGATACCAACCATGGTTCTTTTTCAGAATGGTGTGGAGAAGGCGCGTCAATCTGGAGCGATGAATAGCGCTGGAATTATTCAGTGGGTTAATAGTCAGTTATAGAAAGAGTTTTCTGGCTATACATTTATGTGCCAGTAACTTCTTCAGCAAGAAAAAAGTTCATAATTAACCCCCCTCTCCCTTGATGGGAGAGGGCTGGGGTGAGGGTGGGTCACCATGAATCCCCCCTCCCCCTTAATCCCCTCCCACAAGGGGAGAGAGAATACTCAATCAGCTTGAGTGTTGTGCCTAAGCGGAAAAGGTTTCATCCCAAATGGATAGTAAGAAGGAGTTGAGAAAGTCGACAGGTCTTTCTCCAAGTTTACGGAAAACCGGAAAGATGCTTCTACGGATTTTTCCGAATATCCTGGCAATTGTTCTCCTCTCTGGATTAATTATGGAATTTGTTCCAATGAGTCGGTTGTCAGAGTTCCTGGGAGGTGGTTTTTTTACCGATGGGCTGATCGGTGCGGGAATCGGTTCAATTTCTATTGGCAATCCGGTGGTCAGTTATGTCCTGGGAGGGGAACTTCTGGATCAGGGGGTCAGTCTGATGGCTGTCACTGCTCTGCTGGTCAGTTGGGTGACGGTAGGCAGTATTCAACTACCGGCAGAAATCCAGACTTTCGGGACACGCTTTGCTTTTTTACGCAATGGGATTTCCTTTCTTTTTGCGTTGATTATTGCTTTTCTGGTTCTCATAACCATGCAAATCCTGACTGCTTAGCCATCTCATCCGTTTTGCGAGACCATCAAATTTGATGAAAAAGCCAGCTTCAAACCAACAATCAAAAGGCAAAAATGAATCAGTTTCCGGTGTTTATCTGTTTCTGCTGATTGTCCTTCTTGTCTATCTGGGTGTTTTTCTGATTGATTCCAGCCGTACCCTCGCCGCTGTACAATTCAGTTTTGAAATGTTGAAAAAATTGCTGCCGATATTGGGGCTGGTGAGCGTTTTTATGTTTTTAAATAACCTTCTGGTTAAACCAAGTTGGGTGAAAAATCGGGTTGGTTATGATTCTGGCTGGAAAGGAATGTTGATTGCTGTTGTTGGCGGAACCCTCTCCATGGGGCCGATTTATATCTGGTATGGCATTTTGCAGGAATTACAGCAAAAAGGGATGCGAACATCCTTGATTGCCTCTTTCCTTTATGCCCGGAGCATCAAACCTCAGCTATTGCCGTTGCTGATCTACTATTTCGGCTGGCTCTATGCCCTGGTTCTGGTTGTTTATCTGGTGATTTTTGCGGTATTTAATGGTTTATTGACGGAACGGCTCTCAATAAAATCGTGATCCCGGCGTCAAGATTTTGGAATTAAAATGAGTAACCGAGAAGGTGATCATAACGATACTTCTGCACACCAGGTTAAATTGGTGCCATTATCGCGTTCAATTATAAAGCCTCTCTTCTTTTTGTTTACTTTTCTTATCATTTTCTCAACCTACATCACATATAACTACTTAATCAACAAAACGGAAGTTCAATTTTACGATCAATTGTTAGAGTATATTGTTCAGCGGGGAAAGCGAGAAAGCGAACTTTTTAAATTGACTAGAGATGATTTGCTGCGATTTAAAAATGAATTCCTGTTTCAGTATACGACAAACCCTAAATCTGATTTTACCGATTGGTTTAAGTCCCACTTAGAAATCCATAAAGATGGTACCTTTCGTTCTTTTCCCCAATATTTTGATGGTGTATGGACAAAAAAAGGGACGTTTGAACAAGGTATCGGGATTGTTATGGCTCCTGGTATTGAGAAAACTACGGAAATCCAGCGGCGTATGGGGATCAGTTATGATCTGCTGCTGAAGTATGGTCCTGCGTGGCGTTCTCGATTTACAAATCTTTGGTTTGTTGCCCCGGAAAAGGTTTCTTTGACTTACTGGCCCGAAATTCCCTGGAGTCTCAATATATCAGCCGAGCATAACTGGGAAGGTGAGGAATGGTTCTATAATACGAATAAGAAAAATGATCCACAGCGGGATATTGTCTGGACAGGCATTTACTTTGACTCCCCTGCGAATCATTGGATGATATCTGCTGCCCTACCTATAGATATTGCTGGTCAGCAAATTGGTACTGTAGGAACAGATATCCAGAGCGATGATTTATTTAATCGTACTCTTAGTGATAGCCTGATTGCTTCTTATAGTATCATTCTGGGGCAAGACGGAAGGATTATTGTCCATCCCCGTAAAATGGCTGAAATCATTAAAGATCACAATGCTAAATTCTCTGTTGAATCGGCGCAGGACAAACAGCTTTTATCCATCTTTAATAAAGTTAAATCGACTCCTTCATTTCCTGCAATCATCGATAATATTGGCAATGATGAATTCATTGCAGTGACAAAGATAGAAGGGCCCAACTGGTATTTAATTTCAGTTTATTCCAAATCAATATTCAAGGAGAAAATCGCTAAAAATGCATACTTTATGATTGCTATTGGGTTTAGTTCTCTTCTGACCGCACTGTTTATGATTTATGTGGTTGTCCATAGAAAAGTGGCTCAACCACTTGGTTTATTAACTGAAACAGTAAACGATTTTGACGCAATAACAGAAGCCAATTCCGAATTGACAGGCAATTTGAGTAATATAGAAATGTTGCAGTCACGCTCGGATGAAGTGGGGCTGTTGGTACGAGCTTTTATCGAAAAAGCAAATCGCCTGAAAATCGTGTATCAGGATATTGAAAAAGCCAAAGAACATCTTGAGGAGGAGGTGGCCTTACGGACCCAAAGTTTAATAACAGCCAAAGAAGCTGCTGAGGCTGCTAATCAGTCTAAAAGCGAGTTTTTGGCAAACATGTCGCATGAATTACGCACCCCTTTAAATGTTATTTTGGGATTCAGTCGTTTGATGGAAAGGGATCCCTCGGTAACACCGGATCAGCTTGAGAATTTAAAGCTTATTCGCCGTAGCGGAGACCATTTACTTGTCTTGATTAATGATGTTCTTGATATGTCAAAAATTGAAAGTGGGCGAATAACTTTCAATCCAGAAACATTTGATCTGGTTTATTTGTTGGAAGGTATCGAAACTATGTTTAAGCAACGTGCCTCCGATAAAAATCTGAATTTCTCTCTAGAAAAACAAGTTAATGTTTCACAGTACATTATAACAGACAGAGGAAAGTTACGACAGATCCTCTTCAATTTATTGGGTAATGCAATAAATTATACTTGTCGTGGCGATATAACGTTGAAAATCAGCGAAATGGATAAACCTTTACATTCAGACTTTTCAGAACAACAGGCGTTGAATATTAATCAAGAGACCTGGGTGCGATTTGAAATTACTGACACCGGCATTGGCATTAGTCAGAAGGATATCGGCAGCATATTCAATCAATTTATACAAGTAGATCAGAAAACAGTTAGAAAATCTGGAGCCGGTCTCGGGTTAACCATTTGTCAGAGTTTTGTCCAGATTATGGGTGGCTGTTTAAATGTTGAAAGTATGGAAGGTAAAGGATCTACTTTTTGGTTTGATCTGCCGGTTCAAATTCCAGATCTAGATAATATTGTGAAGCCTGAGAGCCCGAATCGTCCCATAGGATTGGCACCAGACCAACCTCAGTACCGTATTTTAATTATTGAGGATCATGAGGAGAGCCGTATTGTCTTGAGTAGGCTTCTTGAAATTGTGGGACTCAACGTCTTGGCAGTTAATAATGGAGAAACAGGGATAAGTGCGGTTTCAACCTTTCAGCCAGACCTTGTGTTGATGGATATCAGACTGCCAGTGATGGATGGTTTAGCGGCAACGAAGATAATAAAATCAACTGAGATAGGGAAAGGCATCCCCATTATTGCACTTACTGCTCACGCGTTTAAAAGGGAGCGACTTAAAATTCTGGCCGCCGGATGTGATAACTTAATTTGCAAGCCTTATGATGAAGCAGAATTGTTTGCCATGCTTGTTAGTCATTTAGGGGTGAAATTTGAGTATGAAAAAAAACCTTTAAAGAAAAAAATAAGTCCAATTGTCACTGAAAAACCTTTAAACTTAACCTCTTTGACCCAATTGCCGCAGGAATTATCAGAAGAGCTACAGGCAGCAGCGATCGAACTCAATTATAAGCGCTCTATTGATTGTATTGAGGAAATCCGTCTTTTTGATAGCCGCTTGGCTGATATGTTGGAGAGGTTGGCAAGCACGTTCAAGTTTGAAGAAATACTCTCTGCTCTAGGTAAGGAAAAAAAATAAGGTAAAACAAATGCAAACACCTCTATTCACTATTGACAGCTTTATGACGGATGAAAATGTCATTATGCTTATAGATGACAGCCCTGATAGCTTAAAACTTTTAACGGATATCCTTGTTGCGCAAGGGTTTACCGTGAGACAGGCGTTAAGTGGTTCAGTAGCATTATCATCGATCAAGCATTGTCCCCCTGATTTGATTATTCTGGATATCCGGATGCCTGAGATGGATGGACTTGAGGTCTGTACACAGCTGAAGGATGATTCCACGACTAGTGAAATCCCGGTCATTTTTATCAGTGGACTCGAAGAGTCTGATGAGAAGGTAAGGGCATTCGAATCCGGGGGGGTGGACTATATCACGAAACCTTTTCACGAAGATGAAGTATTGGCGCGGGTAAAAATTCATATTGTCATGAGCAAAATGAAAAAAAATCTTGAGGAGTTGGTAAGCAGCCGTACTGTTAAGCTGGAAGAATCTAATACCGCCTTGAAGGTTCTCTTGGAGCATCGTCAAATGGAGCGGGAAAAGCTTGAAGAAAGTGTGATCAGCCATATCAATTCATTGGTTGTCCCCTACGTGAGACGATTGAGAGAAACTGGACTGGAGCATAAACAAGTGGCTCTTGTGAACGTAATTGAGTCTAATCTGGAAGAAGTTACTTCACAATTTTCTGGCAAATTATACTCCAAGGCAGAGGGTTTAACACGCAGAGAGATGGAAGTTGCAAGCTTGATAAAAATGGGAAAAACAAACATGGAAATTGCTGATCTACTGTATGTTTCTGAGCATGCCATATCATTTCATCGTCAAAATCTCAGAAAAAAACTCGGATTGCTGGGGCAAAAAGTCAACTTGGTGGCCTATCTTAACGAAATCATTTTGAAATAGCTCCTTTCCTCAAAAAAGACACTAATTATATATAGGTTTTACCTATATATAATTAGTGTCTTTCCTGTATTAACAATCATAACTCTCTATCTTACAGTACGATCCAAAGATCCTTTATATATTTTGATTGCCTATTTAACCGGCACGGTAGCAGGCATGCCGGAAAATTTAATACTTGGTACTACTGATCCACCTTAACTCTTCGTACCTTGCTTGTTTTTTTTACGCGTTAGCTGTGTTGCGACTTCCGCTGCATAGCTCTGGCTATGCAGCGGAAATCACGCCTTGTTGACACGCAAAATCCCTACGCAATTTTACGAAGGTTTAAATATGTACAGAGCACGAGAGCCAAAAGGGACATCGGATAATTTGTGGAGTTATTAAGTGAGCGCTGATTTTCTATTAAAAATGGATTCACTCTCGGTTTCATTTGGTGGAGTAAAGGCTCTTGAAAATTACAGCTTAGCTCTCCCAACGGGGCGGATTCTTGGTGTTATCGGTCCAAATGGTGCTGGGAAAACCACTCTTTTCAACGTACTAACCGGGTTTATTCGCCCAGACTCTGGACAAATTCACTTTGATGGCCAGGAAATAACCCATTTTGATCCTTACAAAATTGCACGATTAGGGGTTTCTAGATCGTTCCAGAATATCTGCCTTTTTGGTAATCTTTCGGTCATTGACAATGTCATCGTTAGTTGTCAAATCCATCAACACACCCCCTTTTTATCCGTTCTTTATAAAACCCGCTCATATAAACAAAATGAATTGAAACTCCGTGAAAAAGCTTGGAATCTACTCTCTGTTTTTGGCCTTGAAAAACATGCCGACCGGCGTGCCAAGACTCTCGCCTATGGAGACCAGCGCCGCCTTGAAATAGCGAGAGCTCTTGCGGCGACACCAAAACTACTCATTATTGATGAACCGGCGGCAGGAATGAACCCAAGTGAAACTCAGGAACTGCTGGAGCTCATTTTAAAATTAAAAGAAAAATTTAGTCTCACTATTGTTCTGATTGAACACAATATGAATCTGGTGATGCGACTATGTGAGTTTATTCAAGTGCTGAATTGTGGAAGATTAGCTGCGGAGGGACTTCCTGCCGAAATCCAGCAGAATCAAGAGGTTATCGATGCCTATTTGGGAGCTAGAGAATAATGCTGGAAGTGACTGATATTGAGGTTTTTTACGGCAATATCCAAGCCTTACATGGCATAAGTTTCAAAGTAAAGGCTGGTGAAACAGTCACCATTATCGGATCAAATGGCGCTGGAAAATCGACAACTCTTTTGGCTATTGCTGGCTTGCTTAAACTGCAAAAGGGCGAAATAAAATTTTTGGGCAATTCGTTGGAGAAACTTTCTCCCTACCAAACTGTCAATATGGGGATTTCACTGTGTCCGGAGGGTCGGCGGATTTTTACCAGCCTTTCAGTTTACGAAAACTTGCTCATGGGTGCAGTTCAGCGGAGAGACAAAAAAGCGATTAAAGAAGATATCGATTGGGTGCTTTCACTTTTTCCCGATTTGAAAGATCGTCTCGAGCAGTATGGCGGGGCTTTAAGTGGTGGACAGCAACAGATGCTAGCCATGAGTCGTGCCTTGATGAGTAAGCCTAAATTACTCATCCTCGACGAGCCTTCTCTGGGACTTTCTCCGGTGCTGGTTAAGCAAATTTTTGAAGTCATCATCATGCTGAAAAAACTCGGAACGACGGTGTTGCTGGTTGAACAAAATGCCCGTCAGGCACTGGAAGTTGCTGATAGGGGCTACGTGATAGAAACTGGTTTGATTACGCTGGAGGGTTCAAGTTCAGTTCTGAAAAATAGTGACCAAGTGAAATCTGCATATCTGGGAGGCTAAATGTCACACACGGCTTATTTTATTCAACAATTTATAAATGCTCTGAGCTTGGGGAGTATCTATGCTCTGGTGACGATTGGCTTGGCGATGGTGTTCAGTATCCTTCGCTTGATTAATTTTGCTCATGGCGATCTGATGATGATTGGATCATATTCTATTTTAATGTTATGGAATGCTGGGGTGCCTGTTTGGATAGCAATTTTTGTCGGCGTAGCTCTTTGTGGAATTGCCGGTATCATCATGGAGCGTGTCTGTTACCGGCCTTTGCGCGGTAGTGCGGAAATGACCACCCTGTTGACTTCATTTGCCGTGGTGGTTTTCCTTGAAAATGGGGCAACTCTCCTCTTTGGCCCGAACACTCGTCCCTTTAGAATTCTTAATTTTACCCCTCCTACTTTTGATATTAGTTCCATCTTAATTAGTAAGATTGATGTTATTGCTGTTGTTTTAACCTTGATTATCCTTTTAGTGACCACCCTGTTTATAAAAAAAACGACTATTGGTATTGCCATGCGAGCCGTTGCAGATGATTTGACCGCAAGTCACTTGGTTGGCATTCGTCTTGACAGGGTCATCGTCAGTGCCTTTTTCATTGGATCTGTCTTTGCTGGTCTTGCCGGACTTCTTTGGAGTGCGCGGGCAGGAAAACTCTACCCATTAATGGGTTTTATCCCCGTTGTTAAAGCATTTGTTGCCGCCGTGATCGGTGGCTTTGGCAGTATCCCCGGCGCCGTTCTCGGGGGGTATGTCCTGGGTTTTTTAGAGGTTTTTCTGGTTGCGATGTTGCCCCCTGATTTTCAGGGATACCGGGATGCTTTCGTGTTTATTCTGTTAATTTTCATCTTACTTGTCAGACCTCAAGGGATCTTAGGTGCAAAAGCCATGCAGCGGAGAATCTGAAATGAAGCAAAACAAACACGCACTTTACCTGACGATATCAATGGCTCTTTTTTTCTGTGCTGTTTTCCTGCTGGATGCGTATGGGAGCCATTATTATCAGCGTGTTGCTAATCTTATGATGATTTACGTCATTTTAACTGTAAGTTTAAATTTATCAAATGGCATTGGGGGTATTTCTTCCTTGGGGCACATTGGATTTATGTCAATTGGTGCATACGTTTCTGCAATTTTGACGCTTCCCTCGGGACTTAAGGGACGATGGCTGATGGGGTTGCCGGACTGCCTCAGCTCTATCCAGTTTGATTTATTGTCAGCGATGATTTTGGCTGGAATTCTAGCTGCTGCAATCGCTTTTCTGGTTGGCATGATTATTCTTCGGCTTCAGGGTGTCTTTACCGCCGTTGCTACATTGGGTTTCCTGATTATTGTTAAGGTTGTTGCTGAAAACTGGATGTCTGTTACCCGGGGAGGCAGGGGGATTTCCTCGCTTCCAATCTATACCAATCTGTGGTGGACAAGTGTGATGGCCGTGATAACGGTATGTGTTGTTTTACGTATCTTAAGATCCCCCTACGGGAGAAGTATGCAAGCGGTAAGAGAGCATGATCTGGCGGCTCAAAGTATCGGTATAAACGCACCCCGTATCCGCTTGCTGGCGTTTGTCATCAGTGCTTTTTTTACTGCAATTGCCGGTGCTTTATGGGCCAACCTGATCGGAGTGGTTTCGCCGGGAAGTTTTTATCTTTGGCTGACCCTTCTCATCATTATCATGATGGTTGTTGGTGGAATGGGAAGTATCACCGGGTCGGTTCTCTCTGCCGTTGGATTTACCATTTTGCTGGAATTGTTACGAGGGTTTGAAAATAAAATTGCTTTATATGGAATTAGCCACATTATTTTTGCTGTCGTATTTTTGTTGGTTATTATTTTTCGCCCTGATGGAGTCATGGGGGATCGGGAATTCAGCTGGAGCTGGTTAAAACGGATTATCCCGTTTTCTTAAATCTTGGATTGACACATCGGACACTGGAAACATTAAACTATAAAAAGAGGAGGAATCTTATGCGGAAACAAATGAGTTTGTTAACAATGATCATGGCGGCCATCGGGCTACTAACGTTGACCGGATTTGCGGGGGCAGACACAGTTAAAATTGGAGTTGTTGAAAACCTGTCAGGCTCCCAGGCTTCCCTGGATCAACCCTCTCTCAATGGGGTCAAACTGGCATTAAAAGAGATCAATGCTGCTGGTGGGGTTTTGGGGAAAAAGGTTGAAATCATCGTAAGAGATGGAAAATCTGATCCAGCCACTTTAGCTACCGTGACAGAAGGGATAATTGATCAGGGGCTCAGTGCCATTACCGGTTTGTCGGATACTACAATGGTGTTGGCTTCGGCACCAGCGGCCCAGCGTGCAGGTATTGCTTTTGTCGCCTCGGGCGCAACGTCCCCTTCTCTTCCTGATGAGGTCGGAGACAGTCTCTTCATTGCACCTTTCGGCGATAATGTACAGGCCGCTGCCGCATCTGAATATGCCTTTAATGATCTTGGAGCAAGATCCGTGTGGGTTCTTTATGATAAAGCCATGGATTATACTTACCTGCTCCAGCGATATTTCTGTGACAGTTTTGGCGGACAGGGTGGAGCCATTATTTCCAAGGCGACCTACCAGACGGGCGACACAGATTTTAGAGCCCAGATTACCAGTTTAAAAGCTAAGAACAACTTACCCGATATTCTGTTTATCTCCTCTGGTCCTGATGAGATTGGCACGATTGTAAAACAAGTGCGGGATATGGGAATCAAGACTCCTATCGTTGGTGGTGATGGTTATGATACCCCTCTGCTTGCTGAGGTTGCCGGGCCGGCAGCTGCAACAGACATTTATTTTACGACTCATGTTGCGTTGGATTCTATGGGTGCCAAATCTTTTGTTGACGGCTATACAAAAATGTACGGACATGAGCCTGAAAATGGTTTTGCTGCCCTAGGGTACGATGCTTTTAACCTTATTATTAACGCGATTAAGAATGCCGGGACAACGGATCCAAAAGCTGTTAAAGAAGCACTTGCCGCAACAAAAGGTTTTAAAGGTGTGACCGGTACAATTAATTACCCCAAAGGGATAAGGGTTCCACAAAAATCTGTCAGTATTATCAAAGTGGATGCGGGCAAATTTATTTTTGTGAAGGAAGTTATGCCTGCTGAGATTCCGGCTCCCTGATCTTATACCTCTGTGCCAAACCTTAAAGATAGAACCGGGGTCGGCACATTCAACAACATTTTGACCAAGGTCAAGAGTTGGAAGTTACGTTTATCTTGATTCCGCTCTATGTAGAGGTTAAGTAAACTGAAAGGAACCTGTTTATATGATCAATTATAAGCTGGAAGAACATAATGAATATAGTATTCGGGAAGCTAAAGTTGATAAAGCAATTTTGGCGATAGGTTCCACTGAGAGTCATGGTGGGCATCTGCCCTTTGGTTGTGACACTTTTATATCATATAAATTAGCCTGCGAAGTGGCTTCTCAGTTGGATAATACCGTTGTTGTTCCCCCTTTATGGTTTGGTATGAGCCAACACTATAGCCATAAACCCATGAATATCACTCTCAGCAATGATACGCTGATCAGGGTGCTCAAGGAGATTATGGCCTCTCTGATTCATTGGGGGATAAACAAAATATTGATTATCAATGGGCATGATGGAAATATCGCCCCTATCGAGATTGCAACTCGCGATATCAAACTGGAACATCCTGATCTTGGTTTAGCAATACTTGATGCCTGGTGGGTCACTGCGGGGAATCTACTCCCCCCAGATACCTTTGAGGTGTGGAATGGTATGGGTCACGGTGGGGAAGGGGAAACCTCTATTGCCCTCGCGATGTTCCCAGAACTGTGCCATATCGATCAGGCCAAAGGAATGATTAAAGAAATGGATCCCAACGTAAAATTGGTTTGGAATTACCAGGAACTGACTGATTATGGCTCTAATGGAGACCCTACAAAAGGGACAGTGGAAAAGGGAAATATGATGAAAAAAGTGTTGGTCGACTATCTGGTTGACTTTGTAAAGCGCATGGATGATCAAGGATGGCGATATAAATAAAAAATGTCAGGACGTTTTATCGTGCTGATACTTTTTTAATATCTTCTGAACTTTCGCCATAAAAACAGCCACTGTAATATCAGTGGCTGTTTTTATGGGATATCTTGTCTTAAGGTTCTATCTTCGTCCCTAAAACCTCCAGAAACTTTCGAATCCATTCCGGATGGGCTGGCCAGGCCGGTGCGGTGACCAGATTGCCATCAACATGAGCGTCGCTGAAAGTATCATTGTTGGCCGGCCAGGTTCCACCGGCCTGTTCCACATCAGGACCGACAGCAGGATAAGCTGAGCAGGTTTTCCCTGCAATCACACCAGCTGCAGCAAGAATCTGCGGGCCATGGCAGATAGCCGCCACTGGCTTGTTGTCACGGAAAAATTCTTGAGTGAGTTCCAGAACTCTCGGGTTGAGGCGTAGATATTCAGGGGCACGCCCTCCGGGAATAATCAGGGCATCATAGGCTGCCGAATCAACGGCAGCGAAATCAGCATTGATAGGAAAATTGTGTCCAGGCTTTTCACTGTAGGTCTGGTCACCCTCAAAATCATGAATGGCAGTTTTGACCGTATCTCCAGGCTTTTTATCCGGGCAGACGGCATCGACCTGATGGCCGACCATGGTGAGCATCTGGAACGGAACCATCGCTTCATAGTCCTCAACAAAGTCCCCAACGAGCATCAGTATCTTTTTCTGTGCCATACAAATCTCCTATTTCTGAAAGTTGAAAGGATAAAAACACACTGCGTGCAACACCAATTGTACAAACAGAAATGGAGATGTCAAAAATCAATTGGGAATCACGTAAAATAAAATTGCAAAAAAGTGGAGACCGCTCCCGGCCATGACAAACAAATGCCAAATGGCATGGCTGTAGGGGAGCTTTTTCCAGGCATAAAAAATGATCCCTGCGGTGTAGGTTAGCCCCCCGAGCAGCAATAATTCCAATCCACCTTTGTCAAGAACCGCAAGCATCGGTTTGATGGCAATAATAACAATCCAGCTCATAGCCAGATAGAAACCAAGAGAAATCCCCGGAAGCCTGCCGAAGGATGTGGTTTTGAGTAGAATTCCTGCTATGGCGATCCCCCAGATAGTGCCAAATAATGACCAACCCCAGGGGCCGCGCAAGTTGACCAGCATAAATGGGGTATAGGTTCCGGCAATCAGGAGATAAATAGCCGAATGATCAATCTGTCGAAGAATCCCTTTGATCTTTGGCAGGGGGATGCTGTGGTAGAGGGTCGAGGCGACATATAAAAGAATTAAAGTGCTGCCAAATATACTGCAGCTGGCAATATGCCAGGCGTCACCACGTAAACTGGCAAAGCCGACCAGAACAGCTAAGCCGCCGATTGACAGTAATGCACCAATCCCGTGGGTAATGCTGTTGGCGATTTCTTCACCAACACTATACGTTGTTGTTTCTGCCCATTTTGCCATGTTTATTGCTCCTGCACGATCTTGATATGATTTTGATGCTGATATTATGACATGAACGTAAAGGTACATGGTGGTGCCGTTGTTGGTTTTACGAAACTATTACCTGGATTTGTCGATTTGGAGCAAAAAACAAAGATAACAAAAAAAGTTATATTTTATTGTTGACAAAGATTACCTATTTGGTTATAAATAGACCATCAACGAATTGTTGTGGCAGGCGAGACGTTGAGAAACAAAAAAGAAAATCTTTCGAGAAACCTCTCTCAAAATGTTGCCCCGCGATCCCCCTCCTGGTTGCGGGGTTTTTTTTGCCTATATCCCTACACTCTTCCGGAGTATACTCTGTTTTATTCTCATGATAAGTCCTGTTCTGGTTTTTATGAAAGTTTGATTCGTGGACGTAACACAACGTAACTATTATGCTTTTCAGTGGCACGCAATATTTTTTGCATTAACAGTAACTTTTACTGAGATCAATACTGTTCTCCCTTCGCTGATTGTCAAAGTTGGTGGCGGAACAGTCCAGATTGGTTTACTGACAGCGATTATGGTGGGGACGCCGATTATCGGCCAGTTATTGTTTGCCAGTTATCTCCATATGCAACCGCGTAAGCGCGGATTTTTGCTGCTGGGGGTTGGTTTACGGGTGACTGCACTGGCAACTGTTGCCTTAATATTGTTTGCGGCAGACACAATAGCGCCACAGACTTTAATCAGTTTAGTCTTTGTCTTGATGTTTATTTTTGCCCTTTCAGGAACTTTTGCCGGGGTCTCTTATACCGATATTCTGGGAAAATCGTTAGCGGTGGAACAGCGCAGCCGATTTTTTGTCAGTCGCCAGGTTTTAACCAGTGTGGCGTTTCTGATCTCTGCTCCCGTTTCGCGTTGGGTTCTTGGCTATTATGCGTATCCGTATAACTATGTCTGGATGTTCGGGTTGGCGGCAGGGTTGTTGTTTATTGCTTCTTGGGGATTCTGGGCAATTGACGAACCTGAAATTCAACCATCGAGTGAAGCTTTTTCCTTTCTCCAGGTGTTACGGGCGATTCCCCAACATTTACGTGATAACCCACCATTACTGCGCTATATTCTTATGACAAATTTGACCGGTTTTGGTTTGACTCTTATGCCCTTTTACGTCGCTTATGCCAGTCAACATTATGGGTTAACCGGGGAGCAGATTGGTAACTATCTGATGGTGCAGATTGTCGGGATGGTTTTGTCAAATTTTATTTGGGTCAGAGTTGTTAAAAAATTTGGTTTTCGAGGGGTTATCCATGGCTGTATTATTTGTGGAACCCTGCTACCAATCTTGGTTTTAGCCTTTCAGGACTGTCTTTAGTGGTTTTTCTGCTGGTATTCTTTTTGATGGGAATTGCTATCTCAGCCAGAAAGATTGCCTTTGAAGGGTTGCTGATTGAAATTACTACAAATACTAATCGTGCTCTGCATAAAGGGATCGTCGGGGCTACCAGTTTGACATCTGCCCTGTTTCCTCTGGTTGCAGGTGGACTCATCCTCTGGGTTGGTTACGTTCCGGTATTTTTACTTGTTTCCATTCTCGTTGCCGCTGCCTGGTTTACCGTTTCTGGAATTGTTTCTACCTCTCATGTTTAAGCTGACCAAATCGGGCGGTTTATGTTATATCGATAACTATCTGAAGTTTTTATCTTTATAACTTTTCAGCAAAACCGGGATTGTCCCCGTATGGAGGCTGTTCCTGGCTTTTGCGGTGCGAATCGCCGCGGTTTTTCGTGACTCGTGAACTTCGGGACAGCCCCCGATGGTGCTGGGGACAGTCCCAAGTTTACTGCTATACTGCTTAAACTAGCGGCATTCGGGACAGCCCCGGGATTTACTAACAGCTATGCCGGGTGGTTACTAATTTTTCACGAAGAGCTGTGCAACTTATGTATAAAGATTATTTCGGTCTGAAAGAAGATCCCTTTTCGATTGCTCCCGATCCTCAGTTTCTTTACATGAGTGATCGTCATCGTGAGGCACTGGCTCATCTGATCTATGGGATGAAAGCAGACAGTGGTTTTGTGCTGCTGACTGGAGAGGTTGGTACAGGTAAAACAACCGTTTGTCGTTGTCTGCTGGGACAGATTCCAGAAAATTCGGAAATTGCTTTCATTCTCAATCCTAAATTGAGCGTGGTCGAATTGCTGGAAACGATCTGTGATGAGTTAGGAATCGGCTACCCGAAGGGGAGCTCAAGCATTAAGATTTATATCGATCTGATCAATATCTACCTGCTTGATGCACATAGCCAAGGAAAACAGACAGTTCTGATTATTGATGAGGCGCAGAATTTAAGTGTTGATGTGTTGGAGCAGATTCGGCTGTTGACTAATCTGGAAACTGATAAACGTAAATTACTTCAAGTCATCATGCTTGGTCAGCCGGAACTCAATCGAATATTGGATCGTTCGGAGATGCGACAATTGGCGCAGCGAGTGACGGCGCGGTATCATCTTGAACCATTATCCAAAAATGAAATAGAAGGTTACTTGTGTCACCGTTTGGCGGTTGCTGGAGTGGAGCGACCGCTTTTTCCACAAGTAACGGTTAATAAACTCTACCGTCTGACAGGTGGGGTACCGCGATTGATCAATCTACTCTGTGATCGCGCATTACTTGGCGCCTACGTGAAAGGACTGAATATTGTCAGTCCACAGCTGCTTATAGCGGCTGCTAGTGAGGTTTTTGGGAAAACAAACGCCAGTCGAGGGGGAAAAGGGAGCCTTTGGCAATGGTTACTGGTCGCATTGTTAAGCTTGATACTGGTGATTGGTGTGTATTTTTTGGTATTCTTGGTTAAGCAACCCCCTTTGGAGAAGGTTGCCGGGACGCAGAAATTGACAGAGAAAATTGAAACCATCTCTCCAGATTCGGTGAAATAGAAATGATAATGGATAACTAACAATGTCATTTATTCTTGAAGCACTGAAAAAATCGGAAAATAAACACAGAGAAAATAGGGGTCGAAATCCACGTACTATTCATGAACCCATGCCGCGCAAAACGGACAGGTCGCGTTTCTGGGTATTGGGAATATTGTTGTTACTGGTCAATGCTGCTCTGCTCTTTTGGTTTTTTGGCTCCAGGCAACCGCTGCCAGCGTCACAACCAACAAGAGCTATAGCAACAGATACAGTTAAGGTAAAAGGCGATAAACTTGTATCTGTCCCCTCTCAGACTGTTTCCGCTACAGAGCAAAATGATATTGCTCCAACCCTTCAGAAGGCTGAGAAACAACCAGCAGTCATGGCACTTCCGGTTCTACGGAACGATAAGCAAGTTTACCGCTTTGGACAACTTCCGGTTGCAATTCAAAAGCAAATTCCGCCATTACAGATGTCGTTACATGCCTATAATCGAGCCGATGCCAGTTCCAGTATGGTGCAATTAAATGATCGGATTTTACGCAAGGGGGATAGGGTTGCGGACAAACTCCGCCTGGAAAAAATTACTGCTGATGGAGTTGTCTTGCGCTATGACGGCTACTTGTTTTTATTGCCTCGGCGTGGAAATTGATAATATTTGACATATTTAATAGTTAATATATGATCACAATGTATTTACGTTGGTTGGGGAATAATAAAGATGGAAACTAGTTAATTCTACTGATAAGGGTGTCTGGTACATGTCGAATAAGCCTTCCGTTGCCTCACCTGTTACAATCATCCTGCCGATGCTCTGTGTCTTTCTCTCTCTGTTTGTCTGCCTGACCAATTCTTATTCTGCCAGGATTAAAGAGCTTGGGCTTTCTGTCGAAGAAGTGGCCTGGCTTGCTGACCATCCTGTTGTTCGTCTTGCTCCTGATCCCGATTTTCCCCCCATTGAATTTATCGATAAAGAGGGCGTTTATCGTGGAATCGCAGCAGATTTTATCCATCTTCTCGAAAGTAAATTACCGCTGAAGTTTGAGATTGTCTCTCTCCAAAACTGGGGGGAAGTCCTCGAAAGAGCCAAAAACCGTCAGATCGATATGTTTGGTGCTGCTGTTCCAACTCCAGAACGTCTTAAGTATATGCGTTTTACCAAACCTTATGTTGAATTTCCAGCCGTTGTCCTGGTTCGGGATACTGCTGTCGATTTTCCGAACCTGTCCGAATTGAAAGGTAAAAGGGTTGCGGTCGTCTCCAACTACGCCGATCATGAGTATATGCTCAGGGCTTATCCCGATATCCCATTGGAGGTTATGCCCGATATTTCTTCTGGTTTGCGTCAAGTCTCTTTTGGAAAGATCGATGCCATGGTTCTTAATATTGCTTCGGCAACATATTATATTAAAAAGGATGGCATCAATAACCTTCAGGTGACTCAGGATACCGATTTTGTATTTGACCTTTCATTTGCAGCTCGGAGCGATTGGCCGATTTTGACTTCGATCCTTGAAAAGGGACTGGCCGTAATAACCCCGGCTGAAAAAAAGATGGTTCTTGAAAACTGGGTATCGCTTGGGAACAAAACCTGGAAACCTTCCCCGCTATTTTTGATCTCAGCCGCAGCAATTTTTCTGTTGCTGACCTTGTTCTTTATCATTTTTTGGAATCGTTCGCTGCAACGACAGGTCATTGAAAGAACTGCCGATTTGAAAGCTGAATTAGGTGAACGGATTCAGGCTGAAAGAGAAAAGGAAAAATTGCAACTGGAAATTCATCGTGCCAAGAAAATGGAGGCGGTGGGACTGTTGGCTGGTGGAGTTGCTCATGACTTAAATAATATCTTGTCTGGTACAGTCGGTTATTCAGATCTGGCTCTGAGGAAAATTTCTAATGAAAGCCCAATAAAAAAATATTTAAAAGAAATTCGTGAGTCCGGTCGGCGAGCAGCAGCTGTCGTGGCTGATCTGTTGACGATCTCAAGAGATGCAGCATCTGATCGGCATATACTGAATTTGAATATCATCATTGCTGAATATTTAAGTTCACCTGAGCACCAGTCACTGGTTGAACGATTTCCCGATGTTGAATTCCTCTCTGAACTTGAACCTGATTTGCTCAACCTGTCTTGTTCTGAAACACACGTACGAAAATGTATCATGAACCTGATTATTAATGCTGCTGAAGCAACTTCGGCTGGTACGGTTACGATCAAAACTATAAATAAAAAGATAGAGACCCCATTGGAATTTTATGGCTCGGATCTCAAGCCGGGCTTATATGTTTTGCTGTCGGTTGCCGATACCGGCTCAGGGATTGCGCCGGAAGATCTGGAACATATTTTTGAACCTTTTTATTCCAAGAAAAAATTTGGACGGAGCGGTACCGGTTTGGGATTGGCAGTTGTATGGAATACCGTTCACGAACATCAAGGGTTTATTGAAGTTAAACAACCTGCTGAGGGAAGTTTGTTTGAGCTGAATTTTCCTGCAACTGAAAACGTCAGCAGCGGATCAGCTGTGTTGCAGGATGAAATTGAGATTGGAGGCTGCGGAGAGCATATTCTGGTTGTTGATGATGAAGAAAACATTCGTGTCCTGGCTGAAAAGCTCCTTATCAGTTTAGGTTATCGAGTCTCTCTGGTCTCAAGTGGCAAAGCAGCTATCGATTTTTTACGCAACTCGACGGTTGATCTGCTGTTGTTGGATATGCTGATGGAGCCGGGGATGAACGGTTATCAGACCTTCAAAAAGATAAAAGAAAGTCATCCAGAACAGAAGGCTTTGATTACCAGCGGATTTTCTGAAAGTTATGATGTGAAAAGAGCGCAGGAATTGGGTGCTGGTGCTTACGTCAAGAAACCCTATACCATTCAGGAGCTTGGCCTCGCGATAAGAAAAGAATTGCGAAAATAGTTAGTGTCCATCCGGAAATTCTGGATGGAGTAATGTCCGTTTCCGGGCAGAAACTAGTTATTTGATCATCTGATTGGGCAGAAACAAAACCAGATCGGGGAATATTGCCAGCAGAACCACCATCAGGATCATAATAATCAAAAACGGCAGAGTTGATTTGATAATGTAGCTGACTGGTTCGTAGGAAATTGCCTGAATGACAAACAGGCTGAAGCCGACTGGTGGGGTGATCTGAGAGAGTTCCACCATAATAACCAGATAGATTCCAAACCAGAGAGGATCGAATCCGGCAGCCAGGACAATTGGCAGGACAATCGGCAGGGTCATGACAACGATAGAAATTCCGTCCAGAATCATTCCCAGTACCAGATACATCAATCCCAGGACCACCAGTAGCAGGTAAGGTGACATATTTAAACTGGCAATATAAGTGCTGATCCCACGCGCAATCCCGACAAAACCGACAACTTGAGCTAGAAATGCTGCTCCGGCAATAATCAGACAAATCATGCAGGAGGTTTGAACCGCCTGCAACAGTGCTTCCTTAAAGTTTTTCCAAGAGAGGTTCTTGTAGATCAGAGCCAGAATCAAGGCGCCAAGAACACCGATTGCTGCCGCTTCTGTCGGTGTCGTAATGCCGAGGTATATTCCCCCCAGAACTACCATAATCAACGCTATGACCGGCATTATCTTGCCCAATGGGTGCCCAAAGCGTCTTTTCAGCGAGAAGCCCTTGATGTGTGTGGCGTCGAACAGGCCTCACATCAAGATACCCTCTTCAGTCTTAGCCAACATAAAAATCTTCCTCACGACGATCTGAGACGAACATATAGCCCGGTGCATGGGTGATGGCGATCTCCGGTGCCAAATTCATTAAGGCAACCTGGGGGGTCACACCGCAGGCCCAAAAAACCGGAACCTCGCCTATATTTAGCGGAACCGAATCACCGAAATCAGGAGATCCAAGATTTGAAATGCCGATCTCGTTCGGATCTCCATGATGGATTGGTGCCCCATGAACCGCTGGATAGCAATCTGTAACAGCATAGGTTTTTTCAACCAAAGCTAGAGGAATCGGGCGCATGCTGACGACCATCTGACCATGAAATGGGCCGGCTGGTTCACAGGGGATATCTGTGATGTACATGGGAACATTGCACCCCAGTTCTATATGTCGTACCGGGATGCCATTTTTGAGCATTGCCTGCTCAAAAGTGAAGCTGCAGCCAAGCAGAAAACTGACGAAGTCGTCACGCCAAATATCGCTGACGTCATATCGGAACTCAGTCTGGCTACCGCGGAAAATCTTGTAACCGGGGCAGTCCGAGCGAAGATCGCTGCCCGGAGCTAAATTAATTGCTTCGACTTTCCCCTGCTCTATCGTCTCCAGAAGCGGGCAAGGTTTTGGATTTCTTTCGCAAAAAGTTTGAAAGTCAGTAGCATATTTTTCCGGAAGAATCACTAGGTTTAGCTGTGTAAAACCAGTACAACAGCCCGCCGTGGGTTTCTGCCAGAGACCCTGCCGGATAGATACTCTGAATTCCGCTGGCGATAATCTAGCCTCTTTGCCATCCGCTCTTAAATCATTTGAGCCACATAAAAAAGGTGTCATAAGTGTCACTCCTGTAGAATAATCAAACAATGTTATTTTGTCTTATTGACTATAGATATATATGTGATATATTGCAAGAATGTCAAACCAAACTTTACGTTTACAAGCTTATCACTGGTTGAAGAAAAAGCTTATTACCCTTGAATATCCTATGGGCAGTACGCTGGTGGTGAAGGATTTGTGTCAAGAACTAGGTATGGGACGCACCCCTGTTCGGGAGGCTATTCAGCAGTTGGCATCCGAAGGTCTAATCTCGATCCTGCCTCGAAAAGGGATTGTTGTCAGCAATATTAATTACTTGGATTTTGAAAACCTGCTGGAGGCTAGGATGATGTTGGAAGTCCATGTCGCTCGGCAGTTGGCAGGTTCGATCAGGCTTGAACAGGTCGAAAAGATGTACTCCCTATTTGGCAATGTGGCAGCGCTTATCAAGCAGGGTGACATTGATGCACTACTCACGATTGAGCGCCAGTTTCACCAAGGGCTGGTCGTAATGCTCGATAATCAATATCTAGATGCTATGGCAGATCGTATCTATGACCTTGTCACCCGTACATGGTATCTCTCGTTCAGGAGAAGAAGTCCGGACAACCTAGCTTTCACATTGCAGGAAAATCTTGTCATCCTGGAAAAGCTTGAACAGGGTGATGCGAATGCTGCCGAAAAAGCTGTCCGCGAGCATATCCTCGATTTCAAGAACCAAGTGCTTCACTAACCGCGAACATAACTTGATATTAACCGACAACAAAAAGGAGACGTATTATGAAACAGATTGCTAAATTTATCCTTATTTCTAGCCTGATTCTATTCCTCACGGGAGGCACGGTGCTCGCCAAAGAGCTGCGAGTAGTAGGTAGTTGGAGCAGTCTTACTATGTTCAAGAATTTTGAGAAGCCTTTCTGGATCGAAAAGCTTCCCGCTGCCATGCCTGGGATTAAAGCCGATGTGACCTCGCTCGGACAGGTCAAACTGAAAGGGCCTGCAGTTCTGCGCCAGATGGATATGGGCGTTTTTGATGTGGTTCATACTGTTGCTGACTATGTGGTTTCCGATTCTCCCGCCTTAGCAGGACTCGACATGCCTGCCTTGGCACCTGAAATTGACCAAGCCCGCAAGGTTGTTGACGCCTACCGTCCGGTGGTTGCTGATGCTTTAGCCAAAGATTTTAACGCCAAGTTATTAGCGATCGCTCCTTACCCTGCACAGGTTATCTTCTGCCGTGATAAAATTACTGGGCTCGACGACCTCAAGGGCAAGAAAATTCGAGCTAGTGGCTGGACTACTTCAGAATTTGTGACTGCGTTGGGGGCGACCGGCATCACCATGTCTTTCAGCGAGGTTCCTCAGTCATTGCAGCGGGGAGTGGTTGACTGCGCGATTACTGGTAGTCTGTCAGGTTATTCGGCAGGATGGGGCGAGGTTGCAAACTTCCTCTATCCTCTGCCAGTTGGTGGCTGGGACTATGTAATTACTGCCATGAGTATGAAAACTTGGAATAGTTTCAGCAGTCAGGAACAAAACCAGCTTCAAGCTCTGATTACCGAGCAGCTTGAAGAGCCGGCCTGGAAAGTGACTGCCCGCGAGACCCTGGAAGGGGTTGATTGTCTGACTGGCGGTAACTGTCCGCACGGTGCACCAAACAAACTAGCCCTGGTTCCTATCTCCAGCAAGGATCTTGATCGTGCTCGGAGTATCTTGGTGGAGAGCGTTTTGCCTGCTTGGGCAGCCAAGGTGAAGCCCGAAGTCGTTAAGCAGTGGAACGCCACTGTTGGCAAACAAGCTAATATCCAGATCAAGTAAACAATCCATTTATCTAACCTGCGGCAGGTATCACAACAACGATGCCTGCCGCCGAACTTCAAAAAGTTTCTCCCTATGAATAAAGTTCTGAATTTCATCGAAATATTCAATCGTGTTGGAGTTTGGATCGGTGGCGCTCTGTTGTTTTTGACTTCGGCCATGATTGCTGTCGAAGTCATTCTACGCAAAGTGTTTTCCCTTTCGATAGGGGGGTCAGATGAACTCTCCAGTTACGTCCTCGCAATCAGCTGTGCCTGGGCTTTTGGCTTTGCTTTGTTGCGAAAAGCGCATATCCGTATCGACATTCTCTACACAAGGTTTCCGGTCAAAATCCGCTCATCACTAGACATCCTGTCTTTGCTGGCTTTTATAGTTTATCTGGTTCCTCTAGTTTACTTCGCTTTCTTGGTGGTCAAGACCTCGTGGATCCGTGAATCGACCGCCAACACGCCTTTGCAGACGCCGCTCTGGATCCCCCAAGGACTCTGGTTAGCTGGACTGGTTGTCTTCCTGCTCACTACCATCGTCCTGTTGGTGGGAACCATTTCCCGTTTGGCAAAGAAAGATGCTGTTGGAGCTCGGCAACTATCGAGTCCGACTACCCTTGAAGAGAATATTGAGGAAGAGAGTGGTATTCATATAACGGAACCAACAGTGGGAGAAGAACAATGATTATCGCTGTCGCTATAGTGGTGCTGTTGGCCTTGCTGCTGCTGAGTATCCCAGTTGCGGCTACCTTGGCTGCTTTAGCCCTCAGCTTGGGCAGTATATTTTCATCATTCCCCCTCTACAAAGCGCTCGGAGAGATATCCTGGACGGCCGGTACTGATTTCTTGTTACTAGCAATCCCTCTCTTCGTGCTGCTTGGAGAGATTCTGCTGCGCGCCGGCATTGCCGAGCGCACCTACCGGGCACTCTTTCTCTGGCTCGCCTGGCTTCCGGGTGGATTAATGCATGCTAACATTGCGACATCGGCTCTGTTTGCGGCAACTTCAGGATCTTCAGTAGCAACCGCCGCAACAATCACTACAGTGGCCTTGCCTCAGGCTCGTAAGTATGGTTATGCGGAAAGCCTGTTCTCTGGTTCAATTGCCGCAGGAGGCACCTTGGGCATCCTGATCCCGCCTTCGATTAATTTGATTGTGTACGGGTTCCTAACCAACGTTTCGATCCCTCGCCTATTTCTAGCTGGAATTGTGCCGGGAATTTTACTGGCTCTGCTGTTTATGATCTGTATTGTGACGATCTGCTTGATCAACCCAAAAATGTCTGGCCATCGTCTGAAGGCAACGTGGTCGCAGCGTTTTGCAAGCCTCAAAGATCTTTTGCCAGTTCTATTTATCTTTTTGATTGTGATCGGTTCTATCTATGCCGGTTTTGCAACTCCAACTGAATCAGCAGCCTTGGGAGTCCTCGCTGCAATGGTTCTTGCTGCATTCTATCGTAAAATTAGCCCTTCGATGCTGCGCGACGTTGTCGAAGGAACCATGCGAACTACAGCTATGATTATGCTGATATTGTTTGCAGCTTATTTCTTGAACTTTATCCTGGCATCCATCGGCTTAACCGACATGCTAACCGAGTTTGTCAACAACCTAGGCATGAGTCCTATGGCAACCATGGCGGTAATTATCGTTATGTACGTGCTACTGGGGTTTTTCGTTGAAACTCTGTCGCTGATGGTGATCACTATCCCAATCGTGGCACCGGTGGTGACTAGCCTCGGTTTCGACCCAATCTGGTTCGGCATCCTGCTGATTTTGCTGATCGAGATGGCGCTTATTACACCGCCGGTAGGACTGAACCTGTACGTAGTACAAGGTATCCGGAACCGCGGTTCCATTAGTGATGTCATGATCGGTAGTATCCCGTTTGTCCTCATGATCGCACTGTTGATCCTCGCCATGTTGGTCTTCCCGAACATGGCTCTGTATTTGCCCCAGTTTGTTAATTAGCGAATTTTTAAAGGAAACATCTTATGAGCGAAACAATACTAGCACTGACTGTTGACAATAATATTGTCAGAATTCCCATTGATCGTCTAGTGGTCGCCGGTTGGGTTGGCAAGGATCGTCTAGCACTGCAGAAGCATATCGATGAACTGGCCGAACTGGGTGTTAAGCCTCCTAGTCGGACACCGACTTATATGAACCTGGCTCCCGCCACACTGACGACCGGTTCCCGGATGCAGGTGATCAGTGACAGTTCGTCAGGGGAGGTGGAATGCGTGGTCATCACCGGACGTGATGGCAAGCGCTACCTCAGTGTGGGAAGCGACCACACTGACCGCGAGTTCGAGCAGAACAGCATCCCGGCCTCAAAGCAGATGTGTGCCAAACCGGTTGCTTCAGAAGCTTGGACTTTCAGTGACGTTGTGAACCACTTGGACTCTCTCATTCTGCGCTCCTGGATGATTAAGGATGGCCAGCGGCAACTCTACCAGGAGGGTTGTTTGAGTGAGAATCGCAGGCTGACCGACCTCCTACAGAACATACCGGAGGGCTGTGTCTCGGCTGGAGAATCCTTTTGCATGTTCTGCGGAACCTTTGCCGCCATCGGTGGCCTGAAATACGGCGAACGCTTCGAGTTCGAGCTCTATGATCCGGTTTTAGAGCGTCGTATTACTCACGTTTACGATCTGGAGATCTTGCAACAATTTCTTTAATCTCGGATTTAAGGTAGATTAACTCTTGGCGAAACCCTGCAGCGGTTCTGGGTATCAACATTGGGCACAGGCGTTTGCATCCCTTGCCCGCCAGCTACGAGAGAAGATACTTTGGCAACTTGGTACGTCATTAATGAGATAATTATGCCGATGACCGTCTTGGTCGGACTGGCCTACGGCTACCAAAAGCTGTTCAAAGCTGACACACAGCAGTTCAACAATCTGGTTCTCTACCTGCTGCTGCCGATAAATATTTTCCATGAACTCTCGATCAAACGCATAGGCTTCTCCGAACTGGGGAAACCGGCTCTGTTTATGGTGCTGTTGACCGGTACTTTGGCCGGTATCGCCTGGCTGGCGGCTCGGATGTTACGTTTGAACATAGAGCAGCGGGTTTCCTTCATCCTCAGTGTGGCAATGATCAATGTTGGCAACTTTGGCTTGTCGCTGATTTATTTTACCTATGGTTCGGAGGCGAACTTCAGCGCGATCCTCACCTTTGTTGCCTTCAACGTCCCCCTGACAACCTTGGCGATCTATTTTTCCAGTAACCAGGGTAGCAGACGTGGTGCACTGAAGGATATGCTGAAGATTCCTATCTTCCATGCCACTTTCCTGGCCTTGCTGTTGACGACTATGGATGTTACCGTACCTGCATCTGTGCATACGATTACCGGCTACCTCGGCCAGGCAACCTTCCCGATTTTCACCTTTGTGTTCGGGATGCAATTGGCCGACGTGCGCTTCTCAAGAGCGATGCTTGGAACAGTTGCGACGGCGAGCGTTTTGCGCTTGGTGATTTCTCCGGTAATTGCTGCGTTCATCTTGGGCACCTTGGGAGTAGTCGGTTTGAGTTACAAGGTGGGGTTGGTGCAAACATCGACTCCGGCACCGATCCTACCCCTCATGTACGCAATCCGTTTCAACCGATCCCCGGAGCTGTTGGCAGCGATCATTATCGTCACCACAATATTGTCAACCTTGACTCTTCCGGTAGTCATCTCCTTGGTCGGATGACGGGTAAGTATCCCAGAAACCTGGATAAAAGATCTTGTTGCTCGGATAGTGATGATGATTTATTATTTACGAATCTTTTTAAGGGCGATAGTTCATGAGGGAAGCTTGACAAATCGTTTGAGCAGGATTTAATAGTGATGCTGGGGCAGCTTCTTTAAACGTTGCCACCGCTTTCCAAAATGGCACGGGAGTGCCCATTAACCTATAGCTGAAAAGCTAAAAAGGAGACGTTATGAAAAAAGTACTGATGACGCTCGTATCTGGTCTGGTTTCTTTGATCATGGTAGCCCCAGTGCTTGCCGAGACCAAGATCGACTTGGCAACAACTTATTCAGGAGCCAACCTGCAAGCCGAGACTTGCCGCGAGTTCGCTAAGCGGATCAAAGAGGCTACAAACGGTGAAGTCATTGTCACCGTACATGAAGGTGGAGCTCTCGGCCTTAAGGATGAAGATCATTTCACCTCAGTGGCTGATGGAATCGTACCAATGGCCAGTGTTCTCATGGGAGCAGCGATTGGGACGTCACCGATCTTCGGTTTGAGCACCTCTCCTTTCTTGGTCAAAGACTTCAGAGAGGCAAAACTGCTAAACGATATCGCCCGTCCCTTTTACGACAAGGAAGCAGCCAAGCTAAATCAGATCATTCTTTATACTGCTCCCTGGCCCTCTAGTTCAATCCATGCCAAGCGCGCGATCAATACTTACGAGGATATCAAGGGCTTGCGTATTCGCACTTACGACAAAAATGGCACTGAGGTTCTAAAAAAAGCTGGTGCAAATGCGGTCGTCATGTCCTGGGGCGATGTCTATCCTGCTCTTGCAACCGGCACCATCGACTCAGTTTTGACCTCATCGACCAGCGCTGTGGCAGGAAAATTCTGGGAAGTGCTCTCTGATACAACACGTATCAACTTCGCCATTCCTTTGAACATGATCAATATTAACCGCGACACCTACAACGGTCTGACTAAGACCCAACAAGATATTTTTGTCAAAGTTGGTCAAGACATGGAAGCACGCCAATGGAAAATCGGGGCAGAAGCCATGGACGGAGAAGAAGCGATCCTCAAGAAGAACGGGATGAAGATCCATTCAACTATTTCTGATGAATTGGCAGACAAACTCAAAGCGAGCGGCAGTTACATCATTGACGCCTGGCTCGAAAAAACCGGTGCGTCTGGCAAGGAAATTCTTGACGAATTTGAAGCCAAACGTAAAAAGTTGTAAACGTGACTATGCATGTCAAAAACCCCGTGATACACCGGTTGCTGAGAGCAGTTGAACAGCTCTCAGCGGCCGGTGCCGCCCTTTCCGGGGTTACATTCGCACTTATGACCCTTCTCATTCTTTCGGAGATCTTGCTGCGAGCCTTCTTTCAGAAATCCTCGCTCAACGCCAGCGAATATTCTGGCTATATGCTGGCTGCCATGATTTACTTGGGTCTGGGATATTCGTTCCGTCAAGGCGCACACATCCGCATCACCTTCCTTCGGGAACGTTTAAAAGGGTGGACTCTTCATTTATTAGAAATTAGTTGTGCTTCAGTGGGAGCCCTCCTCTGTGTGTTGTCGACGGTCTTCTTGGGAGAAATGGTTTTCACTTCTTTCCAGCGCGGAGCTACAGCCTATACCGTTGCTGAAACTCCCCTATGGATTCCGCAGGCTATTGTTCTGGTTGGCCTGGTAATTTTAACCCTGCAGGTACTGGCCTATCTTTTATTCCTGATTGTTCATGGCCCCGGCGCCGTCGAATCAAGGACGGTAAATATATGAATCTGGCTATGATTACAGTCCTCTGCACCGTTTTCGGTTTCCTGCTCTCTGGTGTCTGGATTGCCTTGTCACTGGTGGCAACTGCTGGCATAAGTCTTGAACTGTTTACAAACTTGCCAGTCGGCAAGATCTGGTCTCAAGCACTCTGGAACAGCCTTAACAACTGGGCGCTGGCCGCTCTACCAATGTTTATTTTCCTTGGTGAGATGATCATGCGGACCAAAATGTCCGAGTTGCTATTCGAAGGTCTTAAGCCTTGGGTGCAATTCATCCCTGGTCGCTTGCTGCATATAAACATTGTTGGCAGTGCCATCTTCGCTGCTGTGTCCGGATCCTCACCAGCTACAGTCGCAACCATCGGCAAGATCACTCTGAAAAGACTTGACGAAGAGGGCTATGACAAATCTCTCAGCTATGGTTCCTTGGCGGGGGCAGGAACCCTCGGGCTACTGATCCCTCCAAGTATCGTGCTGATCATTTACGGTGTGCTCGGCGAAGTTTCGATCGGCCGCCTGTTCATTGCCGGGATATTGCCCGGTTTGCTACTAGCCGCGCTCTATAGCGGCTACGTAGCCACACGTGTATTGATAAATCCAAAATTGGCTCCAACCCACAGAGAAACTTTCACTGGCAAAGAGCGGTTTGCGTCCTTATGTAAGTTATTTCCTGTCACCTTTTTGATCCTGTTCATCCTTGGTTCTATCTACACTGGCTTTGCAACCCCTTCCGAAGCCGCTGCTCTCGGTGTACTTGGCGGTATTGTGGTGGCGGGTCTCCTCGGAGATCTGAGCTGGCGAAACTTGATTGACTCAGTGAAAGGCACCATCAACACCTCGGCGATGATCTGCTTCATAATTGTCGGTGCTAGCTTCCTCTCTGTTGCTATGGGCTATCTCCACCTTCCCGCGACAGTTGCTACCTATATCGGGTCTCTTGGCCTAAGCCCGTACCTCTTGATTGTGTTATTCACGATCTTCTATGTTGTCCTTGGCTTTTTTCTTGATGGCATCTCCATGATTGTAATGACCCTGCCAATAACCCTGCCGTTGGCTGTGCTTTCGGGGTTTGATCCGGTCTGGTTCGGTATTTTTCTGGTGCTGGTCATTGAAGCTGGACAGATCACGCCACCAGTCGGTTTCAACCTTTTTGTTCTGCAGGGTCTGACAGATGAACCTCTGGAAAAAATAGTAGTGGCGGCAATTCCATTTTGCCTGATCATCCTCTTTGCCATTGTAGTAATAACCTTTTTCCCCGAGATTGTTCTACTGCTACCCAGATTGATGATGCAGGGGGTCGCGGGTTGAGCTGTCATGTGAGGCTAGAATGAAAAATATTATACCCATAACTATTCATAGATATGGCAAGGCAGCAGAAACGATTGAGCTCGACGTCAAGAAGGTCTTTAACGCTGGTTGGGCTGGTCGTGACCGGGACGCAGTGCAGCATCATATCGATGAACTTGCCGCTGTTGGTGTCCCGGCGCCACAGCACGTACCAACCCTGTTCGCATTGGGCAACCACTTACTAACAGCTGCAGACACAATCCAAGTCCATGGTAATGACACTTCAGGCGAAGTGGAGTATGTCCTGTTCTGGCATCAGGGGGAGATCTTCGTCACTGTGGGTTCAGACCATACCGACAGACGCCTAGAAAAACATTCTATCCCAAAATCAAAAAACCTCTGCCTGAATGTTATGGCGGATGTTGCTTGGCCCTATACCGAGGTTGAAAAGCATTTTGAGCAATTGATTCTAGACTGTTCGGTCACCCGCAACGGCGCTGATTCACCCTACCAGCATGACGTCACAGGTGCACTTCTTTCCCCGGAATACTGGATAACCGAACTCGCTCAACGGCTCGGCCGACTCGATGATGGTTTAGTCCTCTTCTCAGGGGCTATCGGAACCATCGCCGGTCTTGTGGTTGGCGATGCCTATGCCTTCCAGTTGATCGACCCAAAGTTGAAGCGTAGCATTACTCATTGTTACAGCTGCGAAGTTCTGACCGGTGCAATTGAGGATTACTGATATGACTTCTGCAATAACTATCACCTTGGCTCAGACGACTGTCTCACCTCATCCCGAAGTTAACCTACAGACTGCCCACAAATGCATACAACAAGCTGCGGCGCAGGGATCTGACCTCATAGTCTTCCCCGAGATGTTCATGGCTTGCCCGCAGGAAGGGGTCTCGCTGGCGACGGTCGCCGAACCAATAAATGGACCTTTTGTCGACAAACTAGCGAGCTTGGCTGTTGAGCATGGCATTGCGGTGATCTGCGGCATGTGGGAAGCGGCTCCCGGTGAAGAAGATCGAGCGGCAAACGTCGCAATTGCGCTTGGATCTGACGGCAAACTGTTGGCGAGCTACAATAAAATTCATCTGTTCGATGCCTTAAGTGTCCGAGAATCCGACCTGATGCTGGGAGGACATATCCCGCCGCCGTTATTCACGCTGAAGGGCATACAACTGGGACTGGCTATCTGCTACGACCTGCGTTTTCCAGAACTCTTTCGCGATCTGGTTCTGAGAGGTGCCGATGCGGTGATCGTTCCTTCGGCTTGGTACGCCGGTTCCATGAAGGAGGAGCAATGGCTGACCCTTTTGCAGGCTCGAGCCATTGAAAACACCATCTATGTTGCCGGTGCAAACCTATGTGGGGTACCCTTCGCAGCCCGAAGCGCTGTCTTCGATCCTTTTGGAGTCATGATCGCTGGGTCGGGGGAGTGTGAAGCGTTGATCACCGCCCGTTTTGAGCGGGCTCGTATCAAAGAGGTTCGTACCAAACTACCGTCTCTGACCCATGTGCGACGCGACTTATTCAGGAGTTGATCTGATGAAGGTAACATGGCAACTACTGCTGCCAGGAATTCCAATAACGTCAACCCGCGGTGCTCTCGGATGGTGTTCGGTCACTTTGGTGCGCATGGAAGGCAAAATTATTCTGGTTGATACAGGCTCGTACGGCGATCGCAAGCTTCTGCTGACCCGGTTAAGGGAAGTACAGATTCACCCAGACGAAGTTGACGACGTGTTTTTAACCCATTTTCACTTCGACCATGTCCTCAATTTTGACTTATTCAAAAACGCTGTGTTCCATCTCTCTGAGAAGGAAATCCACTACGTCACTAGCGGCAAATGCCAGGAAGTAGGCGATCCCTATGTCCCCGTAGTGATTTATCGATTGCTCGAACCGCAGATCAAACCTTTTAGCGGGGAGGTCGCAATATTGCCCGGTCTTCGATCTTTACCACTACCGGGTCACACGCCAGGCATGACGGGATTACTGCTCGAAAAGGATCGGGTTCTTATTGCAGGTGACGGCATTAAAAATGCCCGAGAGTTCCTCAATCGCCAGGCACCACCAACATTCGCTGGAGACGAAGATGCCCTACGTAGTTATTGCCGGGCTGCAGAGGAGGCTCTGATCATTGTCCCTGGCCATGACAACCCTTTCCGGTTGCCGATCCATGGAGAAGTTGAATATCTGAATCATTTTGAGCTAAAATTGACCTTCTCAAAAAACCCCAGTGCCGAGCCGCAAATCATTCAACTGCTTCCGGACTCACCTGGAGACCCCCAAGCGGGCTCATCCCGCGGCTGACATTTATGCGAGTACGTTTTTTAAATATGGGTGATAGCGCACTAATCTTGGAGCTTGGCGATCATATCGACCATAGCCTCACATCGAGAGTGGTGGCTCTTGATCAAACCCTTCGAAGTGAGCAGGCAAAAGGCCACCTGCCCGGGTTTATCGAAGCCGTGCCGACCTATCGCTCACTGACTGTAATTTTCAATCCACTGATTCTACCACGGGCAATCCTCAAAACCAGATTACTAGTCCTCCTTGAAGAGATAGACAATGCAAGGGATCAGACCGTTCGCTGTTGGCTTCTACCTGTCTGTTACTCCAGTGAGTATGGTCCGGATTTGGAAACGATCGCAGCTGCCAAGGGGTTGACTGCAGAAGAGGTGATCTGTCTGCATTCCAACCACAGCTACACCGTTTACATGATCGGGTTTTTGCCAGGCTTCCCCTATATGGGGAACCTCGACCCCGCACTGCACATGCCGCGCCGCAGCCAGCCAAGAATTCGAGTTCCGGTCGGTTCGGTGGCCATAGCCGGTGCGCAAACTGCAATTTATCCCTGGGAGAGCCCTGGTGGCTGGCAACTTTTGGGACGATGTCCGCTACCGCTGTTTAACGCACACCGCTCTCAGCCAACACTGCTCGCCCAAGGGGACAGGGTTCAATTTGAATCCATCTCTTCCGACCATTTCCGCTTCTTGGTGGATGCAGTACAGGACGGTTCCCTCGATATGACCCGTTTCCAGACCGGTGAGGTTACCGCGTGACAACCCAACTTGTCGTAGATAAACCCGGAGTGCTAGCGAGCATCCAGGATCTGGGTCGATTTGGCTATCGCCGCTTTGGTGTTCCTCAGTCAGGGGTTCTTCAACCCGATTTTGCGAAGATTGCCAATGTCCTTGCTGGCAATCCAGAGGACACTGCCGTTATCGAATTTTTATTAACCGGACCGACATTTCATCTGGCGAATGGGTCGTTGCGCCTGGCCATTGCTGGTGATTGTTATGTGAAATTAACCCGTCATGGGGATCGCCGAATGTTCCGTGCCTGGCGTAGCATCAATCTGCAAGCGGGAGATTTCCTGGAAATCGGGAATGTTTTGTCTGGTAAGGCAGGCTATATCGCTATCTCTGGCGGTTTTGACTTGGTACCGGTTATGGGAAGTCATGCCACCTATCTGAGGGCTGGTTTCGGCGGGTTAGATGGAAATCCATTGCGAGCCGGAACAATCTTACCCTTGAAATCGAAATCTGCGACTAAAGGTTCGAATTTTTTTCTGCCAACCCCACCTTTAGCTGAACTCCCCAGCAGTCACCAAGAATCGATTGATCGATTTGGACCCGCGACGATCCATGTCATTTTGGGACCCCAAGATGACTATTTCACAGAAAAAGCACTTCGGGACTTTTTCCATGGCGTCTACACGGTCACACGTGAATCTGATCGCATGGGCAGTCGCTTGGAAGGACCCGTGTTGACTCATCGCCCAGATATGAGCTCAGAAATCATCTCTGATGGCATGGTTCCCGGCGCGATCCAGGTTCCTGGAAACGGTGCCCCCATAGTTATGCTGGCTGACGGCCCAACCGTCGGAGGTTATCCAAAGATCGCTACTGTCATCAGCACCGACCTGCCCAAACTTGCCGTTATGACTCCCGGGAGTATGATCACCTTCGAAGAGGTAACATTGGAGGAAGCAGAGGCGCGGTTGCAAGCTACCAAAGAGCGTCTAACCGCTCTTCTTGCGACGATAACCCCCCTGCCACAGATATCAGAGCCGTTTTGATTCTTACGCTTGGGCAAACAAAGAATGTACCCTGTTAACAGACAGGCCATACAACACAAGAATGGTCTACAGAGGATTTAATCAGATGATTATCAACCTAAATGCAGATATAGGAGAAGGTTTTGGAAACTACCGCACCGGGAATGACCACTTATTACTCAAAGTGATTTCATCCGCAAACGTCGCCAGTGGCTTCCACGCTGGCGATCCTTGGGTCATGACTGAGACTTTGGAAATGGCGCGTGAGCAACGAGTCAGCATCGGAGCCCACCCATCTTTTCCCGACCTGCAAGGATTTGGCCGCCGTGTCATGCACGTCTTACCACACGAACTCAAAGCGATGATTCTCTATCAGATAGGAGCCTTGGATGGGATTGCAAGATCCTTTGGCCTCAAGGTCAGCCATGTTAAGCCTCATGGGGCTCTCAATAATATGGCTTGCGAAGACAGCCACATCGCGGGAGTGATTGCTGAAGCAGTCAGAGATTATGACCGCGATATGATTCTTTTGGCTCCTGCACTCTCAGAACTGGCGAGAGCCGGCAGCGCCGCCGGCTTGCTAGTGGCTCTAGAGGTGTTCGCCGACCGGGCTTACGCTGAAACCGGGAATTTGTTACCACGCAGCCATTCTGGTGCGGTTTTTGAAAATCCGCGGGATTGTGTCGATAATGTCACGCGCATGGTCGAACAGGGGGGGATCGTAAGTATTAATGGCACTTGCTTGCCAACACAATTCCATAGCATTTGCGTTCATGGCGACAACGTCCTAGCGGTAGAAAGCGCCACACAAGTCAGAGCGCGTCTTGAAGAACTAGGCTGCACGATCGCGACATTGGCAAACATGCGGACGCTACTCGTTTGAGTTGGATCAGATGGAAATTACTGTAAACATAACTTCGCACAGAAAGAAAATCCCAGAATGGTCTCGCTGCAGATGACCTTAATTGTTTTTTTCTGAAGTGGCTACCTTGTCCCAGATACATAAATTGAAGCAATATGCCGAGGGCACTGTTTCCCAACTTTATTTTTTCATACACCATCAGCAGAGCGATCAGTTCATTGGCAGAAAATCCGACCAGATCCAAAGATTGAAGTTGGGTGATGACTTTCTGTTTGGCGTTGCGGTAGACGTCAATCTGTTCCGGGGCAAAACTTTTAATAATACGACTGCCCGATTTACGTTTGGTCTCAATATATTTCTGTTGTGCTAAAGAATTGTAGACAGTTTTGATGGTATTGATATTGACCTGATTGAGTCGTGCGGCTTCTTCAGTCAGTGGAAGCTGAGTGAATTCGGCACCAATAATCTGGTCGATCAGTTCAAAATACAACCGTTTATTTTTGGTCAGAAACAGGTCGGGATGAGTGGCCACTTTTCTCATGAGATAGATTAGCGCACAGGACACGGTGGCGGCACAAGAAAAAAGCTACTTTTTTATTTTAAACTGAGCAAAAAAAGATTCTTGAATATTGTCCTGGTTCTCATTGAAAAAGAATATAGCCATTTGTTTGTTTTTAATAGTTTCATGCCAAAAAAATGCGTACAGGTTCTACAACTTTCTACCAAGCCTCTTCTCAATTTGTTTTTTCTCCCATTTGGGGCTGAACATATTGAAAACTTCAAAAACACTGAGTCCATGAGCCACAACTCCAATACCCCAGCCCATGACAACCCACCAGACCCATATATAACCGGGGTTGGTTATTAGATTTATGATGAAAAGAAATATAATAACCACAACATACTTGATAAAGTGTGTGTAGAATCCTTTGATGTCTCGTACATATTCAATAACCTGTTGTTCCTCAGCAGTGAGTTCTGTGTCAGTTGTCATATCCGTCTCCTGTTTCAGTTCCGAAAGGTCAACTTCAAAAACAGCAGCCAAGCATTTGAGTGATTCCAGACCAGCATTTTGCCCCCGTTCTATCCGCTGAATGGTTCTAACACTTAATCCACTAAAATGAGCTAGCTGTTCTTGAGACCAACCTCTCTGTAGTCTTAATTTTCGAACGATCATCGCAAGACTCCTTTGTTGTTCAAGACAGATTATTAGCAGAAACTGACATGGTTGGTAACGACTTTCAGGTGACAGTAACCTGACAATGACATGACATTGAGTGAAAATTCAATACGTTAAACAGATATAGTATTTTAAATTTCTTTTTAGAAAAAATGTGACAGGTGAGGTGTAACTTGAATGGGTACGACAATAAGTTGGGGATAGTAAAAAACCGGGAGCCTGCGGGGGCTTCTTTTTGGATAATGATAAAATGGCTTGCCTTATTTCTCTTCCGATTTTGAGCCAGCAACCCTTTTTGTCACAGCTTGCTCAATCTTTGGCAGCAACGGTACGCCAGTCAATGCTTTGAACAGGCGGAAAATCCCCCAGAGAAAGGCAATTGGCAGGATCACGGTGTTGAGTAGAAATACCACCAACAGGTCGAGAAAGCTGTTGATCATCTGGGTGCTGCGTTGTTTCAGCCAGTTTTGAACCCGCTCAAAATCGATCGCTTGTTCAACCTGTTTGAGGCGCGAAGTGAACTGTTGCCACCAGTTTTTATCTTCCGAGGTATCAGCAGAGATAGCTTCGACTTGCTGCAGTTCAGCATTGGCTTCGGCGATGGAGCTGCTGGCGACGGTATAGCGGTCAGCGAGAAAATATTCGTAAGCCGTTTGGTTGAGGGTTGCGGTCAGCGGTACGGCAAAACGGACGACGATGGCGAGAAATAACAGCCGCTTGCCCAGAGAAGTAAAATCGATACGGAGCCAGCGGCCAAGCCAGAGCCCTGCCAGCCACAGTAGCAGCGCAAGGGTGCCGAGCAGTTCAATCCCGATCCAGGGACTGACCTCGATCAGGAAACGTTGCACCCCGAGGGATGTGAGTGCAACCAGCATTACCCAGGAAAAGCGTTCAACCATATCGTTGAGAGGATCGAGAACCTGACCAAGAGCCAGATTTACACCGACACCCGCAGGAGAAACGGCCACCTCCGATTCCTGGATGACTGAGATGATCCCGTTAGTAAGTCGAGCCAGGGCAAAGCTTGCCAGCGCGCGCGTCAGGGATTTTTCGACTCGTTCCGTCGCTGCCTGGTCAATCTGCTGGAGTATCCGATTTTCAAAAACAGCTGTACGCAGCGGTGGCAGAACGATCACTAGCAATAGGACGCTCAAGATCAGGCTGGTTATGATTTTACGACGGTTATTCGGCATACTAAAGATCCAGACATTATAGTATTTGATTAGCGTCTTTCACCAAACAGGGTGTCAGGAGATTCTTCCAGATATTATAACCAGCGGAGTTAAGGTGTAACCCGTCTTCTGCAAATAAATCTTCATCTGGCAGCCCTTTTGTGTTGAGAAGAGGCGTTGCAGTATCCAGAAAGGTGCAGAGTTCACTGTGTTTGCAATAATCTTTAATTGCATGATTGGTTTGCGACATTTTGTCCCACAACCACCAGCGCAACGGGCTCGGTTTAATCGCCAGAAACAGCAGGTTGGTATGAGGCAAATCTTTTTTTAATCGGCGAGTAAAGGTTTTGAAGTCGGCCAATATTTGCACCGTATCTTTGCCGGCAGCGACATCATTGTCACCGCAATAGAAGATGATTCTGGCTGGTTTATATCTTTTTACAATCCTATCATAATAGTAATTCTGGTCGGATATCTGGGCACTTGCAATGCCACGGTTAATGACCGGCAAGGCAGGAAAGTCCCGGGCAGTTTTCCAGCTATAAATACTGGAACTGCCAATGAAAAGGACAGCTTGCTCGGGATAGCTGTTTTTTGCATCCTGCCAGGCAAACCGTTTGATCTCTTTTTGAAAACGAAGTGGGTTGGGATCGTCAATTTCTGCAGCTGTGCTCAGGCAACACAGGGAAGGGAAGATGAACAGGAGCAGCAATAAGGTATACATAATTTGCCCCCAGTTATGAGTTTTTGAATTAGATCTATCCCTCATGATCATGATAATCCAAAGTTTCCAATGTTTACAGCTAAGACGTTGGCAGATTCAACGCAAGTAATGCTGCCCCATAAGCACCCATGAGCTGAGGGTGTTCCGGAAGGAATACTTGTTCGTTGATCTCATCCTCAATGACTTTCCGGATGGCAGGATTTTTAACCACCCCACCCGAAAGCAATAAGGGTGTCACCAGCCCGACACTGCGAACCATGGCAACCACACGTTTGATGAGTGAACGGTGCAGCCCCAGCAAAATGGGTTCCACCTCTACGCCGTGGGCAAGCATGGAAATAATTTCTGATTCAGCGAATACGGTACAGGTGCTGGAGATGGTGACTTCCCCTGTCGCGGAGAGAGCCACTGCGCCCATCTCACTGATGGGAACCCGCATTCGGGCGGCAGTATTTTCCAAAAACCGACCGGTTCCTGCTGCACACTTGTCATTCATGGCAAAATCGATCACCTGTCCCTGATCTCCGATAACAATAGCCTTGCTGTCCTGTCCGCCGATGTCGACAAGAGTTCCACCATGACCTAATTGACGGTAGACACCTTTGGCGTGGCAAGTGATTTCTGTCACCTTTTTTACCGCTTGATGCACCAGGTTGCGTCCGTATCCGGTTGCTATCAAGGGAATACCTGCCAAGGAATTGGTTTCTTCCCGCAATTTATTCAGAAAGGAATCGACCTGTTTCTCTACGCGCGGATCAACAGCTTCTAAATGATCCCAGACAATTTCTTCGGCGGCATTGATTGCAACCATTTTTACCGTGGTCGAACCCACATCAATTCCCAGTGCCACAATGTCCATTAAACAGGTCTCCAACGTAAGTTATAATCAGCTCTCCAGCATTTCAACAAAAGAGGCCAGGCGAGAGGCAACTTGTTCCTCGGCATAAGCCCGAGGATCATCATGGTCGGCTTCCAGCAGCAGCGCTGGAATACCATATTCCTGGATCAGCAGATTGCGCTGATCAATCTGGCCAATGGAGTAAGGTTTACAAGATCGGTCTGAATGTAAAATAACCCCATCCAGTTGAAATTTTTCCACCATCCGTTTCATCGTATCAAGCTTGTATTTTGTCCCCTGATTGAGAATCGGATAGGTATAGGTTTTGGCCATTGATTCCAGTGGTTTTTCTTTGTTCATTAATGGCGCCAATTCACCCCAGGCATTGGTATAAGTGGAAGCCACAACACAAATTCCGTGCTCACCCAGGTTCTCGGCCAGATAACGTAATCGATACCAGATGGGCAGATTATCCCATAATAGTCGTTTGCGTTCATTGCGGACGGCGCCAATCCCTTTGCTGATATTCTCGTCCAGTTCTTTGAGCAACGCTGCGTAAAAATCAACCGTCTCTTGTTTGCCGCGCATCTCAACGATTGGAGCCATGTGGATGAACTGGTCAAAAACCGACATCGGGGCAGGGTGGTGCCGACCTCGGCCGATAATTTCAAGCCAGAGTTCAGCGGCATTTTTGCTCAGTTGGATAATCTCTTGTAGTCGGCGGTAATCAAGAGTGTGACCAGCGACTTGTTCAGCAACCGGGATTGAATTTTCCAACTGTTTTTTTACATATTCTAAAGCGTGATCGGAGGCTTCCGTGTAGACAAAAGGGGTATCGATTAAAATCAGGGGGACGTTAAAATGTTTAGCCAGAACTCGATACCAGTGCAGCACCGTCTGACAGATGTTAGTACATGCCAGCAGTAGATCTGGTTTTGGCAGACGACCAACCGGGGTTTTCCCGGAGAGTACGGAACCAATGTCGGTACGGGCATAAGAGCAGATATCGGTCGAATAACCGGCATTTTCTGCCTCGGTTGATATATCGACAACAACCCGGCGAACCCCACAGACGGCACCATGGTTTTCAGGGTAAAGGACATAGAAACCAAGTGCCTGCAAGATTTCTACTGGTCCGCCAGAGGTGACCCAGGCCACAGGACGATGACCGTTGGCATAACGTCCTTCCAGGTAGTGACGGGAAATCAGTTCCTTGGTTCGGGCTCCAATCCGCAATGGCGGGGATAAAATATCGGTGCGCCAGCGCGAAGGGATCTTGGGATGACGTTCTGCCTGCCAGCGTTGCCATTGCAAGAAGGGTTGCCCCACAACTTTGACATTCCAGTAATATTTTAATGAATCATTTATGCCCACAGCAGTAAATCTCCTGATTTTGTATTCTCTTCAACCATCCAGCATCTCCAGGAATGCACTGATGCGGGTCACGGCCTGATGGGGGAGGGGATTGTTGATGTCCACCTCAATGTTAATGGAAGCCAGTCCGTGTTTTTTGAGTGCGTTTCTAAGTTCGGGCAGATCAAAAAGTTCCGGTTCGCAGAACTTGACCGCGTAGAAAATAACCCCTTTAGCGCCACGGTCTTCTGCCATCTTGAGCAGGTATTTAACTCGTTCTTCAATCGAGTTGCCGCGAGTTGGATCGGGCGGAGCATGGATGATACCTTCTGCCATCCGACGGAAAGGTTCGCTACTGGTTCCCGGCTGGTATAGCCGCCGCCCACAGCAGGCTAAATCATCGGCAACTATTTCCCCGTGCATTTCATCAATTGTGTTGAATACTTCCATTGGCTCAGGGACAATTCCAGAAAGGATTATCGGGATACCCGGTGCCAGTTTGGCAGATATTTGTAACGCGTCCTCGGCCAGAACAGAAAACTGCTCTGCTGGTAGATATTCCCGCGAGCGTACTAATCGATAGAACTCGCTGTTGGACAATCCCATCTGTCTCTTGTGGTCGTATAATTTTCTCAGCAGCAGATCACTGGCCTCTTCACGTTTAATGGCAGTGAGCAGGTCATCGTTGTCGGGGTGTTTGCCGGTGAGGTCAGAAAAAACAGTGGACAGGGTGCGTAATTCTTCAGCTAGAAAAACCACATCCTCTGCGCGTTGCCCGCGGGGGAGATAGAGGGGGAATACCGGCTGCTTGGGTTTGATTAAGTCGAGGAGAATGCTGGTCAGACCCTGGAGCGAATCGCAGGTATGTGGGATCAGGAGCATGTCGACAGTATCGAGTCCGCCCATTTTTAAAAAAGAAAGAGCGTTGTGAACAATGGAACAGACATAGGGTTGCAGATGAGCACCACCCAGACTTACATCAACGTTTGCTGGTCCCCAGACTTCGACCGGATAGATATCGAAAGCCCGTAATAAGGCACGGGGATAGTGGATGGGCAGTACTGCTGCCACAGATCCTCCCCGATCCTTGATATCCTCAATAACTGTTTTTCGTGGTGGAATAGTTATCCTCATGATCAGCCTGCATTAAAGTTGTTTTCCGGTTTTTAACTTTTCAATCTCTTCATTCCGCAGAGTGCGACGTAATATTTTTCCGATAGCACTTTTAGGCAATTCAGAGCGGAACTCAATATCTGATGGTACTTTGTATGGAGTCAGGTGTCCTCTGAAATATTGCGTGAACTCGTCAACCGTAGCTTCCTTCCCAGTTTTTAAAACAATGTAAACCTTGATGCGTTCACCCTTGTATTCATCAGGGATGCCAACGGTGATACCTTCTTTGACTTTGGGATGCAGGTACAGTAACTCATCAATCTCTCTCGGGAAAACATTGAATCCACCAACAATAATTAAATCTTTTTTGCGGTCGGTGATGTACAGGTAGCCATCTTCATCCATATAACCAATATCGCCTGTAAACAACCAACCGTCGATGATTGCTGTCGCTGTTTCTGCGGGACGATTATAATAGCCCATCATCATTGTCGGGGTCTGTAGAACAATTTCACCTGTCTCTTTGACGGGTAGCTCATGCTTTCCATCCAGAGAGACAATACGGACTTTGACGTCGGGGAATGGTATGCCGATACTGCCGGTTTTGTGTTTGCCTTTTTTTGGATTTGCCATAATTGCAGTGACCGCCTCAGTTAATCCATAACCTTCGATCGTCCGTCCACCGGTTTTCTTTTCAAAAGTAGTTTTGATCCCATCGGTTAAGGGCGCCGCACCCACCCATACCGCTTTCAGACAGGCAAAGTCGTATTTGTCAATATGAGTTAAATTGGAGAGAGCGACCAGAATGGTCGGTACGACAGCGGTCATAGTCGGACGATATTTGTGGATGGTTTTAGCCATGTCACTGGCGTCAAATTTTGGCAGTAGAACCATCTCCATCCCTGCAAGAACGGATGCATTCATGCATATGCTCATTCCGAATCCGTGAAATAGCGGTAAAACTGCGAGCATACGCTCTTCTTTGGTGAGTCCCCCCCAGGCGACAACCTGATGGGCATTGACAACAATGCTGTAATGAGAAAGCATAATGCCTTTAGAAACTCCGGTTGTCCCACCGGAGTAGATCAACACTGCCAGTTGCTGCGGATCTATTTCTGCAGATTTAAATGTGGTTGGTGCCGGAATCAGTAACATTGATCGCATTGATAATATTTCGATCTCTGCTTTCTGCCGTGCCAGTTTGATCAACTTGGCTTCCCGTAATTTTTGCACCACATTCAATGGAAAGGGTAAAAAATCAGCGATAAAACTGACAATGATTTTTTTCAGTCTGGTTTTTTTCTGCAGGGAAATAACCTTGGCAGAAAACCTGGGAATGGTGATGGTCATTTCGATACCGGAATCGTTGCATAGAAATTCCAGTTCTGGTTCGGTGTGCAAAGGATTCAATGGAACTATCACCGCACCGACTTTGAGCAGGGCATAGTAGGCAATCAGAAAACCGGGGAAATTGGGCAAGAGCAACGCCACTTTGTCATTAGAACCGATTCCCATCTTATGTAACGCTGCGGCGAAATTGTCACTTGATTGTTTAAGAGAAGCATAATTTATCCGTTTTCCCATGAAACAGGTCACCGGACGTGTTGGGTATTTCTGTGCCGTCTCATCAAGGAGTTGGTGGACTGGAATTTCGGGATAGTTTAGCGAATGGCTAACCTCTTTGTCGTAAAATTTGAAGCCCGGATATTCCATGTAATGCCTTCAGCAGTTGATTAAAAAATGTTCCTGATTAAACTGTTTTATGATATCCCGAATTTTTGTAACGTCTCCGGGGGCGCCTGATCGAAGTGGGAAAACTCCATGGTGAAACTACTTTGCCCTTTGGTGGCACTACGCAGTTCGGTCATGTAGCCAAACATTTCCAATAGCGGCACGGTGGCGCGGACGATGTCCTGGCCAGGACGTGAGGTGATTCCTTCCACCAGCCCCCGTTTCTGGTTCAAGCTGCTCATAACCTTCCCGGTATATTCAGACGGGGCAACCAGTTCCAGCGCCATGACTGGTTCAAGGAGGGTTGGTTTGCCATTTTTCAGCGCTTGAGCCATGGCTCTACTGATCGCTGCTGAGATGCCAAGGTCGGTCGATTTATTACTGTTATAGGGGGCTTCAACCAGACTGAGTTGCAGGTCTGTCAGTGGGTAGCCAGCAATTTGTCCTGATTGGCAGGAGGAGGCAAGCTTTTCCCTGATCACCTCCGCTAGTTCCTCTGGCCAGGCAGTGAGTAGTTGCTCTGGAATGTCAATTTGGATGCCACTTTTTCGCTCTGTCGGATTGATTCTGATTTTGACTTCACCGTGATGGGTTTTTCCGTCAATTTCCCGTTCGAATATTTCGTGCTGCTCTGTCGCGCAACGGACTGTTTCCCGATAGACAACCTGTGGTCGTCCGGTTTGGGTTTCAACCCCGAAGTCAGCTTTCAGCCGCTGAACGATCACTTCCAGGTGCAATTCTCCCATTCCGGTCAACAGGGTTTGTCCAGTTTCCAGATCCTCGTTAACCCGGAAGGTGGGATCTTCCCATTGGAGCTTTTCCAGTGCCAGGGGGAGTTTGTCACGGTCAGCAACTGTTTTTGGTTCAACCGCCAGAGAAACAACTGGTTCTGGATATTCAAGTCCGGCAAGTTGTAACGGAAGATCGGGGTTGCTGATGGTATCTCCGGTCAGCACATTTTTCAGCCCGGTTGCAGTAACAATATCTCCAGCAATCGCCTGATGAATCCGTTCCCGTTTATGTGAGTGCATTCGAAACAGGCGGGCAACTTTTTCGATTCCCAGGGTGCGACTATTATAGACAGAATCTCCCGGTTTTAAACTGCCTGAGTAGATGCGTAGATAGGTCAGTTTGCGCCCATCATCAGCAAGGACTTTAAACGCCAGTGCACAGAGTTCGGCCTTAGGATCAGTTGTCACTTCCCATGCTTCCTGCTTATCGAGTCGGGTTGCTGATGATGGTGGTATGTCGAGTGGTGAGGGCAGCAGGGAACAGATCGTGTCAAGTAATGGTTGAATTCCTTTATTGCGGAGTGCCGAGCCAAGGAGAACCGGGTAGATTTCGCAGTTGATCACCCCTTTGCGTAAAGCGGGAAGAATTCGTTCAGCCGCAATAGGGTTACCATTCAGAAAATCATCAAGGATGGCATCATCAAAGTCGGCAGCGGCTTCAATAATTTTTTCCCGTTGTTGTTGAACTGCTTCACGCAGTTCCTCAGGAATTTCACCGTTGATCAGAGTCTGTCCATGGTCATCTTCAGCGAAAAGGATGGTTTTTTCTGCAACCAGATCAATTATGCCATGGAAGTTTTCTTCATGGCCTATCGGGAGTTGTAATAATACCGGTGTGGCATCTAGTTTTTTGACGATTGATTCCAGGACTTGTTGGTGATCAGCACCGATACGATCCATTTTGTTGATCAAGCAGATGCGTGGAACCTGATAGCGATTGGCTTGTCGCCAGACCGATTCGCTTTGTGGCTGAACCCCTTCGACGGCACTGAAAATAGCAACGGCTCCATCCAGTGCTCGCAGGGAACGTTCAACTTCAATGGTAAAATCGATATGGCCAGGGGTGTCGATCAGGTTGAAAGTATAATTTTTCCAGTGGCAGTTGGTGGCAGTTGCGGTAATGGTGATACCGCGCTCCTGTTCCTGCTCCATCCAGTCCATAACCGCCAGACCATCATGGACTTCGCCCATTTTATGGATTTCTCCAGCGTAGAACAGAATCCGCTCTGACACGGTGGTTTTTCCGGCATCAATATGGGAGATGATGCCAAAATTACGCATCCGTTTAAGGTCTGGGTTTGCCATAATCTGTCCTCTGAAATTAAAGTGCTCCTGCTCTGAGCTGCTGTAGATGCTCAGGTTCAAGATGGTTCAGGGTGAAATATTCTCGTTCCAGTTCTTCGATATAGAAATGATCGAGGCCGCTGTTGGTTAAAAAGTCGTTACGTAAATCGATATTGTTATTAGCAATGATTTCCGGAAGAAGCTGGCGCAGATAGAGTGCTTCTTTTTTTATGTCATGAATGACGGTCTGGAATAGTTCGGGATCAAGGGGGTTGCTGATCATACCACGCACCAGGAGCTCGTCATTGAGTTCACGGTATAACTCGCCTTGTTCAGCTCTGCTATCATAGCGCGAATAGCGGGTGCGAATGTGATCCTTGGCATGACGAAGAACAAGGTTGTGCAACCTTTCTTTTCTATCGATTATCTTCAGTTCAGCAGTTAATCTTTTAACTGTAGAAACACCCGCTGCAATTTCCTCCAAGCCTTTTTTAAGACACAGTAATTTCTGTCGTCCAAAACGTCCCAGATAGCGGTTAATTATAATATCTTCAAAAAATAGCTTATCGAACAACCCTTTGACCAGTTTGCTGAATTCCTGTCGGCTGTCCAGTAAGCTTCGAAGCAACTCTTCTGTTGGGTGGTAGCTTTCCATGAAGGCAATCTGACTGATGTTCGTTGAGGTGTTATCATAACGGTCAAAAAAGGTAATAATGTAGGAAAAATCTTCCAGCAAAGAGAGTGGCGCTCCTTCCCGAATTTGTTCATCAAACAATTGACCAGTTTCCAGCAGGAGCTTTTCGAAGCTATGATCATGATTACGCCGGGCATGCTGTTTCGCGAACAGGAGCTGGATCATATCTCGTCTGCCAATTCCTTTTTCCAGCAGCAGATCATGCAGAATGTCTCTGCTAATGGCAGTGTAGTCGGGTTCATGGACAATACTACTAACCTCCACTTTTAATTTTTCGTCTAATGCGGTGAGTAGGGCTGCCGGGATTTCATTCCGTAATGCGAGGGTTTTCAAGCGGGTCAGGCGTGCATGCTGTTGCCGATTAATATCCCCCAGTTGATAGCATTCGATCAGCACTTTTTTATAATCGTCAATAATCCGGTAATTATCACGATGTCGGTACATCACATCAATGCGAATTCGTTCTTGCTGATAAGGATCAATCCCCAGATTATTGGCTAAGTCCTCGAGAGCTGTTTGGGTATTGTTTGAGATTGAACGATCTCGATAATAGAGGCTCTGAAATTCTTGCTGGAAATGGCGATGGTTGATATCGGATAATCGCACCAGGTAGACTGTGCACTGTTCTGGCAGTTGCGCAAGTAACAATTCGGCCAACTGAGAGTCATCACGGCGGTTGAGATTGGAGATCCGTTTAAGAGTTTTCCCCAGATAGCGGAGGATCTGTTCCTGGCGTAAACGGTGAGTTGTCTCTTCTAAGCCGTTGATAAAAAAGAAATAATTATCAACGGCATGTCCTTTGAGAAAAATGTCCGCATACTTTTGTTCGGTACTGTTTTGCTCGTCGATTTCCAGTTGCCCAGCCTGGTTGTATCTGGCTCCAAGAAGCATCAGGCGGTTGAAAATACCCTCTTTGCTAAGATCTGAGACTGGTTGATCCACCCCGAACATATATTCGCAAAATGTTCCACCGGTTCCCACCTGGCTTAATCCGGTTGGACTAAGAATAAGTTCGCTCCCCGGCGCAAAAAAACGGAGATTCTGATCAACCATCTGGAAAAAATGATGATGAGCTGTTCTGCAACCAGCGGCGGTTGCAAAGTATTCTATCTCAGCGTTTATTTTTCCATGTAATCTAAGTTCTGTGTTCATAATAATATTAATTTCATTATTTTAGAATTATTGGAATAGCAAACTGTTGACCGTCACATGCCAGGTTGATACCGTCCGGAAGTTCTCGATCATGCACGGGATGATCAACTTCGTGGCTGAGGTGAGTGAGCAGGGTTTGGTTTGCTTTGATCTTTTGCGCCATGGCAATTGCCTGGGGGATGTTGAAGTGGGTATTATGTGGGGTAAAACGTAATCCATCAAGAATCAATAATTCCAGCCCATGGAGAAGATCCAGTGAGCTTGGGGGAATGGCGTTGCAATCGGTCAAATAGGCAAATGATCCACAGCGATAGCCAAAGGTTTCCATTTGCCCATGCTGCATCGGGATCGGGACAACCTCCAGACCGAATAACTCAATTGACTGATCAATAGGATGGAGTTCCAGGTGCGGAATATAACTGTAAGGAACCGACTTATTGAAGATATAACTGAAACTATTTCTGATTATTGATAAGGTTTCTTCCGCACCGTAGAGTGGGATCGGCCGCTTCGAGTGGAGGTTGAAACCACGCAGGTCATCGATTCCGTGCAGGTGGTCGGCATGGCTGTGAGTATAAAAAACGGCATCGATATGACGAATATCCTCGCGCAGCGCTTGTTGGCGCAGATCGGTTGAGGTATCAATCAGAATATTGTATTTTCCATAACTGAGCAGGGCGCTACAGCGCGTCCGTTGGTTGCAGGGATGATTGGAAAGGCAAACCGCACAGCGACAGCCAATCACCGGGATGCCAGTACTGGTTCCGGAACCGAGAACGGTTATTTTAAGAGTATCTGTCTGCATTCTGCTATCATCCGAAAATAAAAAACTGCAATCAGTGGAGTAAACTACCATTTTAATTGAGTTGTAGACAACAATTGTTTGGAAAAACTGGCAGACTAAAGCTCTTTTTAAGGGGTTGCTATGGCAGAAAAAAATCAGTTTGAGATCAACAAGCTCTGTCGTCGCTGTGTCCGACAATGTAAGCAACCGGACAGTATCATTCTGCTCGATTGCCCCCGCTTTCAACCTCGTCCGTTTAAATCAGAACAATTGAAGTTTGAGCAGTTGGATTTGTTTGATTGAAGAAGGTGAATGTTTGACCGGCTGTCACCCAGACCTTTATCCTGAATCGTGTTACTCGACAAGAATAGACCTATGACAACGATCAAAGAGAGGATTTGAAAAAAATGTTTGATTATTCTTTTGCCCATTGGGCGACCTTTTTTACGGCTGCAATCTTGTTGAACCTGTCTCCAGGTCCTGACATGGCTTTTATCCTCGGTCAAACGGCAAAAAGAGGGGTGCGCTCCGGTTTTTCAGCGATGTTCGGGATTTGGACTGGCGCATTTGTCCATGTCCTTTTTGCCGCTCTTGGTTTATCAGCGATTCTGGCGACTTCTGCCGTCGCATTTTCAGCGGTCAAGCTGATTGGTGCTGCTTATCTGGTTTGGCTGGGAATCCAGGCATTATGCTCTAAAGGGAACAAAATGACTGCTGATGGTCAGGTGTCTCAAAAAGGGTCTATGGAAATATTCAAACAGGGGGTTTTGGTTGCAGTATTAAATCCCAAAGTAGCTATTTTCTTTCTGGCATTTCTTCCGCAATTTGTTGAG
>Ga0256840_1000031_pt1 | contig 101620 bp, 106 predicted proteins | sample 355202metaG_FD_185969 | JGI IMG/M metagenome (GOLD analysis project Ga0256840, IMG submission 185969) | Hydrothermal vent microbial communities from Mid Atlantic Ridge, Atlantic Ocean - 355-202 | ecosystem: Environmental > Aquatic > Marine > Hydrothermal vents | place: Atlantic Ocean: Mid... | reverse complement strand
TAAAATGCGGGTCATGGAGACTAGGAAAGACCTTCTTCCTGCATTAAAATCAGGGCTGCTATGGGATATCTTGTTTTAGCACGGAAATATCGGCCCCAGACTTTTGCTGAAGTCGTTGGCCAAGAACATGTCGTGCGCACCCTTAAAAACGCCATATCCCAAAACCGCCTGGCGCATGCCCTGCTTTTTTCGGGCATCCGCGGTGTAGGTAAGACTACCATAGCTCGCATTCTTGCCAAGGCCCTTAATTGCGATAAAGGGCCTGCTGAGGAACCCTGCAATGAATGTAGCGCCTGTCGCGAAATAACCGAAGGCCGCGCAGTAGATGTTCAGGAGATCGACGCCGCTTCTAACCGTGGCATAGACGAAATCCGCGAACTCCGCGAAAACGTAAAGTTTCCGCCTTCTCGCCTGCGCACCAAGGTTTATATTATCGACGAAGCCCACATGCTTACCCGCGAGGCCTTTAACGCCCTACTTAAGACTTTAGAAGAACCACCGCCTCACGTTTACTTTATTTTGGCCACTACAGAGGCCCAACGTATACCAATAACGATATTATCGCGTTGTCAGCGCTACGATTTTAAACGTCTGCCTCTTCAACGACTTTTGGTTCACTTAAAGGATATTTGTAAAAAGGAAGGAGTTCAAATCCACGAAGATGCCTTACTATTACTGGCTAAAGAGGCCGAAGGCAGTGTACGTGATGCCCTGTCTCTTTTAGATCAAGCTATATCTTCGGGGATAAAGACTCAAGAAGACCTTATCCAGACTTTTGGGTTGGCTGACAGGATGCTCGTTGAAGACCTTGCACGAGCCGTCTTGGCTCAAGATCTGGCCCGGTCTTTTCATGTTATAGACCAAGCATTTGAGCAGGGAGTAGACTTGACCTATCTCGTCCAGGGACTTACCGAATTTTTTAGACACCTGCTGGCCATCAAAGTGTCTCCTACCGGTACCTTAGATGATATACCTGAGGGAGAATTGTCCACTTTAAGGGCCCTTTCCCTGGACAGTTCCCCTGAAATGCTTGTGCTACTATTCCAAATTTTCTTAAAGGCCCTCGAAACCCTACGCTTAAGTCAATTTCCTAAGCTATCGTTGGAACTTACAGTGGCCAAGGCCTGCGAAATAGGAAAAATAGTAAGTCTCGAAGAAATCCTGGAAAAGGTTACCGACTTACAAAAAAAAATAGGTAATTTGCCCTCTCAAACCCCCAGAGAGGTGGAAAGAACTACCAATATAGCTCTACAAGACCAGCTTACTTGGAAAAATTTCGTAGCAGAGGTGAAAAAACGTAAACCTGCTTTGGGTTCTCTTTTGGATACCATGGCCCAGCCGCGGGTAGAAAACGGGCTACTGGTTCTGGAAATACCACAAAATTCGTTATTAACTGCAAAAGAATATCAGGAAGACTTGAAATCTCTGGCTAGAGAATTACTACACCAGGAGTTAAAATTTCATATAACAGCCCCGCAGGAGAATACGTCTGTTCGACAGAAACTGTTAGAAAAACCCATTGTGCAGGAAGCCTTAAAGGTCCTGGGGGGTAAAATTTCCGAAATCAAGGTCCACAATCAAACACAGGAGGATCATCCATGCAAAACATGCAAAGTCTAATGCGGCAAGTACAAAAGATGCAAAAAAAAATCACCAAACTTCAGGAAGAACTGGCCGAACGCACGGTAGAAGCTTCTGTGGGTGGCGGTATGGTTACTGCCATAGCTAACGGCAAACAAGAAATTGTGGCGATAAAAATAGACCCCGAAGTAGTAAACCCTGAAGATGTAGAAATGCTACAAGATCTGGTAGTAGCGGCCGTTAACGAGGCCATTAGGCGCTCGCAAGAGATGGTCCAAGAAGAAATGGCTAAGATCACCGGGGGGTTGAAAATCCCTGGATTGTTTTAATACAGCCATGTCTAAAGTTTTTCCCAAGGTCTTGGAAAGGGTAGTCCAAAACCTTGCGCGTTTACCTGGGTTAGGAGAAAAGAGTGCTACACGCCTAGCGCTCTTTCTCCTAGGGCAACCAAAAGAAGAGACGCAAGAATTAGCCCATAGTCTATTAGAATTAGTAGAAAAAGTACGCTTGTGTAAGCGGTGTTTTAACTTTGCCGAGGGAGAATGGTGCCGTTTCTGCCTGGACCCTGAGCGTAATAAGAGCCAAATTTGCATAGTAGAAGACCCTGCTGCCCTTTCCGCCATTGAGGAATCCAAGGCCTATAAAGGTCTATACCACGTGTTGCATGGACTCCTTTCCCCAAGAGATGGGTTAGGGCCCAGGGAAATAAAAATAGAGGCCCTTCTTGAACGTCTTGAAAGGGAGCCGGTAGAGGAAATCCTTATTGCCCTGTCTCCCACAGTAGCAGGAGAAGCCACAGCGGCTTATTTGGTAGAATGTCTAAAACCATACTCGGTAAAGGTGACCCGTATCGCCTGTGGTATCCCCATGGGTATGGATATTCGTTATGCAGACCAGTTGACCCTAAAAAGGGCTTTAGAGGCCCGTCAGCGTTTGTAATCACTTTTCAATGCCGGTGCGAGCTTCAACGCCCTTTTGGTAATAGTGTTTTACCTGGCGCATTTCTGTTACCAGATCAGCTATATCTAGCAGTCTGTTTGGGGCATAGCGGCCGGTGATTACTACCTCTGGGGGAAGGGGTTTTTGGTTCAGCACTTCCAAGACTTCCTCTAAGACCAAAAGTTTGAAATAAAGGGCCAAATTTAACTCGTCAAAGACTAATAGATCAAAATTACCAGAAAATAAAGCCTCCTTACATAACCGCCATCCTTCTTGGGCACAGGCTATGTCTTCTGGTGTTGGGTGTCCTTTTATAAAACGACCTCGTCCAAATTGATAAATTTTCACTTGGGGGTCAAAACGTTTTAAGGCCTTTAGCTCACTGAAGTTTCCGCGTTTTATAAATTGCCCCCAAAAAACCCGCCAGCCGGCCCCTAAAGCCCGAATAGTGAGCCCCAAGGCCGCCGTGGTCTTCCCCTTTCCCGTTCCTGTATAAACTTGAATATATCCACGACTTTTTTTCATTTTGTTTTCTCCTCCTTTCCGATAAAGAATTAGAAAAAATATTTGGACCAAGGGAGGAAAAGTGAAGACCCAACACACCACAAAAACCTGGGTCCCCTATGTAATCCCTTTTGCCGTCTTTCTCGTTTTTACCGAAATAGGCAATATTTTTCCGCAAAAGAGCTATATTTTCTACTTGTCAAAGACCATTATAGTTGGGAGCTTACTCTTATTTTGGTATCATAAATACGACGAATTAAAAAAGCGACCCTGTTTTTCTCATCTCCTTGTGGGGGCCATAGTAGGTCTCGCCTTGGTCTATCCTTGGGTAGCCTGGGATAATGTCTTACCTAAACTAGGAGAAAGCTCCTTTGACCCTTTTTCTTTTACGTTAGACAAAAAACTGGGTGTCTTTATTGCGGGGATCAGAATCTTTGGAGCCGTAATGGTGGTCCCCTTAATGGAAGAGTTATTTTGGCGTTCCTTTCTCATGCGGTTTCTCATAGACAAAAATTTTGAGAAGGTCCCTCTAGGCAGTTATCAACACTTTTCTTTTTTTGTCTCTACCTTCTTGTTTGGTTTGGAACACTTTAGAATTATTCCTGGAATACTGGCCGGCTTGGTATACGCCGGCCTAGTCTGTTGGGCGAAAAATCTTTGGCCGGCTATTTTGGCTCACGCCCTGACTAACATGAGCCTAGGCCTGTATATATTGCTTTTTAAGCAGTGGCAATTTTGGTAGACTTAGCCCTCTTCAAAACGAAACCCCTGAGCTAAGGGGTAGCGCCAGCCAAAACCAAAGGCCTTTGGAGTCACCTTTAAGCCCGGAGGGAATTGCCAGCGTTTGTATTCTGCCAAACGTAAACGCCTCAATATATCGTAAACTATCTTGGGAGGCCACCCCCGCGCCACGATCTCTGAGGCAGATAACCCCTCTTCTACAAAGGCTTTTACCACCGCATCAATGAGTCTATAGGGCGGAAGATCGTCTTCATCGGTTTGATCCGGTCGAAGCTCCGCCGAAGGAGGTTTTTTAAAAATGCTCTCTGGGATAACCTCGTCTTGATATTGACGATTTATCTCTCGGCCCAGGGCATACACCCAAGTCTTGGGGACATCAGAAAGCACCGCCAAGGCCCCACAAGTATCTCCGTATAGGGTACAATAACCCACGGCCAGTTCACTCTTGTTCCCGGTGTTTAAGACCAAGGCACCCCATTCGTTGGCCAAGGCCATAAGGATGTTGCCCCTGAGACGCGCCTGTATATTCTCTTTGGTAAGCCCCTTTAACGGGCCCACTGCCTCTTCAAGCACCTTATTCAGAGACTCAAAAGGGGCAGTGATGGGGATGGTATGGGTCTTTAGGCCCAGTTTTTTCGCCAAAAAAAGGGCATCAGTAATGCTTTGCCTGCTGGTATAAGGAGAAGGCATAAGTATGCCTATCACGTTTTCTACCCCTAGGGCCTTGGCCGCTATAGAAGCGGTAACCGATGAGTCAATCCCCCCAGATAGCCCTACTAAGGCCTTAGTAAAACCCGTCTTAAAGAAATAGTCCCTTACTCCTAGGACCAAGGCCTTAAATAGCGATTCCTCCCAACGGACAGAAACATCATGAAGAGATCCTCTTTTCTCCATTAGGTTAGCAATAATCAGATCTTCTTCGAAGTCCTTTCCTCGGGCCAGCAGTTGTCCATCGGGGCCTACAATTAGGCTTTGCCCATCAAAAATCAAGTGATCATTGGCTCCTACCTGGTTACAATAAAGGATAAAAGCATGGGTCCTTTGGGCCTGGAGCTCTAAAAGTCTGCGCCTCAGCTCACCCTTGCCCAAAAAGAACGGACTTGCAGAAATATTAATTACGACATCTACACCCTCTTGGGACAGCGCCTCAAGGGGGTCAAATTCATAGAGATGGGGTACAAAATCGGCTATATTCCATATGTCTTCACATATAGTCAGGCCCCATCGATAATTTCCCCACCTAAAGGAAACTACCTGCTTTTCCCTATGGAAGTAACGTGGTTCTTCGTAAACATCGTAAGCAGGTAATAAGGCCTTGGTATAGGAGGCCACAAGCTTACCACCAGCCAGCACTACCGCCTTATTTACTAACTTTGGACCGTATGGTTTTTCATTGTAAGCAGGACACCCCAATACGACCACAATATCCTGCACCTTCTCTCTCACCTGGTTTAAGGCTTGTTGGGCCTTAACAATAAATTCCTTGCGGGTTAGTAAATCCCTAGGAGGGTAACCACACAGGGATAATTCTGGAAAAATTATTAGATCTACCGCTTTACGGACGGCTTTGTCTATAAAATGATATATTTTTCTTACATTGCCTTCGAAATCGCCAATAATTGGGTTTATTTGAGCCAAAGCAACTCTCATAATCTTTAGCCTACGCGTATAATGTGTAAGAGTCAATTATTCTTACGAAACTTTACGGACCAAACTCACGTCCATAGCCGCCAACACCTAAGAGATTGATAAATAAAGCGTATCTTGTTTCATAGGGATTGCTACTCACCAAGAAATTGGCCTTCCAACATTGGGCTTCGTAAGATAGACTCCATTGTGAGGATATAGTTTCGCCACTAACTAGACTTTTCTTAAGGTTGAGGGAGGTAAAGAAATTCCCGTAAACATGTTTCCTTAGGCCCATACTTAATTGACGTATATGATTCTCTTTATCCCAGCGATAACCAAGCTGCCAGAATTCTCCTTGGCCATAGTGGAAACTACTGGTTACGTTCCAAGAAACAAGGCCTTGTCCGTATAGGTTATATATAGCCTGATTGCGCAGATAAAGTCTCTGAGGAAGGGAAAGATCCATATCTAAAAAGACGTTAGAAAAGTGCTGTTTGGATACGGAAAAATCATATTTCTGGTAAATCCAGATACGGGCTAAGTCAAAGTATTCTGGACCGGAAGGCCCCTTCTTCTTGGCGGTAAAATATTGTATCAGACCATAACGTATAAGATTTTGATAGGGCAAGTTATCTGCCTCAGAGAATAAAGGCTGGTCCTTTTGATTAAAAGGATAACGATAAATATACTGGAATTGAGGTCTAATGCTGTGCCGCAAGGACAAAAATCCCCCGTGAGAAAAGGGATAGACACGAAACCAGGAAAGGCCTGTTTTGGCTTCTAGTTCGTAACCTCGACGGAAGAGGGTTTCTTTCCCTTTATCCTCCCGCCAATCTAGCCTATAAAATACCGCTCGTTCTCGATAGATAAGCTCTAAATCGTAGGGAAACAAGTGGGGGCTCAGGGAAATTTCTGGCTTTAATTCAAGACGTTGTCCTCTATAGCCTTCTTTACGCCACCAATAAGTATGTCTTAGGGATAAGGCCCCGGAAAAAGGTCCCCAAAGAGGAGATAGTAACCAGGCAAAGTCTGTTCGAGAAAGCGGCATAAAAAGTTTATTTTGTTCCTGGGGATACACACTGGCATAATAAGTAAAGCTGGTCTGCAAAAAGAGACTATCTTTCCTATGGGTGAGCCAAAGACGGTTTGTTCGGTAAGGGCTATTCTCTTCGTCTAAACCTCGTCCAAAAAAATACAAATAGCTCTTGTGGCTTCCCTCAAAGCCCAGTTTGCCCCCCTGAAATTCATATAAAAAATCTTGATCGGAGAGGATATCGGCATCCAGACGCAAAATCCACTCGGGAGCTAAAGATTGATCTATTTTAGCGGTAAACCAGTAGCGATTTTGATTATTACGGACCAGACCATCGTTATGATAATCATCATCTGCGACACGATCGCGAAGATAGCGGAAGCGAAAAACACCTTTGCTCTCTTTACCTAGGGCATATCTTACTTCTAAACCACTCATTAACCCCTTTTTCTTGGTGTAGTAAGGGAAAAAAGTCAGGTCGAAACTATCGTTTACCGCCCAAAAAAAGGGGAGTTCTATACCTAAACCTTCTCTTGAGCCGTGCGTCAACCTTGGGAATAAAAAACCTGTTTTGCGTGACCTCTTTAGGGCCAAGGCAAAATAAGGCGAATAAAACAGAGGCCACTTATGTACCCGAAAAGTTACGTGGTAGGCCTTACCTTGCCCGGTAGGGGTGATTACAAGCCGCTTGGCCTGAAAACTCCACGAAGGGCTACATCTTGGACAAACCTCACAAGTGGTTATAAGGGCTTGGTGGGCCACATAGGAGCCTTCGGACTGGCGTTTTATTTGGGCAGCGATCACGTGAACTTTCTTTTTATTTAAATAGAAATGGGCATCCTCTACCTCTCCCTCTTTTTTCTTTAGGTTCAACCACCCACGGCTAGCTTCTAGATAATCTCCCCCAGAGGAAACGACCCGAAGGGGCCCCCATAGCACTATGCGGGCCTGGGCTAAATTATAGCGCAAACGAGGGCAGGAAATATAAAGTCCGTGTCCTATTAAACGGACCTTGCCTTGGGCCAAAAGCAAACCTTTAGAAGGCAAATAGATTATTTTTTGGGCTTTTATACGCCAATAAGCCTGTGCCGGAGCAAGCAAGATAAAAAATAGTAGGCTCAAAGAAAAGACCCAGAAATAAAACCTAGACACTAAGTCCCTCCCCTAGGGTATGCAAAGTTGAAAATACTAGAGACAGGAAAATTGCCAAGTATAAGAGGCTTGAGAATAATGGCGAGCTAGATTATAAAGGCTCGATGATCAATATACCCAACGCCATAACCATTTTGCGCGTAATTTTCATCCCCGTGATCGTTATCTACCTACTTCATGGTTACGACCGCATGGCTTTATGGTTTTTTTTGGCGGCAGGGATAAGTGACGCCCTAGACGGTTTTTTGGCCCGCACCCTAAGACAAAAGACTTACCTGGGGGCCATAATGGATCCTATCGCTGATAAATTACTGTTAGACTCTATATACTCGGTAGCTGCCTATCGACAGCTTATCCCTGATTGGTTGGCCGTAATCGTGGTCAGTCGTGATGTCTTTATCCTTATAGGTTTTTTGATCCTCTCTTTCTTTAAAAAGAAACTGGAAGTAAGACCTTCTCTGCCTGGTAAGTTGACCACTTTTGCCCAAATTTGCACCATAGTATTGATCCTATGGCGCCCTCAATATGCCTATGCGCCCTGGGTCTTCCTTTTTACCGCAGCCATAACCTGCCTATCAGGGCTGCATTATCTCTATATTGGTCTCCAAAGACTATCGGAAACATATATGCACAGCCCTCATTCAAAATAAAAACCGGTTTTTCTTGCCAAGACGGCAGGCTCTGTTTAAGCTAGATACGTTAAGATTGGTAGAAGGAGAGGTGAAACAATGGGCGGTCGTTCAAGAAAGTCTGCTCTGCGGCAAAAATTAGCTAAATATTATCGTGAGCGTGAAAATCCACTGGCTCTTGGTTTTTTACAGGAGGAGATAATCAAACAAAATAAGGAACGCATGGAGGTCTTGAACGAAAACCTGCGTCTCCTCCAAGAAAAAAAGCCTCAAATTACCGAAGAGGAAGAAGATAAAAGGGTTTCCCGCTTGGTAATCAAAAAGTTTGGCAGTGAACCTGATCGCAAGTTTATAAACAGGGCCTTTTACGAAGCCCTTTACCCCATAACCTTAGAATATCAATGTATCCCCATGCACGCTATTTTTATATGGTATTTACAAGCTCTAGAATTAGTTTACGGAGAAAAACTTAACCAGGCCCATTTTAATCGGCTACAGCGCTGGGTCAGGCGTTGGTTAACCAATATAACCGAAGAAGACAATATGAAACTGAAAAGCGAGATCATCACCTGGATCTTAAACAGATTTACCTAATGACCTTGAGGGAAAAACTTTTTGGACCGGGCCCGCTGATATACCTTAATGGCACAGTAATCTCCGCACATAGTGCAGGCCTTACCCTTCGAAACACCACCTTCAAGACGGTAACGGCGGGCCTTTTCTGGATCTATAGAGAGCTTTATTTGGGTCTCCCAGTCCAGTCTAGAGCGCGCCTTGGCCATCTCTATGTCTTTTTCTAGGGCCCCAGGCACCCCTTTGGCTATATCAGCAGCATGGGCAGCTATACGGGCGGCAATTACCCCCTCGCGGACATCTTCCAGAGTGGGTAACCTCAGGTGTTCGGCAGGAGTAACGTAACACAAAAAATCCGCCCCAGACGCGGCGGCCAAGGCCCCCCCTATGGCACAACCTATATGGTCATAACCTGGTGCTATATCAGTTACCAAAGGCCCGAGGACGTAAAAAGGGGCACCATGACATAAAGCCTTCTCCAATTTTACGTTGGTTACTACCTGATCAAGAGGAACATGACCTGGGCCTTCTATCATGACCTGGACCCCTGCTTCCCAAGCCCGTAAAGTGAGCTCCCCCAAAATAATTAATTCCTGAATTTGTGGTCCATCGGTTGCGTCTGCTAAACAACCCGGACGAATACCATCGCCCAAAGAAAGGGTAATTTCGTATTCCTTGGCAATGGCCAGGAGCTCATCAAAATTCTCGTAAAGGGGATTTTCCTTTTGGTTATAAACCATCCATTCTACCAAAAAGGCTCCTCCCCGCGAGACCACTCCCAAAATACGCTCTTTGCTCTCAAAACGTTCTAGAACGGTCCGGGTGACCCCGCAGTGTACGGTCATAAAGTCAACGCCGTCTTCGGCTTGTTTTTGAATAACCCGAAAGATCTCTTCTACAGTGATCTCCACTATAGGCTTTTTTTGTTGTTCTACCGCTTCCACCGCTGCCTGATAGATGGGCACAGTGCCCAAAGGGACAGGACAGTTTGCCCGGATGGCCTTTCGAATATCATCCAAAGGGCCCCCGGTAGAAAGATCCATAATGGTATCTGCTCCAGCAGCCAAGGCTATTTCTAGCTTCTTGAGCTCAGGGCCCACATCGGGCAGGTCTCGAGAAGTGCCTATGTTGGCGTTCACTTTGGTAGATAGACCAGCCCCTATGGCACAAGGACGTTTTAAATGACTCTTGCGGTTGGAGGGGATAACTACCTTACCCTCAAGGATCATATTTTTGATCTTCTCGCTGGGAATGCCCTCCCTTAGAGCACAAAGGTCTATTTCGGGAACGGGTTCACCTTTTTGAACCTTTTCTCTGATGGTCATTGGTATATCACCTTTCTAGGAAGATAAGTTTGAATTTAATTGGTAAAGACTACGTGTCAACTAAGCAGCCTGGTTCTCCCAACCGGGTATTTCCCAGAGGAGGATCTCACCGGAATGCACATGAACTAGGCCAGAATCAGTCTTTAAGAGTAAAGTACCGTCTGAGGCAGGACCCAACGCCAGTCCCTTTACAACTTCGTCTCCCCTACGTAATATCACCCGCGCTAAAAAGGCCACGTCTCTTTTTTGCCAGCGGGGTAGAAAAGCTTCAAAACCCATCTCCAAAAGGAGTTCGTAGGCCTCTTCCAGATGATTCAAAATGGTACGAAGCAATCTTGCCCGGCTTATAGCTAGCCCTGTTTCCTGGAAGATAGAAGAGGCCTTTTCTTTTATTTCTGGGGGCATCTCTTTACGCTGTAGACCTACGTTGATGCCCACCCCAACGATTATACCCCCCTTTTGAGCCTCCAGGAGGATCCCCCCTACCTTGCGACCATTAAGGAGCACATCATTGGGCCATTTTAATTGGAAAGACACACCCACTTCTTTTTCCAAGGCCTCGGCCACACCAATAGCCGTAATTAGGCCGTAGAGGGGAAGAGGCCGAAAAAGGGGCTCTTTGAGGATTAGAGAAAAATATAGTCCGCTGCCCCGAGGAGAAAACCACTTTCGAGAAAGCCTCCCTCTGCCTGCCTTTTGTCTATCGGCCCAGATTACAAGTCCCGAAGGAGTACAGGGAAAAAGCCTCCGGGCTTCATCTTGAGTAGACGCTACTTCGCGAAAAAAGATAATCCGCTGTCCTAACCACTTAGTGGCCAAACTCCTGGCAAAATGTATGTCTTTGCCTCTATTTTTATTATCTTCTCTCAAGTACAACTTGATCTACACCACTTATTTCTTTTAGACGCACGGTAACATGTTCATTGGGCAGGGTAGTAACCGTAAGGCCACAATAAGTAGGCTCAATAGGCAACTCTCGGTGGCCTCGGTCAACCAACACCGCCAGCTCTACTTTTTTAGGACGCCCAAAATCCACCAGGGCATCTAAGGCGGCCCTGACTGTACGCCCCGTAAAGATTACATCGTCAACCAGCACTATTACCAGATTATCCACGGGAAAGGGGATTTCCGTGCTACGCACCTCGGGCTGGGAAGAGGCAAGACTCCAATCATCGCGATATAAACTGATATCTAAGATCCCTAAAGGGACTTTTACCCCTTCTATTTCTCTGATTTTGTGTTGTAAACGCTCCGCCAGAGGGACCCCCCCGGTACGGATACCTATTAACGCAATATTTTTGGAACCTCGGTTCCTTTCCAAAATTTGGTGGGCTATGCGGGTAAGCGCACGATCAATCTCTGACCCACTCATGAGCACTTTTTCTTCCATAGCCCTTGTTTCTACCTTTTTTTTGGATAAAGATCAATGTTTTGGTAGTTAAACTAAACACCCTTGTGGGGTTTTAAGTGATCAAGATTTTACCGCCCCAAAATTTTTTGGTTAACCTGGCTAAAGAACTCAAAGACCAGTCTGCCATCGTAGTCTTCCCCACCCGCAGGGCCAAGCTTTATTTTTGGTACTATCTTCATCGGCTTTCTCCCCAGCCCCAAATCCCTCCACGAGTATTTAGTTTTGTAGATCTAGTGGAGGAGCTGGCGGTAAGAATTGATCCCAAACCCATCCTTTCAAAGACCGAACAGGCCTGGCTCTTGTGGCATCTTGTACGCCAAAAAACCCCTTTCGCCGAGGTGGCCCAAAGTTTCGATCGATTTTTCCCCTGGGGGCTTAGACTGGCCGAATTACTAGAAATTCTAGAAAAAGAAATGATACAGGCCCAAAACATACCTTACCCTCCCGAAGAAGACGTCCCCCAAGAAGCCCGTCTCCTTTTGGAACACATTGGTGATATCCAGCAAAAGTTTAACGAAGCCTTGCGGGAAAAAGGCTATATTACTGCTGGTCAAAGATTACGACTCTTAGCGGAAAGGGCCCCCGAATTAGACTTTCCCCCCAAACCCCTCCACTTGGCCGGTTTTTTTGTCTTGACCAAGGCCGAACAAATACTCTTTAAACACTGGCTGGATAGAGGAGCTACCCTCTGGTGGCAGGCAGACCCCACAAACTTACCCGAGGCATTACGCAAACAACAGGAATTTTTTAAGGCCCCGACGGAAACCTATACCTTTCCCTATAAAAGACCAACTTTTAAGTTCTACGAGGCCCCAGATATCCATCATGAACTGGCAACCTTAAGAAGGCTTTTACCCCAAGAAGTTAAGGCCCCTGACGAGGCCTTGATTCTCTTGTGTGCAGCGGGAAACCTGATCCCCTTGCTTTACGAATTGCCCGAAGGCCTACCGGTAAACGTGACCCTGGGCTATCCCCTTTTCCGGACCCCCCTAGCCCATTTATTGCTCTTGTTTATGGAGGTGGCCCTTTCTCTCCAGGAAGATCGCCTCCATGTCCCTGCCTATCTTAGGCTTTTAAAGCACCCCTATATGCGGGGCCTTAAAACACCAGCGGGTGAAGAGTTACACCTCTTGTTCCAAAGGCTTGAGACTACTTTGCGCGAACGGGGAAGTCCCTATCTTTGTCTGTCAGAGTTAGAGGCCTTAGCCCCTAAATCATCGGCGGCAGCCTTACGGTGGTTTCACAACCAAGTTTTAAGACCGTGGCTTAGCGTCTCCTGTACCCACAATCTGGCCTCGGCTATAAAACAAACCTTAGAGGCCGTCCTCTATCCACGGTTAAATCTCTTAAAGGGAGTCCAGAATCCCGAAGTATTAGTAGAGAGAGCCTTTTTCTATACCCTAGAGACAGAGATCTTACCGACTTTGGAACAAGCCCCCTTTGCTAAAGAGAGCTTGAAAAAAAATACCCTTTTTACCTTTTTACGCGATTTGTTACGTACGGCCCGCGCCCCTTTTGAGGGTGAACCCTTAGAGGGGCTACAGGTTATGGGCTTATTGGAAACCCGCCTCCTTACTTTTAAAAAAATTTTTATCCTGGATGCCAATGAAGGCTACTTGCCCTCTTTGGAAGAGGTAAATCCCTTAATGCCCGAAGGAATTAAACCCCTATTGGGGTTACCTTTGAGAGAAAACGAAGAAACCATCCAACGTTATCATTTCTTTAGCCTGTTAAAAGGGAGTGAAGAGGTTTTCTTGTTCTATCAAAGCGCTGTTAGCGGTAAAGGCGAGGCTATGGGCAAAAAATTGCGCAGTCGCTACCTGGAAGAACTGCTATGGGAAGAAGAAAAAAGGGCCCAAAAGCTCCTGCCCGAGTTAGTCTCTTCTATACCGCTTGTTTTACACGATAAATCTTGGCGCCGCAAAGAAGAAATACCCAAAGGGCAGGCCGAAAAAGAGGCCCTAGAAGAGATTCTATTCAAGAACCCTCGTCTTTCAGCCACCCTGTTTAATACATATCTGGAATGTCCGGTAAAATTTTATTTTCGTTACGTCTTAGGCCTCTCCGCCCCTCAAGAGGTGGCTAACTTTGACGCGGCAGAATTGGGAGACATTGTCCACCACTGCCTAGAAGAATATTTTCAGCCCTGGCAGGGTAAACTCTACCTTCCCCGTGAACACAACGATTACCAATCTCTAGAAGCGCTCTTTAAAAGACATTTTACCCAAAGCACCCTTTACCAGCGTTTGGGCCCTGAACGCCGTTTTTTTATCGAAGAAACGGCTTTATTTAGGCTAAAGCGCTACCTTAAGTTTTTGGAAGATAAGCACGCAGAAGGCTTTACTATTGTGGCCTTAGAGAAAGAAATTCAGCTATGTTGGGAAAATTTGGCCCTCTATGGTCGTCTAGACCGCCTGGAAAAACGCGCTGATCTACTCCATGTCTTAGATTATAAGACCGGCTCCTTCCTCAAGGGCTACTCCCCACGGCACATAGAAGAAAAACTACTCGCCTACGATCCCCCTAAAGGATTAGGAGCAGAAGAATTCTTCGATTTTCAAGAAAGGATGCCCGACATACAACTTTTCTTTTATCTCTTCTTAACTAAAGACTTACAAACGCAAAATGCTATTTACGTAAAACTGGCCACCGGGGGCCAGGACTTAGAAAAACCCCTGTTTAGCCCTGAACACATCCATCAGGGGATAGTTTTATCCTTTATTGAGCAACGTTTTCCCAAAATGCTAGAGTATCTGGTACGCCATATACTTTACGCACGGGCCTTTTTTGCCGTTCCGGAAGGCAAACAGTGTAAATTTTGCGATTTCAAGCTTTGCTGCGAGTGTGCAAAGTGGTAGTTAACTATAACATGGCCAATATCTTAGAAATTATCATCAGCGAGAAACAACAAGAGATCAAAAGACGCCGCGAAAGGGGGTTGTTTTTTAGACCCTTTTGGGACAGCCCCCGCGTATCCTTAAAAAAGGCCTTGTTGCGTCCCGGCTTCCACATAATTGCCGAGATAAAACGCGCTTCACCCTCCAAAGGCCTTATTGCCCACAAATTTAACCCTATCAGGCAGGCCCAAAAATATCAGGCTGGTGGAGCCAGCGCTATTTCTTGTCTTACAGACGAAAAATTCTTTAAGGGGCACCTAGAGTACCTTGCTGCCGTACGGAAGAACACAAAGCTTCCTTTATTGCGCAAGGACTTTATCCTGGACGCCTGTCAGATTGAAGAGGCCCGGGCCTATGGGGCCGATGCGATATTACTTATCGTGGCCGCTCTAAGCCCTGCCCAACTAGGCCAACTCCTTGCAATTACCCATCAAATGGGCCTTGAAGCCCTGGTAGAAGTCCATACAGAACAAGAACTAGAAATGGCCCTTGCGGCTGGGGCCCAGATTATTGGTATAAACAACCGCAACTTGCAAACTTTTGAAGTAGACCTGGCCACTAGCTTAAAACTGGCCGGTAAAGTCCCTCCCGAAATTCCTGTAGTTGCCGAAAGCGGTATAAAAAACAAAAAAGACCTTGATCTGTTGGCCAAAGGAGGTGTCAAGGCTGCTCTTATAGGGGAAACCCTCATGCGCAGCCCAGACCCTGAAGTTCTATTAAAAGAGTGGCTATCCTAGCTCGTACCTTCAGGAGCAAGGGTATTTTGACGAGGGATAAGCCGAGAAATTACTATTTCATAAACCTGATCACCGCTGCGCAACCGCCTCTGACTCACGGCCTCCTCGTATTCCTTTTCTGCCAGATACAGAAAAGGAGCCAGCGTACGCATACGTTCTTTGTCATGGGCTAGATAAATCACCCCATTAGGGGCCAAATATTGCCGAAAAATTTGAAATAACGACTCAAAATGACGCCCACTATAAACGATCTCCGAACCAATTATCATCTCAAATTGCCCCAAAGGGGGTGGTTCTTGCCAGTCGACCTTTTCTATCTTGATATTCTCTAAACCGTTGGCCGCCGCGGTAACCCGCACAAATTCTAGACATAATTCCTCTGAATCTCCAGCCACCACCTGGTGCCCAAAAGCTGCCGCTACAAGTCCTGCCACACCCAAACCAGCTCCTAATTCTAGTACGCGTCCCTTAGGAGGGATTGTAGCCAGAAAATCGGCTAAGATGAGGGAAGCTTCCCATATACGCGCCCAAAAGGGAAATTTTTCTATGTTCTGTAATTCTTCTCCCTCTAATAAGGCCTCAATGTCTTTAGGTTTTAATATTTGGATGGTCTTTCCTCTAATAGTAAGCGGAACCCACTCCAGAGAGAACTTCTGGGCCAGCTTTTCATAAAGGGGTTTTATTTCGTTAGGGATATTAACCTTCATGGGTGCAAAAATATCCTCCTTCTCAAGAAGATTTTTACCTGATGTCTGGTCCTGCCCCGGTAAACAGTTAGTAAAACGGGGGTACCGGGTTTTTGTTTCCAAATCTCGTAAAAAAACTGACGCGCTGAATGCACCGGACGACCGTTTATAGCTACAATAACATCTCCGGGGCGGTAGATAAAATTTCCAATGGACAATTCCTTTCTACCAGACCGAAGGCCCGCCCTTGCCGCAGGGCTCCCGGGAAATACTCTAGTTATCATAACACCCTGGCTCACAGGGAGATGGAGCACCTTGGCTACAGTGGGATAAAGGGTAATCACCTCCAAACCAAGCCAGGGCCACGCTGCTTCTTGTTTGTCTTTTAGGAGCTTGTAAGCCCAGTAAAGACGCTTGGCGGGGACAAAATATATCCCCCCAGGATAATGAAAGTTGGGTAGGTCTACGGCAAGCCCCAAAAGACGCCCTTGCAGGTCAAATATAGGTCCCTGTCCCACAGGGGCTATATCAATATGGGCGGCCACCATATCAGGCACCAAAAGACCCTGCTGAGAAACAAAGACGGCGCTTTCACTTACCATGCCCCTACTGACGCTAAGAGCAAATCGAGGGCGACCTATCAAAACTATCTTTTGTCCTACCTTGGGGAAACCGGAGGCAAAAAGCACCGGCTTGACCTTGGCCGAACATTTTAATTTTAATAGGGCTACCTCGCAAAAATAATCAATCCCCACAATAGATGCCCCGCATTGTTGTCCATTGGACAAAATCACGTCTATCCACTGTGCTTCGCGTACCAACGGCGCTGGAGCCAAAATGAGACCCTGCGCATCTACCACCACCCCAGAGCCTACCCCTTGGGGTACAGGGGGACAAAAAAAGTCTTGGGCGGGTAATTGTTTGCTAATGATGGTAACTATCGAAGGAGAAACTTTGGCTAATAATCTGTCTATCTCTGCACTAAAGGCCGGAGAGAGTAATAAAAACAATAAGAAATAGACGCTAAAGGTTAAAAAACTTAACCAACGCATAAATACTCCCGGCAAGCCCCACCCGATAGATTACAAAGGGATAAAAAGTATGTTGTTTCAAAAAATTCAACAACCAAGCTATTACTAGAACACCGGATATAAGGGAGCTTAAAAAGCCAACCATATAGATAGGAGAAAGTACCATACCCGTTTTTACCGCCCCTATCATTTTAAACAGCCCTGCTCCTGCAATTATAGGAGCGGAGAGCAAAAAAGAAAAGTGAGCAGCTTCGTCACGACGGAGTCCCAAAAACAGTCCTGTAGCCATGGTGATCCCACTTCGTGAGGTGCCGGGAATAATAGCCAAGGCCTGGGCCATCCCTATGCTTAAGGCCTTCCATAAACTAAGGTCCTTTATCGAATATCGCTGAGAAGATACCCATTCGGCCACCAAAAGAGGGATACTCATCAGGAGTAACATAAAAGCCACGGACAAAGGGTCACGAAATACCGTCTCTACAGCATGAGCCATCAAAACACCGGCCAAGGCCCCGGGGATAGTGGCCAAAATGATAAAAAAGAAAAGTCTCCGGGACTCTTTATCTTTCCCACTAATAGAAGCATAAAGAAAGCACCACCAATCCCGCCAAAAGTACCCTATTACCGCACACAAAGTCCCCAAATGCAAAAATACATCAAAAGTAAGACCTCCTCCCTTGATATGGAAAAAATGTTCCATCAATATGAGATGCCCTGAGCTAGATATAGGTAAAAATTCTGTAAGACCTTGCACACACCCCAAAAAGATAGCTTGGAGATAGGTCATATAAATACTCCTAAAAGGACCTAAAAGAAACGCTTCTTGACGAAGAATATGGCTACCAAAGCAGAAATAAAAAAAGATAATCCTATTACAAAAATAAAGGCATAGGGAGAATTCTGTAGAGGTAAAGGAACATTCATGCCATAAAGACTTGCTACTATCTGAGGTAAAGTAAGTACTATAGTAACAGCAGTGAGAAATTTCATAACCACATTTAGATTATTGGAAATAACGGATGCGTAAGCATCCATAGTACCACTTAAAATATCATTATAAATTTTGGCCATTTCAATAGCTTGGCGGTTTTCTATCTGTACATCTTCAAGACGTTCTAAGTCTTCTTCGGTAAGGCGTAAAAAACGTCCTGATTGAAGTCTTGTCAGGACTATATCATTAGCTCTTAATGCGGTATTGAAATAGACCAAACTCTTTTCGATATTTAGCAATTTTAGTAATTCTTCATTACGCATAGAACGGTAAAGTTCACGTTCATATTCGTTAATAAGCTTATCAATTAAACGCAAAAAGCGTAGATACATAGAAGCCATACAATAAAAGAAATGAAAGAGGAATGTTACGGGATTCTCCAGATTGAAATCTTTTACTCTATTAGTAGCCAAAAGAAATTCTTCAAAGAGGGGATTTTCTTTCAAACAAACCGTGACAATGGCCTCTTCGGTAAGAATAATACCGATGGGGATAGTCTCGTAGCGCAAGAAATCTTCTTCGGTAAGGGGATCAGGCACTCTGACTATAATCAAGAGCTGATCTTCTTCCAGTTCGATACGTGGCATTTCTTCTTCATCTAAAGGGTAACGCAAAAAATCCGGTAGGAGTTTGAGCTTTTGTTGTATGTACTGGAGCTCTTCCTCGGTGGGTGAGGTTAGACAAACCCAGCAATAACGCTCTATTTGAGGCGCCAGCGATAAGACCCCATTTTCGGAACTATATATTCGCAGCAAAACCTACCTTCTAATGAGGAATTTTTTATTTCCATTTTGGCCCATTTACCACGGTTCTGGCTAAAGGGCAATAATTATACTCGGGAAAAGGTTTCTTTTGACATTACCTTTCCTACTTGATATAAGATTTTTGATGGTTAAAAAGACAATGGAATTAGGTCTCCCAGCTCCAGAGGCATTGGCGCAGGATATATTTGATCAAACGCTCACGCTCCTTGAGCGTCTAGAGGAAATTTTGCGTGAGCGAGGGAAGGAACCAGAGAGCGAAGCCCTACAAGCGGCCCTCATTGAAACCGAACTAAGGCTCTTGCTGGGGATTAAGGAATCTTTGAGCGAGAGAGTTCCTGCCTCTGTGCTTGAAGAATACGTTAACCACGTATTTTTGGCCCTGGGACGTCTAACCTTAGAAGAACTGATCCAACAAGAACCTTCTGCCCAAGAGTGGGACTATTTTTTGACCTACTTTAGGAGCGCTTTTGAAATGCTCAAAAAAGACTTCTATGGATTAGAGCCAAATCAAGCACAAGAAACTCCTGCCCCTCCAGATGCAGAAATAGAAAGTGTGCTCCTTGAGGCCCAAAAGTACGTGGAATCTCTCCTAAGAAGACTCTTCGCGTAAATACGAAAGGTCTGCAATGCGCAAGAATAAATCTGCTATCCTTTGCAAAAGGCCTAAACGATTATTTTTTATGGTCTCGTCTTCTACCATTACAAAAACTTCGTCAAAAAACCGGTCTATAGGTTGTTTAAGCTCTATAAAATGTCTTAGTGCTTCGTAATAATCTTTTTTATCTAGTAGAGGCAGAACTTTTTGCTCTACTCTTAGGTATTGACGAAAGAGGGTCTTTTCTGCCTCTTCGAGCAAAAGGCTTTCATCAAAGGATAAAGGTTGAGAGATCCCTTTGATCATATTCATAACCCGCTTAAATCCGATAGCTAGGGCAGAAAAATCTGGCGACTCCTTGACCCTTTTTAGGGCCTCTAAACGGGCGTAAGTATCGATCAAATTATCAAATCCCACGGCCATTACCGCTTTAACCAGGTCTTCTCCGAAGCCTCTAGAGGTCAACTCTCCCGATAGTCTTTTGCCGATAAAATCATAAACTTCCTGAAAGACGACTTCTTCTGGAGTTTGGGGCATAAAAGACGCCAGTTCTTTTAGGGCTTTACGTATGAGAGCGGCCAAAGAAAAGTCAAAACCGTGGGCCAAGACAATATTGATGAAACCATAAGCGGCCCTCCGCAAACCAAAGGGATCAGCAGCTCCAGAAGGCCTTTCTCCTATGGCAAAAAAGGCACAAAGGGTGTCTATTTTGTCAGCCAAGGCCAAAATGGCCCCGGCAGTAGTCTTGGGCAGGTCCCCCCCTGCAGAAAGTGGAAGATAGTGTTCTTTAATGGCCTCTGCTACCACTTCGGGCTCTCCAGACAAGAGGGCGTACTCTTTTCCCATTATCCCTTGTAAAGAAGGGAATTCTTGGACTAATTCCGTTAAGAGATCGGCTTTGGAGAGATGGGCAGCCCGTTTGACCTCTTCTACATAATCAGGAGCCAATCTTTGGGCCAACCAGGAAGCCAGGGCCTCTAGACGTAATACCTTGTCGTACAGGCTTCCTAGCTTGGCGTGATAACCTACGGACTTAAGCCCTTCTACGCGGACATGTAAAGGAATTTTTTTGTCTCTTTCAAAGTAAAATTTGGCGTCTTCCAAACGAGCCCTCAATACCCTTTCGTGCCCGGCGATTAATAACGAAGGATCCGCAGGCTTGGTATTATTTACCGCTATAAAACGGGGCAAGAGAGCGCCCTGTTTGTCCACCACGGCAAAATAGCGCTGATGCTCCTTCATAGCCGTAATAAGTACCGGTTTGGGTAGAGACAGAAATTCGGCATCAAAACTTCCCAAAATAGCGTAAGGGAACTCCACCAGGTTGGCGTTTTCTTCTATCAATTCCTGATCTTTCCACACACTAGCCTTTATAGAAAGGGCTATATTGGTGATTTCTTCTATGGTGCGGGCCAGACGTTCTTCGGGCTCTACAATGACATAGGCCTCTCTAAGTTTGCGCACATAATCCACAAGCCCCTCTACTTCTATGGGCCCAGGGGCCATAAAACGGTGCCCATAAGTCACCCCTCCGGCCTTTATCCCGGCAAGCTCAAAGGAGACCACCTGTCGTCCGTAAAGGGCCAAAAACCAACGTATGGGCCGCGCAAAACGTAGCTTATAGGACCCCCAACGCATGGATTTGGGAAAGGAGATCCCTTTTACCAAAGAGGTCAAAATTTCCGGCAACAACTCTATGGTCTTTTGCCCTTGAAGGCATTTTTTTACGTAGACATAGGTCCCCTTAGGGGTTTCTTTAAAACGCAGCTCTTCCAAAGGGACTCCTTGTCTTTTAGCGAAACCCTCGGCGGCCTTAGTAGGATGCCCCTGGGCATCAAAGGCCACACTCTTAGGGGGGCCCATAACCTCTTCTTCTCTGTCTGGTTGGCCTTCTGCTAGTCCTCCCACGTAAAGAGTCAGCCGCCTAGGGGTACCCAAAGTCTTTATACTCTCAAAGGTCAAATTTCTCTTTTTTAATTCCTGCCGGGCCAGATCAGCCAGAGATCTCAAGCCCGGAGATATAAAATGAGCCGGTATCTCTTCTGTTCCTATTTCAAAAAGAAGGTCTTTGGCCATGGCTATTTCTCCACATCGTTACTATTTTCAAGCCAAACCTGCGCCGCACGTTTGGCCAGGGCCCGCACACGGGCTATATAAGCCGTACGTTCCGCAACCGAGAGGGCCTTGCGCGCATCCAAGAGGTTAAATAAATGAGAACATTTAATACAACAATCATAGCCTGGCAAAGCCAGACCTGCTTCAAGTAACCGAAGCCCCTCTTTCTCCCAGGAGTCAAACAGGGAACGCAACATCTGGACATCGGCTTTTTCAAAATTATAGATGGAATATTCTACCTCTCCCCGAAGGTGTATATCCCCGTAGCGGACTTTGTCGTTCCAAGCCAGTTCAAAAACGTTATCCACCCCTTGTAGATACATGGTAAGCCTTTCTAAGCCATAGGTTATTTCCACGGTTACCGGTTCACAGTCAAATCCTCCCACCTGCTGGAAATACGTAAATTGGGTAATCTCCATCCCATCGAGCCACACTTCCCAACCCAATCCCCAGGCGCCAAGAGTGGGGGACTCCCAGTCGTCTTCTACAAATCTTATGTCATGTTGCCGCAGATCCAGCCCAAAGGCCTCCAGACTCTGGAGGTAAAGGTCCTGAATATTATCTGGTGATGGTTTAATAATTACTTGATATTGATAATAGTGTTGCAAGCGATTGGGATTTTCTCCGTAACGGCCATCTGTAGGACGCCGGCACGGTTGTACATATGCCACAGACCAGGTGCGAGGACCTAAAGCCCTTAAAAAGGTAGCCGGATGAAAGGTACCTGCCCCCACTTCCATGTCGTAGGGTTGTAAAATAACACACCCTTTACTGGCCCAAAAACTATCTAACGTGGCGATAATATCTTGAAATAGCATAAGTCCCTCCTGTAATGCTTACGGCCCACACATATAACGAAAAAATCTCCGGCCATCTAGCAGAAAAAAGGAAATCTGCTAAAAATTTTAGCAAACAAAGGGAGGACGCCCATGTCTATACCCTCCATTTCTCCACAAACTTTATATGAATGGTTAAAAGACAACCGGGTTACCTTGATAGACATACGAGAAGCCTCCGAATTTATCAAGGAGCGTCTTCCAGGGGCCTATTTGTATCCTTCTGGCCAGATTGCCCCTGGAGAGTTTGCAGATCATCACCCTTCCATAGGAGTTTTTTATTGTCGTTCTGGTCACCGTACTACCTATCTGGCCCACGCACTTACCAAGGCAGGCTTTAAAGAATGTTACCAGTTGGCCGGCGGCCTTAAAGCCTGGAAAAAGGCTGGTCTCCCTTTAGTAAAAAATTCGCGTCTTGTGCCAGATCTTACTGGTCAGCTCTTGCTCCTAATCGGTATACTGACCACTTTAAGTATCTTATGGGCTTTTTTTACCCCTTTGCGTACAGGGCTATTCTTATGTGGCTTTGTAGGCTTAAGCCTTATTATAGCGGCCCTAACCGATAGCATAATTCTCAAAGCCCCTCTCCTTATCTTTCCCCGCAATAAAAATCCTCGATACATTTGGTCTAAAAAGAATAATAGGAGGCCTTAAAATGGATCAACTAAAACGCGTTCTTGCCGAAGAAGAAATCCAAAAGCGTGTAAAAGAATTGGGCAAACAAATATCTAAAGATTATCAAGGTAAATCGCTCGTCCTATTAGGTATCCTTAAAGGGGCCTTTATATTTTTGGCTGATCTTGTACGCGAAATTAACTTGCCTGACCTGGAAATAGACTTCGTTCGTCTAGCAAGCTACGGCAGAGAAGATAAAACTTCTGGTAAGGTTCAGATTACTAAAGACCTAGAAATAGCCATTAAAGATAAAGATGTACTCGTGGTGGAAGACATAATAGACACTGGTCTGACTCTAAAATATTTAGAAGACTATCTTTTCATACATCGCCCTCGCTCGGTAAAAATATGCTGTCTCATAGATAAAACAGAACGCAGAGAAATACCAATTAAAATAGACTATTATGGATTTAGAATCCCTAGAGGATTCCTGGTAGGATATGGGCTAGACTATGCCGAAAGATATCGGCACCTAAAAAGTATATACGAAATAGTGAGGTAAATATGAAATTCTTTTCCCTTTTATGGCAATATTTACGCAAAAGTCCGTGGTATATGTGGGTATTACGCTTCGCGATAGCCTATCTGATTTTTGCCAAACTAATTATCCCTCATTTAAAGGGGGGACCTTAGTCAAGAGGGGGTATCCCCCCTCTTGAGCTTATTTACCACCAACTAATTGTCTTATCTGCGTCCCATATAAGCTGAATAAGCTTATCATAGTCAGCATCTTCTTTTGCTTCGTAAAGCTTAAATTCTTCAGCTTCGTTACCTTCGTTTAATAAGTTAACTAACTTTTTTACTTCTTCGGTTGGTTCACTACGATATACATGTAGGAGTTTCATCCCGTCCTCCTTAAAGCGATTTCTACTAAATACTAATCAGCACATGCCGGCGGCGGTGCATGTTTCTGAAGGGGCATGCCATAGCCAATGATAATATCCGCCTCTTTTAATTTCTGAGCCAGCTCTTCTAAGGTAATCGCTGTTAAACCAGCCTCTTCTAAGTTGTATTTTTTGGCCTCTTCATCTTGAATAGTATCGACCACACATAAAACATCGCCTTCCATATCTCTGATCCAGTCGATATTCTCCTTAACGTACTCTGTAAGACGGGGCATCTTGTTATAGAAAATACAGGCATGAGAATAGTGGTTCTCAATAGCTTGTCCTAAAGTGGAGCGAATAGCATCAGCAATATATATGCGATTGGCAATTAAAAAATAGATCTTTAAGCTTTCAGCCATTTTTGACCTCCTTAAAGGACTAAATACTTACCGCACTCGTCCAAAATTTCACCATGAAAGGCCTGAGTGCGCATCTGTTTTGGGCTCATTCCCGCGGGGATGTCGGTATCTACGTCAAAACCTTCGCACACGTAAGAGTCCGCACAGATAGCAAGATCCTCTTCCGGTATCATTTTGACGAGTTGGGCAAAGTCAGGCTGTTTGGTCAAATGTACCGCTTTAAAAGTAAAGAAAAGCTTTACCTTTTTTCCCGCCCTCTGCGCTGCTTCTACAATCTTCATTAGGTGCGGCATATATTGAGGGGTAGTTACAAAAATTCCCAATTTGTCAGCATCCTTAGCCATAAGGCACCTCCGTTTAAATTAACCTTTTTTGATGTAAAAACGCGTAAAACCCTGATCTTCTTTAATGCCCAAAAATTCGTGGCCAGCCCTTTCACACCAGCTCGGGATATCGTTTTTAGAACCAGGATCCGTGCCAAGAACTTCCAAAATTTGGCCGCTGCTTAGCTTCTGAATAGCTTTTTTAGTCTTAAGCAAAGGCATAGGACAAGACAGGCCTTTACAATCTAAAGTTTCATCAGGCTTGATGTCGTCAGGAGCAATTTTGATATCAGACATGGTAAACCCTCCTTTAAGTATTTTATTTTTTATAATTCCATTACAAACTTATTGGTTTCTTCGTTCCAATCAATAATGATATACCAGAGCACCATTACGATGGTGATCAAAAACAGAGTCCCCCCATAGCCTAAGTAATCTGGCATATAGATAGCCTTACCTAAATAGCCATTTTCAATAACATCATATTCTGCAAAGAGATAGCGAATTACAGAATTGGTCAAACCAAATACAATGGCCACTACCCATAGTTTCAATTGTCCTTCGGCCACACGCCATAAAGAACCCGAGCCACAACCACCGGCTACCACCATTCCTAGACCGAAGATAAAACCGCCCAACAGGGCACCTATGCCAAAGGTAGGTGTCACGTACATCATTTCCGGCCTAATTTCTTGATACTTGAGAATAGCCACCCCAATCGCTCCCAAAATAATAGCCACCGAGACCGCTTTTCCCATTTCTGCCATACCCGACATAAAAGGTTCCCTAAGAGCATTCACAATACATAGACGGCTCCGGTGCATGGCAAATCCGATACCCGCGGTGATAATGAGACACCCGCCCAGGATTTCACCATTATCTAGATCACTGTGGAAGTAGGCATAGGTAGCTACTATAAGACCAACAAGCGCTAGAATGCCCAGCAAGGGATTGATCTTGGGAAAACCTATCTCTTTACCACCACCACAGGGAAGATGTTCTAACTCCCAAAAAAGATAAGAAAGCCCCAGACGCACCCCTATAACCAAACCGATCATCATGAGGAACCCACTAGCAGCCAAGTTGTGGAGAGCAACGAAGAAGCCGCCAATGTTACAGCCCATAGCCAAGGCCGACCCAATGCCCATGAGGATACCGGAGACTATAGCCTTTATAAATTCCAGCGTGGGAGGGATACGAATAGCAAATTGTTTAGCTAGGCAGGCGGCAATAAAGGCTCCCCAAATAAAACCTATATTCAAGACCGAAGAGGAAAAATAGAGCGGGTGGGGAGGGGCATCTTCGTATACCCCTATACCGTAAAAAAACCAGTCGGCCCAGTTTCTAAGACCACCTACAATCCCCCAAGGCCGATACCAAGTTTCTAAAAGTATGCAAAAGAAGGCAATCATTATGGCCCCCATCATGGGGCTCCAAGTCTTAACAAAGAGCTGCTCATAAGCCCTAACAATGGCCTGCTTGAACTCGGACATAGACCTGCCTCCTAAAAAAAGTGTCTTACCTGGTGCTTTGTAGCAAAAGGCAAAAATGCTGTCAAAGGGCGTTCATGAACCCATTTTTGAGGTATTTTGGCGAATTTTTAGGTTAATGCTATTTTTTGAAGATATTGACCAAAATGCATAATTTCGGAGCCTTTTTGTATTTTAGCAGTAAAAGTTCGTAAACATTTAATCAATTTTGATTTAAGCTTTATAAAAGAGGGAGTGTTATGCAGGAGATAGGTCGCTATACCGAACCGGTAAAAAAACACGAACTAATACTGGCCTTAATAGACATCGACAAAATCAAGATCCCTCCTTTCCAAAGGGATTTATCCGAAGGGCTCAAAAAAAATTTACTTTTGGCCATAGAAAAACTGGGCTTTTTACACCCCATAATCGTCTTTGAGCATAAGGACCACTTTTATGTTTTAGACGGACACCATCGCTTGGAAGCTTTAAAGGAACTGGGATACGAAAAAATCCCCGCTTTAATTGTCCCCGAAGACTTGGGACCTCATATTTTAGATTTCAATACGGAAAAGCCGCCTAACATAAAAGAACGCGCCCGTCAGGCCTACCGACTTTTTAGGGAATTTTGGAGTAAAGAACCAGATAAACACGAAATAGAATTGTTTTCTTATTTTAAAGATCCTTCTTATCTAACCTTTGGTTTTGTCTTGGAGGAATTTCAGCCACGTTTTCCGGCAGGTTTTTACGAGGCCTTGGTGGCTAAAATAGACCGATTTTTAGATGAACCTCTATCAGAAGCAGCCAAGGAGCGCCGACAAAGGGCCCAAAAACTGCTGGCTCTAAACAAGACCGTCAATGAAGTATATGATCGTCTGGGATTTACCAACGCCCTGTTGAAGGGAGAAATCGTTCGCAAGGCAGTACAAAAGGCCTATGGTGCCCGTGTGCGTAAAATCGAAGACGATTTTTATACCGCCCTAGACCGTATAAACAAGGCCTGTAAACAGTTAGTACCAGAAGATTTTGGGGGTATTTAGGATGGCCTACGAACCTTATTATCGGCCCAAATTACGTTACGTAGAGGCCTTTCCCATGGAGCACCAAGGGAAAAAGGGGGTCCTCCTTAGAGACCCCCTGGGCTACAGTGAGCATCTTTTGTTCCTGGCGGCCCCTCTGGCCCCGGTTCTGTCGATGATGGATGGTAGGCATACCCTTAGAGATATTCAGACAGCCATGTCGCGTATGTGGGGTCGTATCGTTGTTCTAGAAGAAATTAGCCAATTGGTGGCCTCGCTTGAGGAAAGCCTCTTGCTTGATTCACCGCGTTTTTGGGAGGCCAAGAAGCAATTAGAAGATGACTTTTTTCGTATGCCTATAAGGCCAGCAGCGCACGCGGGCCAGGCCTACCCGGCCCAAGCTAAGGAAGCTCAAAAGTTTAGGGAGGAAATTTTGCGCTCCTATACCGGTAGTTACGAAAAACGGGTCGTCCAAGCCCTCATTGCCCCCCATATAGACTTGCGCGCTGGGGCTCGATGTTTTGCGGCAGCATATAATGCTACTATATTCCCCCCAGGAGCACGGGTAGTCATATTAGGTACAGGACACTTTTTAGAGTCTGCCTTTTCTGTCTTGCCTAAGCCCTTTGAAACTCCGTGGCGGAATATTCCGGTAGACTTGGCCTTCATAGAGGACCTAAGGAAAGAGATGGGCACAGATATATACCGGCATTTCTGGGCCCATCGTCTGGAGCATTCCATAGAGTTTCAGGTATTTTTTTTAGAGCTCTTTGCCGACATCAAAATAGTGCCCATCCTTTGCGGTAGCCCTGAAACGCCCGATAATAAAAGAGAGCTGGAGAAACTGGCCAAAAGTTTAGGCAAACTGCGGGATGCACAGACCTTCTTTATAGCTGGTGTAGATTTTTGCCATCTGGGCCTACGCTATGGTGATAGCCTACCTGCCCAGAAAGCCGATAAAGAAAAGGCCCTAAATTACGACCGCATGCTTCTCCAAAAGGTTCTAGACCTTGACGCCCAGGGGTTCTACCAAACTATAATGGAGAGCAATAATAATTATCGAATTTGTGGTTTTGGTCCTCTATTTGTCTTACTAAAGGCCCTTGAAGGCCGTCCCCTAAAGGGAGAAATCCTCTATCAAGGGGTGGTAGATTTTGATGCAGGCTCTATTGTATCCGTGGCCGCCGCACGCCTCTTTGAGAGATGAAAGACACCCCTGATATCATTCTGGTAAACCCCTGGATATATGATTTTGCTGCCTTTGATCTATGGGCCCGTCCCTTGGGGCTTTTTATCCTGGGAGCCAAGCTTAGAGAGGCCGGCTACCAAATTACACTGCTAGACGCCTTAGATCCCTTTTATCCGTCCTTGCCCCGAAAGCCCCGTAGGCGAAATTTTGGCACGGGGCATTATTTCCGTCAGCCAATCCCCAAACCTAGTTTATTAGGGGATGTACCCCGCAATTTTGCCCGTTATGGCCTACCTCCTGCACTATTCCAACAAGAACTCCGCCGTATAGGTAGGCCCCAATTGATTATCATGACCTCCCTGATGACTTACTGGTATCCTGGAGTTATCGAGGCAATTAGACAGATCCGTAAGGTCTTCCCGCATACCCCCATTTTACTAGGAGGGGTATATGCTACTTTGTGCCCCGAACACGCCCGTAAATATAGTGGAGCCGATTATGTCTGGGTAGGCGAAGGAGGAGAACAACTCTTGCACCTCATCAAGACCTTGGCCCGTCCTAGAGGGACAAAATCTCCCCATCCCTTCCCTGTTTTCGATCTCCAACGGCAAATTCCTTATGTAGTCTTGACCACCAGCTACGGATGTCCCTTTTCTTGTAAATACTGTGCGTCGCGCCTCTTAAGGCCTCGTTTTAGACAACGTGACCCCGAAGAGATATTTCAAGAAATCTTATTTTGGCACCAAAAATTTGGTGTAAAAGACTTTGCCTTCTACGATGATGCCTTGTTAGTAAATTTCCAAGGCCATTTGGCCCCCCTTTTGGAAAGGATAGTCTCTTCGGGCCTAAAATTGAGATTTCATACCCCCAACGCCCTGCACTTACGCTTTCTTACTAAAGAAGTGGCTTTATGGTTAAAACAGGCCGGATTCGTCACCCTGCGGTTTGGTCTGGAAAGTATAGACCCTAAAACACACCAAAACTTAGACCGCAAAGTACAGATAGAAGAGTTCCTTCAGGCCATGGAATACCTAAAAACAGCAGGATTTTCCAGTAACCAAATAGGGGTCTATTTGTTATGGGGACTACCAGAACAAGATCTCGACGAGGTCTGGCGGTCAGCCTTATATGCCGCCCAACACGGCGCCCAACCCTTTTTGGCCGAGTATTCGCCCATTCCCGGGACCCCTTTGTTCTCTAAAGCCTGTTCTGTAGCACGCTATCCCTTAACCCAAGACCCTCTTTTTCATAACAATTCTTGTTTCCCTTGTATAAGGGAACCTGATTGGGAAAAAATTGAGCAAATAAAGCTTTCTGTCCGAAAATTGCGTACTAGGGTGTCGCAGTTAGGAACCATTTAAGGTTTAAATCCAGCGATCGATAATAAGACCTATAGAATAAAGACTACCCTGGAGGTGTAATTTATAGGCCTTTAGACCCCTTTGCCTTAGAAAACCAGATTGTTTAGACTCATCGAAAAGGACCGACTGTTTTACTGAAGAGAGAAAGGGAGTATGGAGATGACATAAGGAAGCCCTTGGGAGCCGCGGTAAGCTATAGACAAAAGACGTCCTTGCCGGAAAAATAGACAAAATTAAAGCCTCCTTATCCCCTGGCCCGAAAAGAATACTAGAAGAAAAATTAAAATTGAGCAAAAGGGCCATGAACATTTACTTACGTAATATACAAAATGTAGTGCGTGCCTACGGGCGTCAAGTGGGACGCAAGCCCCTTTTGCGTCATATGCGCGACCCGCAAGACAAAGTTACCATTTCCGAAGAAGGCAGACAGCATTTGCTTGAAGACATCGCGCGTAGGTTACAGCAGAAACGAGGCAAGATCCAAAATCAAGAAAATCGTGGCCCATTGTTATTTAAAACGGTAAACTCAGGAGGCGAAGAGGTATTAGAAGAACTTCCGCTGGATAAACAGTTTAAACTTTTAGAAAAATTTGCCGAAAAGATCTCTGAAAGAGAGGGGAAAGACCATGAAGATCAATAATTTATACAACAAATTTATTAAAAGTCCGGATGAAATAGCCACTCAGAATGGTACCCAAAAGGCTGCCCAACATCCTCAAGCTCAGGGAGAAACTCCTGTGCGAGGAGATCGGGTCGAAATTTCGCAGACCTCTCAGGACATCCGCAAGATTGAATCGGTATTAAAGACCACCCCTGACGTCCGCGCCGACAAGATACGCGCTTTAAAACAACAGATTGAAAATGGATCTTACCAGGTAGATAGTAAAAAAGTGGCCAATGCCATGTTAAAAGACCTTCTAAAAGATCTTGCCTAATAGAGCAAAGGAGGGGGCCTACCGGCCCTCCTCCTGTTTGTATCCCCCAAACTACTCTCTTTGTCATTCTGTCTTTCCCTTCCATCAAAAAGACCTTGTTTAAAGTCAAAATAGTGGCACACTATCAGGAAACCAGGATTGGGGGAGAAAAAATGCCTGTAAGGGTCCACAAACGATGGTTATTCTTTTTGGCCGGCGGTTCTTGGCTAACCGTGGGGACAGTCTTGTGCTTGGTAGCCTACCACTGGCTAAAAGCCTCCTCCATGGGGTTGAAAATTTTTTGGCCCACTCTTTTGGCCTCTGCCGGTGCAGCCTATTGGGGGCTGGTACGTATAGCCCGGCGTAATGTAAAACACATCAAAAACCGCCCTGAAAAGACCTGCGTTTTTGCTTTTCAACCCTGGCGGAGTTATTTGTTGATTGTGGTAATGATGACCTTAGGGATTACCTTGCGTCATTCTTCTTTCCCCCGCCCCTGGCTTGCTTTGATCTATACCTTTATGGGCGGGGCTTTGGCCGGCGCCAGTACCCTTTATTTTTACAGTGGTATACGTTACGCTCGAAACTGGTCTAAACTCAGCACCAGCGAATTCTCAAGTTCTTCTTAAAGGAGGCTCCCAAACGAAATTCCTCTTCCCAAAAGGGCATGATGGTTATCCCTTGAACAGTCAAATCAAAACCCTCTTCCGATTGGCTTACTGTGCGCAGGGGAAAGATATAAAAACGAGTCTTTTCGGGTACTTGTAAGCATATCTTTTTCTCTGAGGGAGTCCAAATCTCTAGCTCTTCTCCCCAAAGATCTTGCGGCGTATGGACATCTATCGGCTTGTGGTCAAGCCTTATCCCCCCTTTACCTGTTACCATAAAGGGAGGATAGAAATTAAACTCTACCCCAAAACGGCAGCGGGTACTCTCGGAAGAGCGATATTCTATATCGTAACTAATCTCCAGCAATAGGCCTGCTTCTTTTATCGCGACTTTTTTGCGCATTAAAAGGGGACGGCGTCCTGAACCAGGGGGATAAAGTCCTCCGTCACGAAAGAAAAGCAAGGTGGAACGCTGTCTGTGATATCTAAAAGGTTGATTGGCAAAATCTCCCCATTCACCAAAATTACAGGCTATAAAATCGGCCAACCCTTTAGCCGGATCAAAAAAGTGTTCCACCAAACTGTGCCTGTCGTACCAATCGTAGACCAGGGCAGCCAATACTTCGCTGGAAGGTTTCTTACGAAGGTGGTGGATACTTGAAACCCCTTCTTCAGAAGGCTCTAGGCCACCAGCGGCTTCCTTGATATTTACATGATAGGCCTCAAAACGGCGAGTAAGGGTATTTTGTAAATTATGCTTTTGGAGCAAATTGGACCATTCCACCAGGTGTGCACCATAAGAAGGTTTAAAGACCAGCACGGCTTTAGAAGAAGAATAAAAGAGCTCTTCTTTACCGTCAAAATCGGTATCTTCGCTGATAATTTGGGGTGTTTTCGGGCTTCGTAGACGTTTCTCTGCCGAGAGCAGGGCCTGCCAAACTGCCTGGCGTAGATGGGGTAAATATAAGCCGCCAAAAACTCCGTGCCAGTAGGCATCATTACATTGAGCAGCTAAAAGACTAAGGCGCGCCTCTTGGTCAAAAGGCTTGGTAGACCGAGAAAGCTGGCTTACCTGAAGCATGCGCTTGTGGAGATAATTTGCTTCAGGATATTTAACGAAGAAGTTTTTCCAGTGTCCTCCCCTAATAAAAGAGCGAAAACGGGAATGTTCTGTATTTAGGCGCTGGTGTAGTTCTTCTAACTCAAGGATGCGTTTGGCCGGCAGGGCCCATTCTTCCATTTCCATATAAGATGCCGTGGGTAGATAAGCTAATCCCTTGGGAGAAAACTCCTTTAGGGCCTCGGCAAAGGTCATAGAACGCACCAGGCCTCGTTCTGTCCATTGGCCCAGAGAAGATAAAAATTCCTTTAGCCAACCTTCTTTGTAAACCCATTTATAAGTACCAGGCCAGGCGCCAAATTTTTCTCCGTCATCGAAATAAATCGCTAACTCTGCCCCTCGTGAAATAAGATCTTTTATATAGGCCTCCAGACGATTTACCGGCCAAAAAGGAATGGCATAGCGCAGATTTTCATCTATAGGAAAAACAGCTAAACGCTTTCCCTCTGCTTCGGTAAGATAGTAGCCGTATAAGTCTTGTGTTTCAAAACCCGAAACCAAAAAATGGCGGTCGTCGACTACTACATATTGAAGGCCAAGATCTACTAAATCTTCTACTAACGACTGTTCCCAAACACGTTCTGTAAGCCACAAACCTACAGGAGAGGCCCCAAACTTTTGGCGAAGATAATCCTTGTGCCTTAAAATCTGCTCTTTGCGGTCTTCGCGGGGAATGGAGGCCAAAATGGGCTCAAAAAAACCACCACAGACCAGTTCGATCTGTTCTTGAGCGATCAATTCTCCCAACAAATCTAACATGTCAGGTCTATGTGCTTCCCACCAACGAAAGAGGACACCACTGGCATGGAAAGAAAACTTAAAATATTTATATTTCTTTACTTCTTCTAAAAAAGGTTTATAACATTCGGTTGTTAGACGTTCGATCACGTAATCAAAGTTGCCTAGGGGTTGATGGTTATGTATACCAAAAAGAAAGGGTAATGACATAACTATCCTCCTCAAACAAATCTAACTTTAGATAGCACAATCATTGACCAAAGAAAAACTCATAAAGAGTCTATAATCGGTCTTAAAATCCGCTTATCCCCGTTTATAACCTTTTAGAGATAAAAAGAGACCTTTGCAAAACATCTTTTCTTAAGGCCCAGTCAAGGATCCGTTCCTATTTTTTGTAGCGAAAAATGGGAACGGATCCCTTGCGGTTGTGCTTACAATACTGATCTCGGCAATTTTGCAAAAGTCTCACAAAATAAGAGGCTACACTCCCTTGCCATGATTCCTCCCCCGTCTCGCAAAACGAGCAAGGCCCGCCGTGACGACCTAGATCCCTCGCTACGCTCAGGACAGGGACTACTTCGCTTGCCATGACAGCTAAAAATAGCGCCCTTCGCCATGAGTATGGTACACTGCCACCGGTTTTGTGCTCCCTTATTAATGAACTTTATCGACCTAGAAAAATTTTTCAAAAGAGGCACCGAAAGACAAGGCAAATTTCACTTACACGGTCGTTATCCCGAAAAAAATATGGGGACTCTGGTGTTTTTAGTAAGGACTTTTTTTGTGGGTTCACAAAAGCCATGATTTGTGTCACTTTAAAAGGCCAAATGAACGTCTTTTTTTTCAGATTAGCATTATTAGTTTATCTGGTGGCTACCGTAGGCTATTTAGTCTACCTCCTTACCATGAAAAAAGAGGCCGCTCGGGGGGCCTATTATGTGCTCCTGGTGGCCTTCTTTTTACACACTACCAGTATCCTTGCCCGATGGATAGAAGCCAGACACACGCCTATTACTAATCTCCACGAGGCCACTTCTTTTTTGGGTTGGTCTTTGGTAGTAGGATACCTAATCTTAGAATGGCGTATCTCTTCGCAGCAAGTACTGGGCGCTTTTGTTACTCCGGTGGTCAGCCTGCTCATGATCTATTCGTCCCTTTGCCCCCACCGCATTTTACCTCTGCCGCCGGTTTTACAGAGTTTTTGGCTCCCTATCCACGCGACTATCTCTATTTTGGCCTATAGTTTTTTCATTCTTATGGCTTGTGCAGGCGTAATGTATCTCCTCCAAGAACGGCAAATAAAAAAGAAAAGACTTACCGGGCTTTTCAAACGCCTCCCTTCTTTAGAAACCTTAGACCGACTAAACGAACTGGCCCTAAAGATAGGTTTTCCCCTCCTGACCGTGGGGATTATTTCGGGTGCTATTTGGGCCGAAGAGGCCTGGGGATCATATTGGAGCTGGGATCCCAAAGAGACCTGGTCGTTAATTATGTGGCTTGTCTATGCCGCTTTATTACACGAGCGTTTAGCGGTGGGCTGGAGAGGGCGTCGAGCCGCGGTTATGTCTCTTGTAGGGTTTGGCATATGGGTGGTCTCGTTTTTTGTTGTAAATTTGTTTATTCCAGGGGCCCATACTTATGTGGAATGGCACGGCTAAAGAGCATATAGTCTTAATAGGAGTCAATCACCGTACTGCCCCGGTAGAAATACGGGAAAAGCTCTCCTTTAGCAAAAACAAGATAGATCCTGTTTCTTTATTTATGACCTCTCCCCTGGTAAGGGAAGTCCTTTTTTTGTCTACCTGTAACAGGGTCGAATTGCTTTTGGTGACCAGTAATCCCCAAGAAGCTATAGAGGATTGTCTTCGTCTCTGGGGAGAAGCCAACGGGTTGAATTTATCTACTTTCGAAAAGCACCTCTATTTTTTCCAGGATATAGAAGCGGTTATCCACCTATTCAAAGTCGGGGCAGGTTTAGATTCCATGGTCCTTGGTGAACCCCAAATATTGGGCCAATTAAAAGAGGCTTACCGCTACGCTGTAGAACGGCGAGGTACAGGGGTCATCCTGAATCGTCTTCTTCACAAGACCTTTTCGGTGGCCAAACGGATTCGTTCCGAAACAGGCATTGGCAGTCATGCGGTATCTGTAAGTTATGCAGCGGTAGAATTGGCCAAAAAAATCTTCGGTACTTTGGAAAACAAGGTGGTCATGTTGATTGGGGCGGGAGAAATGGCCGAACTAGCCGCCCAGCATTTTTTGACTTGCGGGATAGAAAAGATCATCGTGGCCAACCGTACGCTGGCCCGGGCTATAGAGCTGGCCAAACGTTTTCAAGGGGAGGCCATATCTTTAGAAGAGCTTGAAGATTACCTTATCAAAGCAGACATAGTTGTGAGTTCCACCGGGGCCCCCCACTACATCTTGACGGCCAAGCAGATAAAACAGTTAATGCGGCCACGAAAAATGAGACCGATATTTTTCATTGATATTGCGGTTCCTCGTGATATTGACCCCCAGGTAAACGAAATCGAAAACGTATATCTTTACGACATTGACGATTTAAAAGCAGTAGTAGAGGAAAATCTGGCCTTTCGACGCAAAGAAGCACGACGTGCGGAACGGATTGTCGAAGAAGAGGCCCTCAAATTTGAGGCCTGGTTAGAGGAACTAGAAGTATACCCCACCATTGTGGCTTTGAGACAAAAGGCCGAGGCTATTCGTCAACGCGAATTGGAAAAGACTTTGGCTCACCTAAAAGGACATTTAAGGCCCGAAGATATTCAAGCCATCGATATTCTCACTCGGTCCTTGGTGAACAAAATCCTCCACGACCCCATGCTGTTTTTAAAAAATCGCTATCATCAAGAGGGCAAACAGGTAATCGACTTCACCCGACGTTTGTTCAACCTAGACGGAGAAAAGCCCCTCAAACATGAACCCCCTCAAAACATATTGCCCCTTCACGAAAGAGACAAAGTGCAAAAGACTTAAAAGGGCAAATCCTCCTCTGGAGGCGGTTCTTCACTCCCTAAAGACGGGCCCAAATCCTCACCCTCGGGTGTAGAGACTGTATCTCGTCGCCCACCAAGCATCTGCATGTTTAAAGCCACTACCTCGGTTATAAACCGTTTAATGCCTTCTCTATCTTCGTAAGACCTAGTCTGGAGCCGACCCTCTACGTAGACTTGACGCCCCTTGGCCAGATACTCCCCACAAATTTCGGCCAATCGTCCAAAGGCCACCACCCGGTGCCATTCTGTACGTTCTTGCTTTTGGCCATCTTTTACCCATACTTCATTGGTGGCCAGGCGAAAAGTAGCTACTGGTTGGCCATCGGCTGTATAACGTATCTCTGGGTCGGCCCCCAGACGGCCGATCAAAATAACCTTATTTACACTCATAAAGAAATTGACCTCCTACAAAACAAAACTTAGTCGGGTATCACCTTTACATAGACTTTGCGGTTTCGCGGGCCATCATATTCCGCAAAGAAGATACGTTGCCACGTACCTAATTTGAGCTGGCCGTCTTCTACTATAACAAAAGTTCCCGGGCCCGTAAGGGTGGCCTTTATATGGGCCGGAGAATTACCCTCAAGGTGTTTATAATCAAAACGCCAGGGGATTACCTGATTGAGAACAGCTATCACATCTTGGGCCACCGCCGGATCGGCACCCTCGTTTATAATTATCCCCGCAGTGGTATGGGGGCAATAAATAAAACATATACCCGAATCTGTCCCTGAAATGGCCTCTCTAACCCTATCGGTAATGTCTACCAGCTCGGTACGATTGTTGGTCTTCACCGCAATGACTTTCATGTTTACCCCCTATTGCCATCCCCCTATGAGATGTAAATGGATGTGGAAAATAAGCTGTCCGCCTCCCTTTTCCACGTTAAAAAAGAGTTTATACCCACTTTCGGCCGTCCCTAATTGTTTGGCCAGATCTCTGGCTACCATAATCATTTCGGCTACCAAAGGGGCGTCTTCTTCCTGTAAATCGTTTACGCTACGGATATGCTTTTTGGGGACCACAAGGATATGGATGGGGGCCTGGGGATTAATATCCTTAAAAGCTACAATGCGTTCGCCCTGAAAGACAAACTCGGCCGGGATCTCTCCATTGATGATCTTACAGAAGATGCAATCTTGTGCCATAGCCACCTCCTTTTTTACCTTTTTAGCGCGTTTATCCTTTTATGCACCCCAGGGGTAATACCTTAGCCACCTTAGAGGCCAACCCTGCTCGATGAGCAGATTCGACGACCTCGGTTACGTCTTTATAGGCTTCGGGGGCCTCCTCGGCCGCACCCTTTTTAGATTTAGCCCTTACAATAATGCCCCGTCGGCGAAGGGCCTCGATCACTTCTTGACCACGCCACATTTTTAGGGCCTGATGCCGACTCATGGCTCGCCCTGCACCGTGACAGGCCGACGCAAAGGCCTTTTCTTCGCCCTCCCTGGTACCAACTAAAATATAAGAGGCCGTTCCCATCGTCCCCCCAATAAGTACTGGCTGCCCCACAGCCCTATAGCGCTCTGGCAATTCAGACCGTCCAGGTCCCCAGGCCCTGGTAGCCCCTTTACGATGTACGTAAAGACGTTTTAAAGCCCCCCCTACTCGGTGTTCTTCTATCTTACACGTGTTGTGACTTACGTCGTATAATACCCTAATATGGGCCCTGGGTATTATTTTGTCAAAAACTTCGCGTACTAAGTGAGAGATTACCTGTCTGTTGGCTAACGCACAATTTACGCCACAGACCATGGCTCGATAATACCGTTCACCTTCTGGAGAAAGAATGGGCGCGCAGACTAATTCTTTTTCTTTTACAGGAATACCATATTTTTTAGAAGCCTTTGCCAGAATTTTGATGTAATCTGTGGCAATCTGGTGCCCTAAAGCCCGTGAACCACAATGAATGGAAATTACAACTTCGTCTTTGACCAATCCAAAGGCTTCGGCCACCTTTTGATCATAAATTTCTGCCACGTATTGGATTTCTAAATAATGATTGCCCGAGCCCAACGTACCCACCTGACGGTGTTGCCGCTTCTTGGCCTCTAAAGATACACAATCAGGATCGGCCCCTGGAAGACAACCCCTTTCTTCGATGAAATCTAAATCTTGAGGGTCACCATAACCCTTACTCACCGCCCATCGAGCACCACCAACAAGGACTTCGTCTAATTGTTTTACCGAAAGGCGTATTTTCCCTTCTGCCCCTACGCCAGAGGGAATCGTAATAAAAAGTTGCTCTACAAGATCTTCCAGGACCGGTAATACTTCTTCTTTCTTAAGACCAGTGAGTAAACAGCGCACCCCACAGGAAATATCATATCCTACTCCACCAACCGAAATAATTCCCCCTTCCTCCGGGTCAAAGGCCGCTACCCCTCCTATAGGAAAACCATACCCCCAATGGGCATCAGGCATGGCCATGGAAGCCTTCACAACGCCTGGCAAACAAGCCACATTCGTAACCTGTTCGCGTACTTTTTCGTCCATCTCCTCCAGGAGTTTCCTGCTGGCAAAGATACGTCCAGGGACTCTCATTGCCCCTTTTTTGGGGATTTCCCATTCATAATCACTCCGTTTGACCAGAGATTTGACCTCCATAAAAGCCTCCTTTATGTTCTTTCATTTATATAGCAGAAAGACATCCCTGGAACCTGCTAAAAAATTAATTTCGTAGATTAAGCAGGCCACAAAAACTTTTTTTCTAGATTTAGCTCAGGTAAAACTAAAGCAAAGAGGTTAGAGCACATGATAATCGGCATAGGTATAGATATAGTAGCCATAGACCGGTTTCAACGTGTATGGGAATCTTATAGAGAGCGTTTTCTCCATAGAATTTATACCTTCAGGGAACAAGTCTTGGCCCAAAATCGTTCTAACGCATTGCTCTATTTTGCGGCCTTGTTTGCAGCTAAAGAAGCTGCTTCTAAGGCTTTAGGTACGGGGATGAGAGGCGTGGGGTGGCGGGAGATAGAAATAAGACACGAACCAAGCGGCAAACCGTTTCTCGTTTTTCACGGTAGGGCCAAGCGTCGGTTCCATGAATTGGGGGCTCAAAAGAGCCATGTTTCGCTATCGCACGAAAAAGATTATGCGGTAGCAATGGTACTATTAGAGGGGGATTAAGCCATGAGACTGGTCTACGCCGAAGAGATGCAAGCCCTTGATCGCTATACCATCGAAGAAATGGGGATACCTGGTGAAATCCTCATGGAAAATGCCGGTCGAGGAATAGCCGAGTTGATATGGTCTCGCTTGGCCCCAAAGGCCCAAAAAGGCACCCTTATTGTATGCGGGCCGGGCAATAATGGGGGCGACGGTTTTGTCATAGCCCGACACCTGGCCCAAAAGAATATACCGGTAAAGGTCATCACCCTTGTCCCGCCAGAAAAATACAAGGGGGAAGCAGCCTTAAATTTGCAAATTCTGAAACGTATAGGGCTGCCTTTAATCGAGCTTACCGAGAGCGACCTTGATTCCCTGCCCTTTTTGTTAAAACACTTTGGGTTAATTGTAGACGCCATCTTTGGTACTGGCCTTAAAAGACCGGTGAGTGGCTTTTTGGCTCGGGTCGTAGAGATATTAAATTCTTCCGACGTATTTATCTTGGCCGTTGATATGCCCTCAGGGCTTTCCGCAGACACAGGACATCCTTTGGGCTTGGCGGTAAAGGCCGATCTTACGGCTACCATGGCACTGCCCAAGGTGGGGCAGGTTATCTACCCGGGCCGACAATACGTAGGGGAACTTTGCGTGGTAGACATCTCTATGCCCCCCCAAGTCATCGCCGAAAAGGGCCCAAAACGCCTTTGGCTCACTGAAGATTGGGCCCTAAAACATATTGGCCCCCGAGAACCTGATACCCATAAGGGCACCTACGGCCACCTTCTGATTATAGCGGGCTCTCCAGGAAAGACCGGTGCCGCAATACTTGCGGCTAAAGGGGCCCTAAGGGCCGGGGCAGGTCTAGTCACTTTGGCCTCTACCAGGAGTACCAATTTAGTCTTTGAAAACTCTCTTATCGAGGCCATGACCACCCCCATAGGCGAAGAAACTGCTGAAGGTTGTCTCTCGCTGGAGGCCTTTGAAGCGCTCTCTAATATAGCTGAAGGGAAAAGGGCCGCCGTAGTAGGCCCTGGCGTAGGGTTGACCGCCTCCACCATGTCTCTGGTACAGCGTCTGGTGGCGGAACTTCCCTTGCCTATGGTGGTGGATGCCGATGCCTTAACCGCCCTCTCCGGACAGTTTTATCATCTGCGCAGGGCTCAATACCCCCGTGTGCTCACCCCTCACCCGGGAGAACTGGCCCGTCTCCTCCAGAGCCCCAAAGAAACTATCCAAAAAGACCGCTTACTAGCGGCCCGAACAGCGGCCCGAGAAACCAACACCGTAGTCGTGCTTAAAGGGGCCGCCACCGTGATTGCTTCTCCCGATGGACGAGAGGCCGTAAACAGCACAGGCAATCCTGGAATGGCCAGCGGAGGTATGGGTGACGTACTTGCGGGGATCATCGGTGCCTTTTTGGCCCAGGGCAGGGATCCCTTTGAAGCGGCTTGCCTGGGAGTATATATCCATGGTGCAGCTGGTGATTTGCTTGCCGCAGAAAAAGGTCCTTGGGGGTTTCTGGCCTCTGAGCTGGCCGAAAAAGTCCCGGTAGTCTTTAAAAAATTGGTCTTCAAGAGGACCTTATAATGGAAAAATATCTTACCAAAACCCCAGAGGAGACCAAAAAATTGGCCTCTCAGGTGGCCCAAAAACTAAAAATAGGAGACGTAGTATTGCTCAAGGGAGACCTTGGCGCCGGCAAGACCACCTTTATTCAGGGCCTGGCCCAAGGTCTTGAGGTGCCTGAGGACTATTATGTCTCAAGCCCCACCTTTGCCTTGATCAATCAGTATCCAGGACGTATAACCCTCTTTCACGTAGACCTCTACCGCTTAGAAGCAGGCGAAGTAGAAGATCTAGGTCTTGAGGACTTACTAGAAGAAGGGATATTGGCCATAGAATGGGCAGAAAGACTGCCTTATTCTCTTCCCCATAGTCTCCTGGTAGAAATACTCGTTTCCAGTCCCACAGAGCGCCAGATAACCATAAAGACCTTAAAAGGAGAGTCTAATGATCTTTAGCCCCTTTGCTTTGCTCTTTTTCTTTGGTTTTTTGATCATTCTCTTTTTTATCTTTGTCCTGTTTCATATAGGTATCATTACCATCGCCGCCACCAAACTTGGCCTTTCGGGAGACCAAATTTTGGCCTTCCTTTTGGGCTCGTTGCTGGGCAGTCACATCAATATTCCCGTAAAGACCATACATCATGGTTATGAATTTTATCCGGAAAGGGAAATAAATTTCTTTGGTATCCGTTACGTAGTACCTCCGGTCAGAAAACCACAAACTACCGTTATAGCAGTTAATTTCGGAGGCTGTATTATTCCCCTTTTGCTCTCCATATACCTTATGTTGCAACACCATTTGCTGATCACCCCCATCTTAGGGGTCACGGTGGTAAGCCTTGTATGTTATAAACTGGCCCGTCCCATCCCTGGCATTGGTATTGGCCTCCCCATGTTTATTCCTCCCCTTTTGGCCGCCTTGGTGGCCCTTTTATTAGACCCCTTACATGCTCCAGCTGTAGCTTACATCTCTGGTACTATGGGCACGTTGATCGGGGCCGATCTATTACATCTCCGCGAAATAGATCGTTTAAGGGCCCCAGTGGCCTCTATTGGTGGAGCAGGAACTTTTGACGGGATATTTCTCACCGGTATTATTGCCGTACTTCTGGCCTAAGATAAGCCCGGGCGTAAAGCCCCGCTCCCTGAAGCACGGCGTAAGGATGCCGAACGACCTTTACAGGGACCTTTTCTACAAACCAGCGCAGTCGTCCTTTGTCTAAAAAGGCCTTGAGGAAGGAATCTCTTTGTAAGAAGACAAGGATTTTGGGGGCAATACCTCCTCCTAAAAAGATCCCCCCGGTGGCCATACACCGTAAGGCCAAATTGCCCGCCTCGCGACCATAAAGGCGGACAAAAATATCCAAGGCCTCTGCGGCCAAGGACTCTCCCTGTAGGGCCAAGCGGGTAATTTCGGGAGCCGAAAGGCCAGGGCCGGTCTCTCCATGCCATTCCTGTAAAAACCGATAGATATTTTCCAACCCTGGTCCAGATAGCACGCGCTCAAGACTCACATGCCCGTATCGGGCCTTTAACCATTTATAAAGTAGCCATTCCTCTTCTCTGTCTGCCGCAAACTCGGTATGACCTCCTTCCGTAGCCACAGGGACAGCCCCTAAAGCCCCTTTCCTTATGAGCATGGCTTGCCCCAATCCCGTCCCCGCGGCAATTACCCCTATATTCCCCTGAGGCTCAGCTCTGCGTTTAAATAGCGGGAAAAACGCCTTGCTCGACAGGTGAGGGATAGCAAAGGCCAGGGACTCAAGGTCGTTTAGGATCTTCACCTTGGTGTGGAAATATCGACTCAGATCCCCTTCGGAAAATTTCCAGCCCACATTTACCATATCTACCCGGCCTTTTAGTACCGGGCCCGCTACAGCAAGACAAAGGGCCTCCAAGTCTTTGACCCCTGCCTCTTCTAAAAAAGACTCCAAAAGAGCCCTTAAACTGGTATAAGCCTTGGTAGGATAAGTGCGCAAAAAACGAGGACGCATAGGGCCCTTAAATTCGTATAGCGCCAGCTGGGTCTTGGTCCCTCCTACGTCCCCGGCTAATAGCATCAGTTTTTCTTATTTTTTTGGCCCTGGAGATATTGATTGTAGAGCTCAATAACGTGATTAGTAATATCAATTTTGGGAGAAGCCCAATATATTCCGGGCATTTTTTTCTCCAAGATGAGGTCGTAGCCTTCTTTTTGGGCCATATTTTGGACTATGTGTTGCAGATCTTTCAAAATGGGCTTTAAGGCCTCTTGTTCGGCCTGGCGCATTTCAAATTGGGCATCTTCTCTTTGGGCCTGATACTCCCTTACCATCTTTTGGTATTGTCTCTCCTGTTCCTGACGGGCCTCGGCGGACAACAAAGGGGCCTTTTTTTCTAGCTCTTGTTTGAATTGCTTTATCTTTTCTTCTTGGGCCTTGAGCTTTTTATTGAGCACATCGAATTTCTGCTGCAATTTAACCAGGGCTTGTTGTCCAGCCTGCGACTGGCGTACCACGCTCTGCATGTCTATCACAGCCACTTTTAGCCCCTGAGCCAAAAGTAAAGAGGGGCAACAGAACAGACAAATCAGGCTAAAGACGATTATTTTTCGCATACTACCTCCTTATTTGTTTACCACGACTAAATCGACGCGCCGATTTAGGGCCCAGGCCTTTTCGTTATGGCCTTTCGCCAAGGGCCTTTCCTCGCCAAAGCTTACCGTAGTTAAGCGACGGGCCTCAATGCCCAAATTCATAAGATAACGCTTCACCATAAGGGCCCTTTTTTCTCCCAAGGCCAGGTTGTACTCACTGGAACCCCTTTCGTCACAATTACCCTGTAACTGTATCTTCCAGTTAGGATGTTCCAGGAGTATACGGGCGTCTTTTTGAAGCCTGGCTTTCATATCGTCTCTTATTTCATAAGAATCAAAATTGAAAAATATGGCCTCTAAAGGGGGAGTACTCCGACCATAAAGGGCCAGGCGTTTTTCAGGGGGCAAGGCCTTGGCCTCTAAAGCTTCACTCTCAAAGGCAGGAGGTTGGGAAACAGCTTTGGTCGGGGATGCCTCCTTAGAAGGGGCCGCCGGCGCCACCTGGGCCGGAGAAGTCTCCGAGGGGCTCAAGGCCGCAGGAGGTAGACTTTCTTTCGCACAAGAGACCAAAAAAATGATTGAGACCAAAAATAATATTAAAGACCACCTCTTCTTTGCGTACATTATGTCCTCCTTAAGTGTAACCGGTTAAGTCTAATTCCATCAAAAAATCGCCTATCCACGATTCGAGGCGGTGACGGATAAGTCTTGTAATTTGATGGAGCAACATCAATTCTTCATGGAGCACCTGGGTTATATGCGCCATAACTTCTTCGGGTACCTTTTTATAGTGCCGAAGGCAAAAATAGTCTCGACACAACATAGGGCGTGCCAGGATCTTACAACCCAGAGGACCTACAAAAAAACACCGTCCAGGTACTTCGCGTTCTTTAGGAAATTTCACCCCCAGGAGAAGATTTAAAAGGAGGATGAGTACAGTACATTCGTTTTCTAGACCAATTTTGCAACAGCCCTTACCCTCTTCAACCGTACACACGAAGCATTCCTTAAAGGTGCCGGCCTCTTCCATGGCCTTATTGGAGGCTTCTACTGCCTTTTTATAAAGAGGCAATAAAGGTGCTATCTCGGGGTCTTCTTTAAGACCTGGTCCCCAAACTTCAAATAGCTCTTCAGCCAGCGCTATTTTTTCTTCAATCAGCTTTGTGGGATCAGGACGTGGCAACCGAATGTATCTCATGGTCTTCTTTTACCACTAAGTATCCCTTCTAAAAAGCCCAAACTAAAATTCTTTCTCCGGACCACAGTCTTGGATGATCTGCTTTATCCTTTTGCTAGGCCGGAAACGAATACTTTTTGAGGGAGAGATCTGTATTTTTCGGCCTGTTTTTGGATGAAATCCTAAAAAAGCCCGTCGGTTGTGGACTTCAAAGGCACCAAAGTTGCGCATTTCTACCCGTTCTCCTCGTCTCAAGGCCTCAATTATCTCCTGAAAAAAGGCCTTTACTAACCTTTCGGCCAAACGTTTACTTATACCCAAACGCTTAGCCAATTCTATAGCCAATTCTCGACGATTCATGAAAGCCGCAACCCCAAGGGCAACGATTCGCCAAAAAGCTCTGCCTTTTCGCCTTCTTTCATGGGAATGACGTTAAAAAGAGGCTTGGTGGCCTCCTTGGGAAGCCCCAGCACACACAACAAATCAGCCACCTCCTGCCGTAGTCCTTCGGATACATCGCGTACCCGATCCCCGGTCAACCGGGTCATCTTTAACAAGGCCTCGGCCACCGCCCGGGCAAGGGCCCCCTTTAATTTTTTATTTTTTACCCGCTCGATGAACTTCCTGATAAGGTCTTCTGCTTGCGAAGCAGGCACTACCTTGTCTGCCGGACCGTAAAGTAATTCCCGGGATAAAAGCCTTGCGCAAGCCAGGAGCAAACGCCGATCAAATTTTTTGAGCTCTCGCCATAAAGAGCGGGCCAATTCTGTCTTTATTTTGGGCAACAGGAGTTCCATATTGGCCACACAGAGCCAAAGCTCTATGCGCTCTGGTGGTGAAAGCTTAGGAGTGGAGGCCTTTTTTTTAGAAACCCCTTGGAGGTAGGGCCTCACCGAGGCAAAAAATTGTTCTTGTTGACCTTTACGCAAACCCCCGGCTATGCGTCTCCAGAAAATCCACCACTCACATCTTGCCCCTTTGTCCTGACGGTGCTTAAGCCCCTCAAAATAAAGCCCCCATAATTTGCGTATCCGAAAAGGGTCTAGAGGATCCCCATAGCCTGGTCTTAAAGAAAAGCCCGTTAGGTTCAACCAGCGTGCTTCGTGTAAGGCCGTTTTTTCGCGCACATCTTTTCTTTCTAGTAGGAGGTCGGCCAGGGCCCTAAGAACAGGTAAAGGCCAACGATCGCGCTCCATTTCCAGGATATTTTCTAAAGCGCGGGCCAGCTGAGGTAAGTCTTCGCGGTGGGCGAAATAATGTTCAAGGACACCCTGCAGCTTCTCGACAAGTTCTTCACTTACGGGTGTTTCAGAAGGCTCTTTGGGCTTTACCAGTATACCCTCGGGCATTTCAGAACGTTTAAGCTCCATCTCCCTCAGGGCAAACTGTAACCGCCAGCGGTGAGGTGTCTCTTTAGACCGACAATAGGTCTCTAAGACCCCCAGTTCCGAAAGACAGGTCTCTATTTCCACCGGTATTTCCCGCACAGCAGTCTTGCGCCCAAATTTCAATACGGTGGCCAGGGGCGGCAAAGCGACAAACTCTTCCTTGTTGATCTCTACCACTGCACCCAAGGCATCTTCACGCAAGGAGGAAGTATAAAGGGGAAAGCTAACCGGTCTGTTGGTAAGCACCCGGAAAGTAAGGGGCAAACAGAGTTGTTCCCCCTCTTTGGTCCCCTTAGGCACCAAGCACACGGCCTTGTTTTTCCCCTCTTCACTGGCCACCCCTAGGTAATAAGAACGGGGCAGTCCGCCACCAACCCTAATGCCAAGGCCTTGGCGTACCAAACCGTAATAAGCCGCCCCAATAGAGACGGCCAAATCCAGGGAGGCGGTTTCAAGTTCGCGGACGTCTTGTCTTTTGAACCAATTACCCACCTCTTGCCGTATTTTTTGACGTAACAATAGGGGCTTTAAGGCCCCTCCATTAAAGAGGAGCACGTCTATGTTTTTTACCTCATGTCGATAAAGAAAGGCGGCTAAATGACGGGTCACCGCTGGATCGCGAGCAAAAGGCAATCCCCATTCGGGAAGGACTCTGGGAACAGATTCTACCCTCTGGAGGGCAGGACCATATTCCACCGAGGGGAAAAATTCTTTAAGGATTAGATCCAGGACTTCCTCTTTAGAGACCTTCACCACTAAAGTGTCACCAATCAAAGATGTACCCCGACCAGGGAGACGTACAGCATCTTCTATTGGCCCCTCTTGGGCCAATAGTTTTTCTTTGAGTTCGCGACAGAGGAAAGTCAACATTTGAAAACGGGCAAAATCGAGACGCACCCCCTGAAGTTTTCGTTCTACTAAGCGGGCCAAGGCCAGATCGACATTATCGCCTCCCAACAGGATGTGTTCTCCCACGGCTATACGCTCTAACGAAAGCCCCTGAGGCCCCTGCTGTACCTCTACCAACGTGAAGTCCGAGGTGCCTCCCCCTACATCACAGACCAGAACCCGCTCGCCCTCTTTTAAGATTTCGGTCCAATTTTTTTCGTGCTGAGATAGCCAAGCATAGAGGGCAGCCACGGGCTCTTCAAGGAGAATCGCTTCCCTAAGCCCTGCCTTTTCTGCGGCCTGGCGTGTAAGTTCTCGGGCTACTTCGTCAAAAGAGGCCGGTACAGTAATAATGACCGTCTGTTTTTCTAGCCGGGACTCTGGATCATCTCTGGCCATGGTGTAATTCCAGGCCTCGCGCAGATGTTCAAGATAACGCGCCGAGGCCTCTACAGGAGAGACTTTTTCTACTTCGTCTCCTGCTCCCCACGGCAAAATAGGGGCCTGTCTGTCCACGCCTCCATGACATAACCAGCTCTTGGCAGAAGAGACCAAACGGCCTGGCACCAGGGCCCCCTGGTCACGGGCAAAGGTCCCCACAGCAAATCTACGGTTAGGATCCCAGGGTAAAGCCAGCTCTTCTGGAGCGAGCTCGTATGGTCCGGGCAAATATAAAAACGAGGGCAGGGTAGAACGCTCTCCTATTCGTCCAGGACCTACTAATTGAGGGACTAAAAAGGTCTTTATCTCTAATTGGGGCCCAGAGGTCTTAAGATCCACATAGGCCAACGCCGTATTCGTAGTACCCAAATCTATACCTATTATGTAACGTGCCATAAGAGAAAATATGCAGTACTATGGCCCATAAGTCAAAGTCAGACTAGGCAGAAATAAAAAGCCTGCTATCATTAAGGACATGCGCTATATAAGCACGCGGGGGGGAATAAACCCCATTTCGTTCAAAGAAACTGTTTTAATGGGCTTGGCCGAAGACGGAGGGCTTATACTGCCCGAAAGTATTCCCGTGGTGGAAGAAAAAAAATTAAAAAGCTGGAGGGGCCTTTCTTATCCTGAATTGGCCCTAGAGGTCTTGAGCCTGTTTGCCGACGACCTGCCCCGTTCCCACTTAAAAGAACTTATTTTTAAGGCCTATGCCTCTTTTGATCACCCAGATATCTGTCCTGTGGTAAAAAAGGGCCCTGTTTGGATCTTGGAGCTCTTCCACGGCCCGACATTGGCCTTTAAAGACGTGGCCCTTCAATTCCTCGGAAACCTGTTTGAGTATCTCCTGAGGGAGCAAGGGTTAAAAATGAACATTTTAGGGGCCACCTCTGGGGATACGGGTTCGGCGGCCATATACGGTGTTAAAGGGCGCCAAAATATAAACATCTTCATTTTGCACCCACACGGGCGCGTCTCACCTGTCCAGGCCCTACAAATGACCACGGTAACAGACCCCAACGTGTTTAATCTGGCCGTAAAAGGGACCTTTGACGACTGCCAGGCCATTGTAAAGGAAATTTTTGGAGATTTAACCTTTAAAAGGAAATATCACTTGGGGGCCATTAATTCCATCAACTGGGCCCGTGTATTAGCCCAGGTGGTCTACTATATCTGGGCCTACTTCCGCGTGACCGAGGCCGAAGGAATAGAATATGTGCGCTTTTCTGTCCCCACGGGGAATTTTGGCGATATATTTGCCGGCTATATCGCCAAGAAGATGATAGGCAAGGGTATTGAGCATCTTATCTTGGCCACCAACGAAAACGACATCTTGACTCGTTTCGTCAACCAGGGAGATTATTCTCTGGGCCAGGTAAAGTCCACTATAAGTCCCTCCATGGACATCCAAATAGCCAGCAACTTCGAACGCTATCTCTACTATCTTTATGATGAAGACCCCATGAGGGTAAAGGAGGCCATGGTCCAGTTTGCCCGCAAAGGAAAGTTGTCTTTTGAAAAGGCCGAAACCCAAAAGGTCCAAGAGGATTTCTATTCGCGTTCTGTATCCCAGGAGGAGACCCTGGCTACCATAAAACAGTTTTATGCGGAAACTGGCTATATTTTAGACCCCCATACCGCTGTAGGCGTAAGGGCAGGGCTTGCCTTTCGGAACCACTTGCCCATGATCTGTCTGGCCACGGCCCATCCCGCCAAATTTCCCGAAGCCGTAAAAAAGGCCCTGGGGATAGACCCACCGCGTCCGGCAGCCCTGGCCGAGTTGGAAAATAGACCCCAACGCTTTGAGCTCCTGCCTGCCGAGGTCAAACCAGTCAAAGATTTTGTGGCGCAACATGCTTTGACGTAAGGAGTTTCTATGAAAAGAGTGCTCTTTTTCTTCTTTTTGTTTTTTGGGGTGGCCAATTGCTTTGGGGGTTATTTGACAAAATTTTACGTTTACAACCCTGCTTCTTATCCCGTAAGGTTGACCGAATTACATAAGCCGTGAGGCGTAAGTATCCGTTTCCCGGAGGGAAAGGAAATCAAGCCCGGCTCTTCGCTCCCGGTAGAGGTCGATTTAGGGACTCACCAGGCAGCCTTTATTTCTATGTGTTTTGAGGGAAAAGGTAACAAATGGTGCCTTGAGGCCGGTCCACATCGGGGTGGACCGGTAGAAAACATAATGTTAGAGAAGGTTTCTTCTCCACAAAGGCATATGAGCCCCTGTAATTGACACACTACCCCCTTGAGGAATACCCAAAATTTTTCTAGGTTTGCACTTCTAGTGATACCCCTAATTAGGAGGATATAAGTGAACGAAGAAAGCGCGGTTTTAAAAGTACGGAAACAAAAGGCCGAAGAGCTGGAATCGTTAGGGGTTAGTCTCTTTCCTAACCGATTTAGGCCCAAAGATCACGCCGGGCCTCTTAAAGAAATTTTTGCCGAATACGACAACGAAAAGCTCATGTCCATTAAGGATAGTTTTTGTCTAGCCGGGCGCATAATGTCTCGACGCGACTTTGGCAAGGCTGTCTTCATGCATATCCAGGATGAAACGGATCAAATACAGATATTTGTTAAAAGAGACGAAATAGGCCCGGAAAATTTCAAATTATTCAAAAAATATATTGATTTAGGCGACATAATAGGGGTGGAGGGCCCCCTATTTCGTACCAAAACCGGTGAATTGACCATATTGGCCCACAAGTTGGTGCTGGTCACCAAGGCCTTTAGACCCCTTCCGGAAAAATATCATGGTCTTCAAGACGTAGAGTTGCGCTATCGACGTCGCTATTTAGATCTCATTATGAACCAGCGTGTCCGGGAAATATTTCGTACTCGCTCCCAAATTGTCCAATTTTTGAGGGAATATTTCCAGAGCCAGGGCTTTCTAGAGGTAGAAACGCCCATGATGCAGCCCATCCCGGGAGGAGCCACCGCTCGTCCCTTTAAGACCTATCACCACGCCTTAGAACGCGAGCTCTATCTCCGTATTGCTCCGGAACTATATCTAAAACGCCTTTTGGTAGGGGGTTTTGAACGTGTATTTGAGCTGAATCGAAATTTCCGTAACGAAGGTATATCCGTCCAGCACAACCCAGAATTTACCATGCTTGAATTCTATGAGGCCTACGCCACTTATGAAGATCTTATGGTGCGCACAGAAGAGATCTTTTCTTCCCTGGCGCGGGAAATCACCGGCCACACCTGTATTACCTATCAAGGACACAAGATAGATTTGACTCCGCCGTGGAAACGCATTGGGTTTAAAGAAGCCCTGATTCAGATAGGGAAAGTACCCCCTGAGGTCCTTGAGAGCAGAGAAAAGACCCTATCTTGGGCCAAAGAGCACAATATCAAGGTAGACGAAAAAGAAAAGATACTGGGCAAACTATGGGCCAAACTATTTGATGCCTTGGTGGAACCACAACTCATTCAACCCACCTTTGTGGTGGCCTTTCCGGTAGATATCTCTCCCCTGGCGCGACGCAATGAAGAAGATCCTTCTGTAGCCGACCGGTTCGAACTCTTTATCGCAGGGCGCGAAATAGCAAACGCCTTTTCCGAACTCAATGATCCGCGGGATCAAAGGGCCCGTTTTGAAGAACAAATTCGTCGACGATTGGCCGATGACCCTGAAATCCATCCGGAAATAGACGAAGATTTTATAAGGGCCCTGGAATACGGTATGCCTCCGGCAGCAGGAGAAGGTATAGGTATTGATCGATTAGTCATGTTATTTACTGATGCCCCTTCTATTAGAGAGGTGATCCTGTTTCCCCATCTCCGTCCGGAAGGACAAAGGGGTTAGAGCAAGGCAAAGATGAGACGTTTTGAGTGGTATATCGCCACTAGATACATAGTTGCTCCCAAACGACAGCGTTTTACCTCTTTTATCTCTTGTATGGCCGTATTGGGAATAACCATAGGAGTAATGGCTCTAATAGTAGTAATAGCCGTAATGGACGGGTTCCAAAAGGAGTTGCAAGACCGTCTCATCGGTATAAACGCCCATATAATAGTCCAACGCCTGGGAGGAGAAATTCAAAACTATCCGGCTTTGGTAAAAAAGCTAGAGGGTGTTACTTTGTACAAGCATGGCCTTTCAGGCCTGTGGGCCCGCGTAAGAGGCCAGGGTAAGGTGCGCGTCACCGCTGTTTTGCCCTGTATCAATCTCCAGGGCCTAATTTCTTCTGGCCAGGGACAATCAGGAGTAGTAATAAGGGGCGTTGACCCTCAAATAGCCCTTAAGGTCTTTAAAAATCTGCGCTTTAAAGGAGGAGGGTTTTCGCAACTTTCTGACTCTTTTCCCCCAGGCATTATCTTGGGTAAACGACTGGCTGCTAATCTTGGGGTATCCTTGGGAGACAAGGTACGTCTCATAGTCCCGGAAGGTCAAATAACCCCCTTTGGACTTTTGCCCAAAATAAAGACCTTCAAAGTAGTAGGCCTCTTTGAGACAGGTCTTTACGAATTCGATGCCAGTCTTGCCTTTATAGCCCTTGCCACGGCCCAGCAATTACTTAGCCTGCGCCAGGCGGTAACCATGCTTGAGGTACGCATCAGTGACCCTTTTTACGCCGAAGAGTTTAGCAAGGCCTTATCTCAAAAACTCGGTTTTCCTTACTGGACCATCGATTGGAAACGCATGAACGCAAGCCTATTTTCCGCCCTCCGCCTAGAAAAAACGGCCATGTTTGTCATTTTGACCCTGATAGTCTTGGTGGCAGCCTTTAATATCGTAGCCGCCCTCATTATGCTTGTCTCGGAAAAACGAGAAGACATCGCCATATTAAAGTCCATGGGCACAAGCAACGCCAGTATCTTGCGCATATTTATGCTTACGGGCTTCTTATTAGGGGCGGTAGGGGTAGCCTTGGGTATCATCGGAGGCCTGGGACTGTGTGCCTTTTTGGCCCATTATCCCCTGATAAAGCTCCCTACCGATGTGTATTATGTAGATCACCTCCCCGTGCTTATCCAGGCCTTAGACGTAATTGTCATTTCTGTTTCGGCCCTGATACTGGCCTTGTTGGCTACCATTTACCCGGCTCGTCAAGCCTCCCAACTCCCTCCAGCGGAGGTATTACGCTATGGGTAAAGTGGCTCTGGCCGCTAAAGGGCTGGTCAAAGTATTTAAATCAGGGCATACCCAACTAACGGTACTAAAGGGTATCGATCTCTGTATTAGCGCAGGGGAAAAGATTGCCATTGTAGGGGCCTCTGGGGCGGGCAAAACCACTTTATTACATATCTTAGGCACCTTAGACCGTCCCACATCGGGAAAGGTTTTTTACTTTGACATTGACGTATTTTCCCTTATAGAGCCCGCGCTGGCCCGTTTTAGGAACCAAAAACTCGGTTTTATCTTTCAGTTTCATCATCTCCTGCCTGAATTCAATACCCTTGAAAACGTTATGCTGCCGGCCCTTATAGCCGGATGGACCACCTCTAGGGCCCAAGAAGCTGCCGCTCAAGCGCTCAAACTGGTAGGTCTTCAACATCGTCTTACCCACAAGATGGGCGAACTTTCGGGGGGAGAAAGACAAAGGGTAGCTATAGCCCGAGCCATTGCCCTCAAACCCCCAATAATATTGGCCGATGAACCAACAGGAAACTTGGACATGCGTACTGCCCAAGACATCACCCGTTTGCTGTTAGACCTAAATAAAAATCACGGGATCACTTTAGTGGTAGTGACCCATAATCCGGAACTGGCCACCCAAATGGACCGCATTTTTGGTCTGGTAAACGGTAGCCTCAAAGAACTTCCTAAAGATAGACCTTGGCCATGGAGTACCCAGTGAGAAAATTTCGTCTTCTGTTTTTCATCATCATCTTCTGTATTGGTCTACTAGCTAAGGCCGACGCCTCCTCGGTAGACCATTTTAAAAGCCCTCAGGTAGTGTTACTACCGCTAAAGGTGGTCTCTTTATCCCCTTGTCCCCTTTTAAAGATGCGCTTAGAGGGGTTAGTGAAGGCCAAACTCAAGGCCGCAGACGTCATAATAATCCCCCCGGCTAAAGTACTAGACTTACTGGGCAACGTGCCTTCTGAACCCACTATCCAAGAAGTAAAAGAGATATGCGCGGGGTTAAATCCGGACGTGGTAATTTGGGGCACCTTGGTACGCCTAAAAGATTCTTTGAGCATAGATTGGCGTCTTTGGCGTTGTTCCACCGGCCAGATTGAATACGCCTCGGCTTCGGGCTCTTCAACAAGCTCTACCTTTGAGATACAGGCGGCACAGACTCTCTTGGCCGCCCTTTTCCAACGAGAAAAGGTATGGCGCGTAGAGGTCAAAGGTAATATCCGTATGGATAGTGACGCAATCCTGGCGGTAACGTCTCTCAAACCCGGAGATTATTATGATCCCCAAAAAATAAGACAAGACCTTAAAGCTATTTACAAATTAGGCTATTTCGATGATATCAAAGCCGACGTAAAAAAAGAGCAAAAAGGGTTAGTAATAACCTATATAGTAAAAGAAAAGCCCGTCATAAAGCGCATAATATATGAAGGCAATAAACACATTAAGACTAATGATTTAGAAAAAATAACTGAACTAAAACCTTATACTATCTTAAATTTAGACAAAATAAATTTGGCACTAGAACGAATTGAATTTTTGTATAAAGAGAAGGGCTACTACGATACTAAAGTCGATTTTACAATAAAACCCATTTCAAAGAATGAAGTAGAAGTAATTTTTCACATAAAAGAAGGAGAAAAGGTTTATATTAAAAAGATTGAATTTGTAGGGAACAAGGCCTTTTCCGATGAACAGTTAAAAAAATTGCTATCTATTAGCGAAAAAGGACATTTTTCCTGGCTAAAAAAGATAAAAACATTTTTTACGGGAGGGATAGAGCCTGGTGTATATAGCATGGGAGCCCTCTACAGAGACTTAGGGAAAATAATTTCTTTCTATCATAATCACGGCTATATAGACGCAAGAGTAGGAGACCCAGAAATAGAACAAAAAGGGAAATGGATATACATAAAGATCCCTGTAGAAGAGGGGCCACAATACAAAGTCGGAAAAGTAAGTATAGAGCAAGACCTTTTCACGGATAGCTCATGGCTTCTAAAAAAGCTAGAAATTAATAAAGAGAAATTTTTCGATCGCGAAACCTTAAGAAAAGATATTTTGCACCTTACTGAAATATTTGCGGATAAAGGTTATGCTTATGCAGAGATCGATCCTATTATAAAAAAACGTCCTAAAGAGCATATTGTCGATATAGTCCTTAAAATAAATAAAGGTCCTCTTGTCTATATAAATAGGATAGAAATATCTGGAAATACTCGCACTAGAGACAAGGTTATTAGAAGAGAACTACTCATAGTTGAACAATGGCCCTTTAGCGCCACGCGTTACAGGAAGAGCCAGGATAGATTACGACGACTCGGATATTTTGACGATGTGAACTTTTCTATGGAAAAAGGCATTCAAAAAAACCAAATGGATGTTCACATAAAGGTCAAAGAACGACCCACAGGAACTTTCAGCATAGGTGCTGGCTATAGCTCGGTAGATAAATTTATATTTATGGGCCAAATTTCGCAAAGGAATCTATTTGGTAAGGGACAAACACTTTCTTTCAATGGTACCTTTGGGGCGCGCACTACACGTTATTCTTTGTCTTTCTCTGATCCTTATTTTCGAGATACTAGAGTATCCTTGGGCCTTAGCCTCTATAACTGGAGTAGAGAATACGAAGATTATACGAGAGATAGTAAAGGAGGAAGTATCCGTTTTGGCTATTTGCTAACATCTAACCTCAAAGGATATATAGGATATCGTTATGATGACTCAAATTTAACAGATTATACATACTATCAATCTTCTATTATACGCGAATCGGCAGACATACATATTACTAGCGCTATAGAAATGGGCTTAATCAGAGATACGCGAAATAGCTTCTTCTCTCCTACCAAGGGGATGCGCACTACTTTTAGCTACGAACATGCTGGCGGATTTTTAGGAGGCGATAGCGCCTTTGAAAAATTTGTGTTCACGGACAGTTGGTATTTCCCGTTATTGTGGCATACTACCGGACACTTGCGCTTTGGCTTAGGAGCTATATTGCCTGCCGCAGGGGGGAAACTACCGGTTTACGAAAAATTTTATCTGGGTGGTCTAGACTCTGTCCGTGGGTATCGCTATGGAGACATCAGTCCCATTGATCCTCAGACAGGAGAGCGCATTGGTGGCGAACGTATGGCTTACGTACAAATAGAAAACATAATCCCTCTGGTAAAAAATATGGGGCTTAACGGAGTTTTATTCTTTGATATGGGAAACGTATGGCGGGCTGGTGGACCCTACAAGCTTTCTGATATCCGCAAGAGTGTGGGGTTTGGTATCCGTTGGCTTTCTCCTATGGGGCCGTTGCGCATAGAATGGGGGTACAATATCGATGCCCATGCTGGAGAGGAAAAGAGCAACTGGAACTTCCGTATAGGGGGACAATTTTAGTCCATTTGATGCCTAAAGATGTCTAAGGATATAGTCTCCCAAAAGATACGATTAAATCGCTTCATAGCCGAGGCTGGAGTCTGTTCACGCCGCAAGGCCGATGAGCTCATTTTCCAAGGCAAGGTAGCGGTAGACGGTAAGATTGTTTTGGAGCCAGGGCTTAGGATAGACCCGAACCAAAATAAAGTCACCGTAAACGGGCGCCTGATAATTCCCGCGGCCAAGGTCTATTACGTATTTTATAAACCAAGGGGATACCTTACCGCCCTTTATGACCCTCATGGCCGACCAACGATAAAAGAATTTTTGCAAGACTTACCGGTAAGGGTCTTTCCTGTGGGACGTCTAGACAAAGATACCGAAGGCTTACTATTGCTAACCAACGACGGTCTTTTGGCCCAGAGGCTTCTGCACCCTCGCTACGGGATAAACCGGGTGTATGAAGCCAAGGTCAAGGGGCATCCCTGCCCGGAAAAGATATACGCCCTTGAACGTAAAGGGATCGAAGTAGAAGGGCGCCGTGTATACCCCAAGGCCCTAAGGGTGCGCCGAAGAGATAAAAGCTCTACAACTTTTGAAGTAATAGTAGGTGAAGGACGCAAAAGAGAAGTGCGCAAGCTGTTTGCCTCTATTGGGCACCCAGTGCTCCGGTTGAAACGGACCCAATTTGGTCCTTTAAGCCTAAAAGGACTAAGACCGGGAGAAATAAGGCCCCTTACCCCCAAAGAAAGGCGCCAACTACTTAAGCTGATTAAAACTTGATTATCTCCTCTTTTGCCAGGCCTCGTACAGACGTAAATATACCTCTTCGGGGACCAAGAGGTTGCCTTTTCCTGAGCCAAGGGCGATTTCTGGTTTATTATCCCCGTGGAAATCACTACCCCCAGAGACCAAAAGCCCTAATTTTTGGGCGAGGTCCAGCAAAAAACGGGTATATTCCGGAGAATGATCGGTATAATAGGCCTCTATAGCGTCCAATCCTAGCTCCTTTAGGTGGATAATATACGCGGTAAGCTCTTCTGGAGCGAGTTTCAGATAATAGGGGTGGGCCAAGGAAGTTAACCCCCCGGCCTGATGGATTACTTTAAAGGCCTCTTCGGGGGTCAAGCGGGCCTTAGGCACATAAGCAGAGGCGCCCTTGGCCAAATATTTCTCAAAGGCCTCGTCTATATCCTTTACTAATCCTTTTTTTACCAAAATACGGGCCAAGTGAGGACGGCCGATTTCTCCCCCCCCAGAAACAGCAACCACCTCTTCCCATTGAATGTCTATACCAAGGGCTTGAAGCTTTTTAAGCATAAGCTGGTTGCGGCAAGCCCGCGCTTCTTTTAGTTTGGTAAGGGTTTCCACCAAAGCAGGATGGCGATAGTCAATAAAGTATCCCAACAGATGAAAGTGACCAGGGCCCTCAAACTTAACACTTATCTCCACCCCTGGGACAAAAGATATTTGTAATTTCTGGGCCTCTTGTTCCGCCTCTGCAAGGCCCTCTACGGTATCGTGGTCTGTAAGGGCTAAGGCAGCTAGACCCACCTCTTGCGCTAAACGAACAAGCTGTTTTGGCGAAAAACTCCCGTCCGAGGCCGTAGAATGGGTGTGTAGATCAATTTTTCTAGTCATTAAACGCCCCCAATTCTCTTGACTTGTTTATCTACTAAATAGTACAAAGTATGAACGACAATTTAACATAGGAGGATCTTATGGCCGAGATCAAAAATATCCTTTTTCCTGTAGATTTCACTAGCGCTTCGAAAAAAGTGCTTCCGTATGTACGTTATTTTGTAGAGAAGTTAGAGGCAAAACTGGTAGTAATCTTTGTAGTGGAAGAGTTATCAAAATACGCCAATTTCTATGTACCCCACAGTGCCTTAGATAATTTAGAAGAAGAAATGATAGCCGCGGCGGAGAAAAAAATGGCCAATTTTGTTGATGAATATATGGAAGACCTTTCGGACGTGGAGACCATTGTCAAGCGGGGTGAAGTAGCGGAAGAAATCGTAAAGACCGCGGAGGAAAAGAATATTGACTTAATCGTTATGGGGACCCACGGACGAAAAGGGTTAGAAAAAATTCTTTTGGGTAGTGTAGCAGAACAAGTAATAAAACGTGCTCCTTGTCCAGTAATGACGGTAAATCCTCACTATCAAAAATAACTAAAATAAACTTTAAACTAAAATCTTCGGTGCCGGATGGGGTAAAACCCATCCGGAAAAAGGTTTCTAAGAGGGAGGTCTATGGAAAAAACAAAGATTGCTATTATTGGGGCAGGACCAGCAGGTATAGCTACAGCAGTAGAGGCCAAAAGCGCAGGCCTTGAACCTGTAATTATCTTAGAAAAAAGCAACCAACCGTGTGAAACTATACACAAATTTTATCATCCTGGCAAGAGGGTAGATCCCGTTTACCGCAAGAGGAAAATAGAACCAGAGGGGATTTGTCGTTTTGATACCTGCACTAAGGAAGAATTTCTGGCCCTAATAGACGATTACATTCAAAGATATGAACTTGATATACGCTTCAAGCAAGAAGTACGTAATATCAAAAAGGAAAACGATTGTTTTGTGGTGGAGACCAATCAGGGCTTAGTTGTAAAGGCCCCCGTAGTAGTAATAGCCATAGGGATATTTGGTCGTCCGGTAAAGCCTTCTTATAAGATCCCCAAAGAAATCAAAGATAGGGTCTTTTTTGGTACCCAGGCCCATCTAGACTCTTCGTTTCGTAAAGTTTTAGTGGTAGGAGGCGGGGATTCTGCAGCAGAAACAGCCTGCTTTTTAGCTAAAAAAGCCCAGGTATTTCTTTCTTACAGACGTCCGCAGTTCTTTCGGATTAATCCTACCAACATGGCCCACCTAGAAAAACTCGTCCAGGAAGGAAAGATCACCCTGTTAATGAATACGGATATCCAACGTTTAGAACCAGACCCGCAAGGTATAAAAGTGATCTTTAAAGACCACGACCCCCTAGTGGTGGAAGCTGTTTATTATTGTCTTGGCGGTAGCACTCCGGAAAATTTCTTAAAGAGTATTGGTGTCAAAATGGAAGGCAAACGGGCTGTAGTGAATGAATACGGAGAGACCAATATCCCCGGTCTATTTTTGGCTGGAGACCTAGCTGTAGAGAAGGGAAGCATCATGAGTGCTTTTAATTCTGCTCATCGTGTGGTAGAAGGAATAAAAAGACATCACTTAGCGAGACTGGAACGTGAGTGTTAATAGTAAAAATGGACTTAAAGGGGACCCTTCTATCACCAAGGCTGATCTTAGTAAAGACATTCTAGAAGGCATCATCCAGTCCGCCACCGACGCCATTATAGTTATAGATCAATCTCACCGTATTATTCTCTTTAATCGTTCGGCAGAAAGGATATTTGGCTGGCAAGCCCATGAAGTTTTGGGTAAAGATCTGGACCTTATTCTTGCTCCTGAACTGCGCGGCAGACACAAAAAATTTATAGAACAATTCCTGCAAACCGGAAGGTCACCTGTCCTAGGGCAGGTCCTTTCTGGTACAGGCTATCGACGAAACGGGCAACGTTTTCCTTTGCGCATCTCGCGTTCTGCCTCACGGTGCAAAGACAGCTGGATCTTTACCGCCATATTGCGCGACATCACTAAACGTAAAGAAATGGAAAGGCAGCTGGTGGAGAGTCAAAAACTGGCTGCTGTAGGAATGGCTGTATCGCGTATTGTACACGACATAAAAAACCCCCTCATTGCCATTGGTGGTTTGGTCTCCAATCTTTATCGCAAGGAAGAAGACCCACGTAAAAAAGAAAAACTGGCGCTCATCCTTCGCGAAGTAGAAAGGCTCCAAAAGCTTTTGCAAGACATAAACCAGTTTGGGAGGACGCTAAAGTTAGATCTAAAAGAAATAGACCTCCGCGAGCTTTGCCAAGAGGCCCTAAAAATTTACCAGGCTCGTTTCAAGGAAAAAGGAATTCACGTACGCTTTAAGGCACCAGATTACCCCCTAAAGCTCCACCTGGATGAAATGCGCTTTAAAGAAGTACTCTTTAATCTTATGCAAAATGCCCTGGAAGCCATGCCTCAGGGGGGAGAGCTAGAACTAGAGATAAGGCCTCAAGAAAAAGAAGTCTATATCTTTATTCGTGATACAGGTCCAGGTCTATCTGAAGAGGTCTTAAAACATTTATTTACACCGTTTTTTACCACCAAGAAAAAGGGAACAGGCTTAGGGCTTTCTATATCACGACGTATAGTAGAAGCCCACGGAGGAGAAATAAAGGGACGAAATTACCAAAAAGGGGCAGAATTCGTCATTATTTTGCCCTTAACGCGTTAGCCTGGAAGGCTTCTTCCACCTTCTTTCGGGCCTGTTGTACTTGGTGAGGGAAGAGTTTTTGGGCCAAAGACTGGGCCTCGTTTGTAGGTAAAAGCCTGATAAAACGGTCCAAACGCTTACAGTCCTCGTAGGATAAAAAATTGACAAATATGCGCCAAATCAACTCGTGGTAGAGGTGGGGAAACTTCTTCTGGGCGCTGGGGAACATTTCTTCTTTTTCGATGAGCTTTATGTAGACCAGACTGCGCGCGGCCAATAGGTCTTCGGACACATGGCGGTGGCGTTTACCTAACAGATAATAAGAAGTCAAACCATCGCCTGGGGAGGGCCAAAAAGAAGACAAACCGTGGGTACGCGTGGCCTCAAGGAGCAAGTTACGTACACAAAGCCGCCACGCCCCTTTGTTACGGGCCAAATAATAAATCAGGCGCAGGTGGATATAGCCGGCTTCAATAAAGATCGGCATGGGTAAGTGAGATAGAAGCTTTCGTATGGCCCTGGCCCTCAGCTGATCTCGAAAATCAAGGCGCTGGGCATCGGCCCGGGCAAAGGCCTTTAATTTGCTCAAGACCTCTTCAAAAGGGGCGCCCATGGCGGCATAAAAATCTAAGAGGGCCCCGGTGGCCTGGTGTTCGTATTTATAGACCTCTGCCAGAAACGGCAGTCGGGAAATATCTTGGGGCGAACACCCTTCTTCCTCTATCAATTTGTGGATTACAAAAACCCCTTCCAAATAGGGTTCTACCTGACAAATTTTTAGCCCTTGATCATGAAATACTTTCAGGTGCCTATAAGCTGCCTTGGTGTATTCAGGAAAACCCGCCTCCAAGTCTTCTAATATTTCTTCGATAGATACACGGCCTTTTAAAAAAGAACTTAGTCCTTCATGAGGGGGCTCTTCCAGGACAATGCTCTTATGTTGGGCCATTAAGGCCGTCATAGCGGGCAGGAATTCTAGTCGATGGGGTGTAAGACCTATGGTGAAGAAACGTTTTTGGGACATGTTGGTCCCCACCAAGGACAATGTCTCAGCCTTCCCGAATAAAAATAGGCCCGTATTGTTTTATGTCCTCCTAGAAGTTTCTTTTCCCAAGCCCCTAAAAATTTTACCGGGCACAAGCACTGGTTTAGAGTACTCTTGTTTAGAGGGCCTTTGGTAACCACCAGGGCCCTCCGGCCAATCTTATTCCCCAGGCCATCCCATATATCGTATTGGCTACGGTAACTTCCTTCCCACAGGGTATAGGTATACGGATGACCAGGCAGATAAAAGGCCAACTCTGCTGCATAATCGCGGCTTCCAGCAATAATTACGGCCCCTGGGGGACACTTTTTGGTGGTCACCTGGGCAAGTTCCGGCCAACCATCAAACTTGTATAACAACCCCCTTACGGCCGGAGGGAATTTCTGCGGCATTACCGGGAGTTTGTACAACATAATGGTTATTATAAACCCCAAAAGCACTCCCATAAGGAAAGATCGCTTTACCCACACCCCCCGCTTTTGAGGCCATTTTGTACGCAGACACAGCACAGCAACGAGCAAAAACGCACTGGTATAAAAGGGGGCAGGCCAATTGGCGTTTACTTTACGCAAAAAAGCCAGAGGCAACACAAGGCCCAGGGGTAAGGCAGAAAGGAAAAACAGATAGGTCACCTGACGTATTTTGCGCAACTTTTCCCTGGTTATTACCAGGTAAAAGCCTAGGAGCATCAAGACAAAAGTAATAGGAGTAATAACCCCGGCTTGTTCCACCAGAAAAAAAAGGGGGCCGTCTAGCCGAAAGGCCTGTTCCTTGAAATGGGTGGAGGTGTGTTTAAACATAATCCAGTGGTGTTGGGCATTCCACCATAGGGTAGGTACACACATAATAAAGGCCAGCAGAACCGCCAAATACGGACCTGGTTTGCGTAAAAGCTTGCGGGATTCCGGGTGGTAATATAACCACAGAAAATAAAACACCGGAAAGGCCACCATAGTCTGTTTACTGAGTAGGCCTAACCCGATAACAAGGCCCAAGAGGGCAAAGCGGCCCAAACTGGGCGTTTCGGCAGCAAGCCAGCCCACCCACAAGGCCAGAGCCCAAAACATCAAAAGCGGAGGATCAATGGTCATGACAAAGCTATAAACAGCCATTATGGGGGTGGCGGCAGCGGCCAAGATAGACCACAACCCCACCTGCTCGTCAAAGAGCCGTAAGCTGAAAAAGTATAGAAAGACAAGATAAAGACCACCGCATAACCAGGCTGGAATACGAACACTATATTCACTAATGCCCAAAAAGTGGGTCGAAAGGGCTATTAGCCAAGCCACCATGGGGGGCTTACTATAGTAGCCCCAGGCCAGATGCCTCCCCCAATCCCAATAATAGGCTTCATCAGGGCTTAGAGGTAGTTTTATCTGTTGTAAAAAGACCAGCCTGGCCGAGACAATTACCAAAATGAACAATCCTGCTGGAGAAAACAGGGCATTTATATAACGTTTCACCGTTTAGACCTCAGTAAATCTATTAGTCGAAAACCCATTATTCCCATCACTAGACCTACTAGCAGACCCGCCAAGACATCTAAAGGGTAATGAACTCCCAAATAGAGACGCGAATACATCACCGCGGCGACAAAAGACCACAAAACCGGGGCTAGTTCCGGGGCGAAACAGGTAAAAATAGTAGCTACACAGGAGACATTACTGGCGTGACAAGAGGGGAAAGAGCGCCCTCGAGGCAAGGGTTTTAAAGGGTGAAGAAGTTTTTGCCAGTGATGATGTTGATAAATATAAACAGGGCTTACCTTCCTAAAAGGCCTTGGTCGACCAACTAGAGGTTTTAATATTTGTCCACAGACGAAATCGGTAGCCAACATAAAAATTAAGGCTCCACAGGCTACGATCAAAGTATTTTTGCCCTTCCGCCACAGTAATACAGCAGCTATGGAGATAAAAAAAAGATAGATAAAACGGGGTTCACTAAAAATGGGCATTAGTTGGTCCAGTAAAGGGATACGTCTTTGATTAAAGAACAAAAAGAGTTGGTGGTCTAACTTCAATATTTCGGTAAGCATGGTCCCAATTTAGCATCTGGCCTTTAAAGTACAAGCTCTATCTAAAAACGCCGGCCAAAGCCCCTAATAAAGAGTACAGTGACCATTAAAATACCTATGCTTGAACCTATTAGCAAAGTGGTTTGGACGCCAAAGTGTTGGGCCAAAAAGCCAGAAAGCAAGCTCCCAAAAGGGAAGAGCCCCAAAAAACTGAGGCTAAAGAGACTCAACACCCGTCCCCGAAGTTCATCAGAGGAATTTATTTGGAGATGGGCATTGGCAAAGGTAAAGGTACAAACCATGTGGAAGCCCGCGGCTAGTAGACCAATGGAGGCCACAGAGAACCGATGCGTAAGAGCCGTAAGCCCCAAAAAGAAACTCAAAGCCAAAAGATGGGCCAATATAGACTTTCTGCGGGGCAACCGCTGTCCCACACTAGCCATAAAAAGGGCACCACATAACGCCCCTAACCCATTTATAGCCATGAGAAAACTAAAGCCCTGAGCCCCCACCCCGTAAACCTTGCGGGCCAAAACAGGCAATAGTATGGCATAGGGAAGGAGAAAGACACTCGTGGTGGCTATGAGTAAAAGCGTGGCCTTAATAGACGGGTTGTCTTTTACAAAGGTAAAGACCTCTTGAATCCCTTCCCAGGGCCTTTTGGCCGAAGTGGTCCCCTGATTAATATTCATCGAGGCCAGGATACACAGCAGAGGCACATAAGAGAAGGCATTGAAAAAGAAACAGGTAGCTATGCCGAAGGTCCCCATCAAGAAACCAGCCAAGGCCGGTCCGCTAAAGCGAGCCAGATTAAAGGCCGTAGAATGGAGGGAAAGGGCCGCTATTAAAGGCTCTTTGCCTACCAGCTCGTATATAAAAGAGTGACGCACAGGGAACTCAAGGGCAACGCTAGTCCCTAGCACAAAGGCCAAAGCAAAGATATGCCAAGGTTTTACCACGTGTTCGAGCACCAACATACCCAAAATAAAAGCTTGAGAAGCCGCTATGGTTTGGGCCAGCAGGAGCAACTTCCTTTTGGGGAGGCGGTCGGCCAGATAGCCTGCAGGAAGCGAGAACAACAAAATGGGAAGAGACCCAATGGCCCCCAGAACCCCCAAAGAGATAGCAGAATTGGTAAGCTCAAAGAGTAGCCATCGTTGAGCCGTGGTATGCACCCAGGTACCCAAAAGAGAAAGGCTTTGCCCCACAAAAAAAAGCCGAAAATTACGTTTACGTAAGGGCAAAAGGGCACTATGCGCTATGGCTTCTATCACAGACATATTAAGCAAAATATTGTCGAAAAAGATCCAGAAGAGCTTTTATATCTGTTAAAGAGGTGAAGCGTCCGAGAGAAAGACGTATGGTAGACTGGGCAACTTCTGGACGCACCCCCATGGCAGCCAGTACATGAGAGACCTTTACCCGCCGATCGTGACAAGCAGCACCAGTGGAAGCACATAGTTCAGGTAGGGCCTTAAGGATCTCTTCTCCCTGATGTCCAGGGAAGGCAACACTCAAGGTATTAGGCAGACAATATTCTGGCCTGCCGTGGCGGACAATGTGGGGAAAGATCTCTTTTAGGCCCTCGAATAAATATTCTCGCAAAGATTGTTGCCGTTGGGCTTCGGCCTGTAAATCTCTTTGGGCGAGGGCACAGGCCTTCCCCAAACCCGCCGCCAGGGCCACAGGCTCTGTGCCGGGCCGGAGCCCTCTTTCCTGAGCAGCTCCAAAAAGAATAGGAGCCAAAGACACCCCCTTACGTATATAAATAGCACCAATGCCTTTAGGGGCATAAAGCTTGTGGCCGGCCATAGTAAGTAAATCACAGCCCAATTCGGCCACCGAGATGGGCACTTTACCCACGGCTTGGGCCGCGTCTGTGTGGAATAAAACCCCCTTTTCCCGACATATATATGCTATTTCTTGCACGGGCTGAAGGACACCGGTTTCGTTGTTGGCCAGCATCACACTGACCATCAGGGTATCTGAACGTATTTGCCTGGCTACCTCTTGAGGATCTACCCGACAAAAGGGGTCTACCTCTACAAAGGATACATCAAAACCCCTTTCCAAAAGATGGATACACGGATTCAGTACGGAGGGATGTTCGATCCTGGTGGTGATAATATGCTTTTTTTTCTTTTGCGCTAAAGCAGCACCTAAAAGGGCCAAATTATTGGCTTCGGTACCCCCACTTACAAAATAGATCTCCTCAGGGCTTGCCCCTATCAAACGGGCTACTTGTCCCCGGGCACCTTCAAGCCCTTTTTGGGCCTCTTGTCCCATAAGGTGTGCACAGGAAGGGTTGCCAAAACATTCGGTCAAATAGAACAATACTTCTTGGGCTACCTCAGGAAGCACTGGAGTAGTAGCGTTATAATCAAAATAGAGCAATTTTTTAGGTGCCATGTTCCCAAGCATTAACAGGATTTTGCCTTGTTCTCAATCTTGTACCTGGCATTTTTGGGGAAGTGCGATACCTTAAAAACATGTTTGTCAAAAAGCTTAACTATACAGAGGATTTAAATCCCGCCCAACGGGAAGCAGTAGAAACCCTGGGGGGACCGGTGTTAGTCATTGCGGGAGCCGGTTCGGGGAAGACCCGCACCTTGGTATACCGCGTAGCACGTTTACTGGAAGAGGGTGTAGAACCAGAAAATATCCTCTTGCTCACCTTTACCCGCAAGGCCGCCAGAGAAATGCTCAGACGTGCGGCATTGCTGTCTGACGAACGTTGTGAACAAGTGGCTGGCGGAACCTTTCACTCCCTGGCCAACTTGATGCTACGAGAGTTTGGTCCTTTGCTTGGCTATACTCGAAACTTCGTGATTCTCGACCGCGGGGACGCCGAAGACGCCATTAACCTGCTTCGTACAGGTCTGGGCCTGGCCGAAAAAGGACGACGCTTCCCCAAAAAAGACACCATCGCCAACATCTTTAGTAAGGCCATAAACCTACGCAAATCTTTAGCCGAGGTCGTAGAGGAACATTTTCCCCACTTTTTAAACGAACTGGAGGATCTGGCCCGTCTTTTTGAGCATTATGTCCGGTATAAGCAAGAGCACCAGCTTATGGATTACGATGACCTGCTTGTGAATTGGTACCGAGTGCTTAAGGAATTTCCCGAGGTACGAAGGGCCGTGGGCACACGTTTTCAGTACATTATGGTGGATGAATATCAAGACACCAATGCCCTTCAGGCCGAAATCGTGTATTTAATGGCCGAAAGGCACCAAAACGTAATGGTAGTAGGTGATGATTCCCAATCCATATACGCCTTTAGGGGGGCCAATTTTCGTAACATCTTGGAGTTTCCCCAACTTTTTCCAGGCACAAAGATTATCAAGCTAGAAGAAAACTATCGTAGCACCCAGCCCATTTTGGACTTGGCCAATGCCGTAATGGCTAGGGCCAAAGAAAAATATACCAAGTGCCTGTTTACCCGGAAACAAGGGGGAGAAAAACCCATTTTGTATAAGGCCAAAGACGAAGCCGACCAAAGCAGGTTTATAGCCGAACGGATCCTTGCGCTGCGTGAAGAAGGTGTCCCCTTAAACGAAATAGCCGTCTTATTCCGCTCGGCCTTTCACTCTTTTGATCTAGAATTAGAACTGGCCAAACGCAACCTACCCTTTTTGAAGTACGGGGGGCTAAAACTCATCGAAACCGCCCATATCAAAGACGTAGTGGCCCATTTGAGGCTTCTGCTTAATCCCTATGACATGCTTGCCTGGAACAGGGTTTTGCTACTTATCGAGGGGATCGGGCCAAAGACCTCAAGACGCATTATGGATTTTTTGCGCACCAGTAACGATCCCCTTGCCGCCCTAAAAGAATATCCCTCGCGCCCCTCTTTCGCCAAAGGGCTCCAAAAGTTAACAAAACTCTTCTCGGCTTTACGCGCCGACCTCAGCCCTGAAGAACGGCTTCTGCTCATTGAAGAATATTACGACCCTATCCTTACACGTGTGTATTATGACGACCACCCTAAACGGGCTAAAGATCTAGACCAACTTCGGGCCATTGCCCATAAATATTCTTCTTTAGAGGAATTTTTAGCGGACTTGGCCCTGGAACCCCCTGAGGCCTCTGTATCGGAAGTAACACCTCCAGACAGTGACGAAGAAAAGCTCACCTTATCTACTGTGCACTCGGCTAAAGGGTTGGAATGGCACACGGTTTTTGTAATTTCTCTGGCCGAGGGACGCTTCCCTTCTAGTTACGCCATGGGGCGTCAGGAGGACCTCGAAGAAGAACGCAGGCTGTTTTACGTAGCTGTAACCAGGGCCAGAGAAAATCTATTTCTGACCTTCCCAGCTACTTATTATGCGCCGGGGGAAGGCCGTATATTCAGCAAACCCTCCCGTTTTATTGAAGAAGTACGCCAAGATTATCTCCGCAACTGGGTCCCTTCTCCACGCTTCTTAAGCTTGGAGACCACCGAAGAAGATATAGAAACCAAGCCTAACTCCTCTCGTTTTCGACCAGGGGAGCTGGTGTGGCACCCGGTCTTTGGCGAAGGCCAGGTAAAACATATGGCAGACAACGAGAAGGTAATAGTGAAGTTTGTCTCAGCCGGAGAAAAAACCTTGCACTTAAAATACGCCCGCTTAGAACGAATCTAAGCCCAAACGAGTCTCTAATCTTTTTGATATAGATGGACGTCCCGCTGAGGGAAGGGAATGGTAATACCTTCTTTTTCAAACCGTTGGTGGATGCGCTTGATAAGGGCGTGGGTTACTACCCCTTTAAAACGGGGATCATCTACCCAACAGAGGAGTTCGAGATCTACCGAAGAGTCTCCAAAACGCCTGTAGCGGACACGGGCTTGGGGATCTGTTACCACGTGGGGCACCTGATAGACCTCCTCTAACAATACTTCTTCTACCCTTTTTAGATCTGACCCGTAGGCTACCCCTACGGGCAGACGCAATCTAAAGCGAGGTTCTGGTGCACTTTCGTTTATGATTTTGGAATTAGCCATTATGGAGTTGGGAATAGTGATAATGACGTCGTCGCGGGTACGGATGCGCGTCGATCTAATCCCTACATCAATAACTTCACCCCGTTCTCCAGAATCTAAAATAATGTAGTCGCTTACCTTATAGGTGCGGTCTAAAAATATAGATATACCGCCAAAGAAATTAGACAATGTTTCTCTGGCGGCTAGGGCCACCGCTACACCAGCAATACCTGCCGAGGCCAAAAACGGGGTTAGATCAATGTGCCAGGTACTTAGTAAGCATATTACGCCGGTGACGGTAACCAAAATGTAGGCCAGATTTTTGAGCAATACGACAACATCGCCCCCCAGATCCCCAAAACGTTCGATTAGATAGGCCTTACGTTTGGCTACAAGACGGATTAGACGAAAGGCCGTTATCCACCAAATCAGGATGATAAGACTTTTGATAATGTTGGAGGAGAGGGAGACCACAAAGGGGCTCAGTTTGATGGTATAGATTACGTGTAAAGGCCCTAGTAAAATAATGTTTATTATAATAGGCCAGTGCAGGAATTGGACGATATAATCATCAAGGGTGATATGGGTAACTTTGGTCAAGCGACGAAATACGCGCTGGAACAAAATATCTACTACCTTGGCCAAAATGAGATATATTAAGATAGTAAGAATAGGACCCAACAGGTGGTGATGAGAAAGTAGCGTCCAAAATTTTTGTAATTCATTGACACTCATGCTGGGTCGTATTATAAAGCCGGCTACAAAAAATGGAAGGAGGGAGTAGACTTGCCTCAACATAAATCTGCGGCTAAGGCGTGGAGACAAAGCTTAAACCGTCGGATGCGCAACAAGGCCATGAAAACGCGCATCAAAAATACGGTAAAAAAATTCTTGGCCACTTTGGAGACCGGTACGGTAGAAGAAGCAGAGGCTGCTTTTCGTCAGGCCCAAAGCATTATACAGCGCGCTGTTTCTAAAGGTACCCTCCACTGGCGCACGGCAGCGCGTAAAATATCTCGTCTTTCCACAAGGTTAGAGGCCAAGAAGTCTGCTGGAAAAGAGGCTTAATATAGTTTAAGCTTTTTAAAAAGGGGATGTAGCTCAGTTGGGAGAGCGCCACGTTCGCAACGTGGAGGCCGGGGGTTCGAATCCCCCCATCTCCACCAAACTAATCCACTCCTAGTGCCTGTATAGGATCTATCGGCTAAAATTAGGGCCCTACTTTGCCTCTGTATAGTTTTTTGAGGAACATTTGTTGCTACCCTTTTGCGCACCTGTTAATCAAAGAGGAAAAACTTTTGTTGTGTCTGGAAAATGGTTTTTGGGGATAGGGAGGCATTTTAATGGTTAAGGCCGTAAGGGGTTTTAAGGATATCCTTCCTGGAGAGGCGGAAAAGTGGTGTTATTTGGAGCGCTTGGCTTGTAAATACTTTAGGGCCTACAGCTTTCAAGAAATTCGCATACCTATTCTCGAAAAAACAGAACTTTTTGCCCGCAGTATTGGTCAGGCCACCGATATAGTGGAAAAAGAAATGTATACCTTTTTAGACCGCAATAAAGAAAGCCTGACCTTAAGGCCTGAAGCCACTGCGGGGATATGTCGGGCCCTTATTGAGCACGGCCTTTACGCCAAGGCAAAGGTTATCAAGCTTTATACCATAGGGCCCATGTTCCGACATGAACGTCCTCAAAAGGGACGGTTGCGCCAGTTTCATCAAATAGACGCCGAGGTGTTTGGCAGCCATAGTGCAGGGACCGATGCGGAGATCATCCTCTTGGCGTGGGAGATACTAACGGCAGGAGGAGCTAAGGGCCTGAGGATGGAGATAAATTCTTTAGGTTGTCCTCAATGTCGTCCCCGCTTTAGAGATGCTCTACAGGAATTTCTGGAACAATCTAAGGCCAAGCTTTGTGAGGATTGTCAACGCCGGACCCAAAAAAATCCTCTAAGGGCCCTGGATTGTAAAAACGAAAACTGTCAAAAGTTATACGAGAAAGCCCCCCTGATAGAAGACTTTTGGTGCTCGGCTTGTAGAGAACATTTCCTTGAGGTCCAGCAATATCTGAAACAATGGAACCTGGTATACGAAATCAACCCCCGCCTAGTGCGGGGGTTAGACTACTATGTGCGTACCACTTTCGAAATAAAGGCTCCCCAACTGGGCGCTCAGGACACCGTGGCGGCAGGAGGACGTTACGATGGATTGGTTAAGGCCCTGGGAGGTCCTGACATACCGGGAATAGGCTTTGCCATTGGGATAGAACGTTTTCTCCTGGTGGCCCAATTACCTGATCTTACTCCTAGACTAGATCTTTACGCCATACCTTTAGGCAAAAGGGCCTATATGACCCTTCTGCCCGTGGTGCAAAACCTCCGCCAAGAAGGCCTTATGGTAGAGCTTGATCATGAGGGAAGGAGCCTTAAGGCCTTATTGAAGCAAGCCAATAAACTTAAGGCTAAAGCAGCCCTAATTTTAGGGGACAATGAATTAGACCAGGGGATAGTCTTGTTGCGCAATATGGAAACCGGTCGCCAAAAGGAACTCCCTCTGGAACCCCAAAAAGAGCTCTTAAAAAGACTCCAACAAGAATTGGGGGCTCCGTGCGATTCATAGCCCGCTGGATAGCTTTGGGAGGAGGTATTGGTCTCTTACCTAAGGCCCCAGGAACCTGGGGAGCCCTTCTGGGCCTAAGTATCTGGGCCCTTTTTTTGGCCAGGTGGCCTCTAATTTACCAAGTAGCTACCGCTATCTCTTTAACAGTACTCGGGGCCTTTGGAGCAGGGCTAGTCGCAAAAGAAGAAGCCCAAGAAGACCCTTCTAAAGTGGTAGGCGACGAAATAGTTGGTCAGATGGTAGCCCTTATGGGGCATACCCCCTCGTTTTTGACCCTAAGTCTTGGTTTTTTTCTCTTCAGGGCCCTGGATATCTTTAAGCCCTTTCCTATACGTCACGCAGAAAAGATCCCGGGAGGATGGGGAATTATGGCCGATGACTTGGTGGCTGGTATTTTGGCCAATATTCTTATCTATCTTCTAGCCCCACTCTTCCACCACAAGACCCTGAGCTAGAAGTAAGGCCGCGGTAACGCCCAGTTTAGGGGTAAGCCCACAAGAAGGGCTACGACTCTTTAAAATGGCCTTTTTTATCCCTAGGAGACGTACAATGCGCCAGACCTCTTTAGCGCCTTGCTTAAACTGCCTGGTGACTTCTTTACCGGCTCGATTTAAGACCTGGGCTTGGTCTTGCCATACGGCTAGACCATCACCCCCTACTATTTCCGCCGGCAAACGAGGAGTGGGTAATCCCCCTAACTGCTCCGGGCATAGGGGTAAAAAAAATTTTTGCGGCCAGAGAGCACATAAAAACGGATCAGGCTTACTTTGGCCGTCGTAGCGTGTACGCATCCCTAAGAGACAGGCAGAGACCAAAATAATTTCCCTCAATCTTCAATCACCACCGCAGGCGCGTTTTGTTCTTTTTTGGCCTCTATATGCCCTATATTAAAGGCCTTTTCCTGCAGACCTTGAAGTAAGAGATAGGCGTCTTGGAGATCGCTCTCGGGTATGATCAAAATCATACCTATACCGCAATTAAACGTACGGAACATCTCTTCTTCTGGGATCTGACCTTTTTCCTGGAGAAAGGTAAAAATTTCCGGTATGGACCAGGAACCTTTTTTAATTACTGCCTGACAACCTCGTGGTAATACACGGGCTATGTTGTCGTAAAACCCCCCTCCGGTAATGTGGGCTATACCCTTTATAGTTATTCCCTGCCTAAGGAGATTAAGAACCGTACGGACATATATTTTGGTGGGTTTAAGGAGCTCTTGGGCCAACGGAGAAGAAAGACCTTGAGGTTGATCCTCAAGCGTTAATCTAAGCTCTTCAAAGATTATTTTACGCACCAGGGAAAAACCATTGCTATGTAAACCATTAGAAGCAAGTCCAATAATTTGGTCCCCCACGGAAATTTCAGACCCATCTAATACAGAATTCCTCTCTACTACTCCTACAGTAAAACCAACACAGTCGTATTCACCAGGACCGTACATCCCGGGCATCTCTGCGGTCTCGCCACCAATAAGAGAACATTCGGCTTGTTTGCAACCCTCGGTAATGCCTTCTAGGAGCTGGAGAGCTATATTTTCGTCAAGTTTACCAAAGGCCAAATAATCTAAAAAGAAAAGTGGCGTGGCCCCGGTGACGATTATGTCATTGACACACATGGCCACCAAATCAATACCAATATTTTTATGCTCTCCCACCATAGAGGCTATTTTTATCTTCGTCCCTACCCCGTCGGTGGAAGCCACTAAAATAGGTTCTTTGAAACGGCTAATATCCAAGGCAAAAAGGCCAGCAAAACCACCAATACTAGAAATAACGCCACGCTTAAAAGTAGAGGCCGCCAAGGCCTTGATTTGTTCTACCAAACGATTGGCCCGATCAATGTCTACCCCTGCTTCGGCGTAACGACTCTTAGTAGGCATAAAGTTTTCCGTATGGTCTATGAGTTTGGGGTCTTATCTTGAAAAATTTTTCGTCTATTATTTCCTGCAGGTCAAGTCCAAAATCTTGACAATAATCTACAAGATAGCCTTCTAAAATAGCTTCATCTTCTTTATTTATAGGTTCCAAACTTAATCCTTTGCCCAAATGATAAGAAGGGATCTCTCCCCGAAGGTAGATAACCCCACCATGCATTCCTGTACCCAAAAAAAGGCCTGCTAAGGGGCGGTGCTCGTACCGAGAGTTTATCCCCAGTAAGACTATCATACCTCCAGCCATATATTCACCCAAAAAGTCTCCGGCCTTGCCTCCAATAATAATAACCGGGACTTTATCCATATAGGCCTTCATATGTATACCCACCCGGTAGCCCACGTCGGAGGCTACGTGTATCTTGCCTCCCCGCATGGCGTAACCCACTACGTCACCAGCCATGCCGTGGACGACTATCTTGCCTTCATCCATGGTATTGCCGGCACCGTCTTGAGTATTGCCGTGGACGACAATGTTTGGCCCGCGCATGAAGGCCCCTAGATCAAGCCCCGGGGTGCCGTAAACATCAATTTTTACCTCTGAAGAAATGCCTGCCGCCAGATAACGCTGACCGTTGACATTTTTGAGGACAATTTCGCGGGCACCCTGATCAATAGCCTCACGTATTAGCTCATTAACCTGCCGATAATGGATATCTTTGGCGTCTATTTCAAAAGCCATAGCCCTATTCTTCCTCCTCTTCGGCTGGGAACCGACAGATAGGGGTGGAAAGATCAAAAATTTGGCCGTGTAGATAACTTCTTTGATTGGGAATAGTGTTGGGTTCCATTTCAATAATAACGGGTTCTCCGGCCTTGGGACACCAGACTTCATCTGGGTCAGGACAGATAGCCCTAATAGCGGCCTCTTCACTGGCCATATAATAAAATTCTCCCTTTTTGGCCGTGACCAAGGGACGTAATTTTACGCGATCGTTCAGACCTACTAGACCACCGTTGTAGGCAAATAAAATAGCAAAGGGGCCATTTAACATGGCCGCCCCATAAACAGCCCTGACACTGGTATAAAGGGTTTTTTCTGGTTCAGGCATAAGGTCTATTTCAGACCAAAAAGGTGGGGCCAAGGCGGTACAGGCCACTTCCATGGGTAAACGATGGCGTCTAATAAGGAGGTCCAATAGGTAGGCCACCACTTCGGTATCGGTAAGTAGCGTGCAGTGATACCCAAACATTTCTAAATAGCGTCGGTTGGTCCCGTAACTGGAGATCTCCCCGTTATGTACAATGGACCAGTCTAAAATAGTAAACGGATGGGCCCCTCCCCACCATCCAGGAGTATTAGTGGGGAAACGGTTATGGGCTGTCCAAATATAAGCGGAATACTCTTCTAGCCGAAAGAAATTGGCGATTTGATCTGGGAACCCCACCCCCTTAAAGGCCCCCATATTGCGGCCCGAAGATATTACGTAAGCCCCGTCTATGTGTGTATTAATGTGCATTACCAGATTTACCATATAATCATCTTCGTCGGGAGTACCCTCACAGAGGTCACGTACCTCCCCTTCGTAACGGGGTTTTACAAAATAACGGCGAAACCTGGGGGCCGAAGAAATGCCAGGGGTAGGCCGAGTGGGAATTTCCTCTTGATGAGCCATATAACAATGATGGTTCAGGAGTTCTTCTACCTCTTTCAGAGCCTTTTTACTATCTGCCATAATGTGCAAACAGTAATGTTCTTGAAACTCCGGATAGATGCCGTAGGCGGCAAAACCTGCTCCTAAGCCGTTTCCCCGTTCCATCTGGCAGCAGATAGACTCAATAATGAGCTCTCCTTTAACGAGCTCTCCCTGGCGGTTAATAATACCCGAAAGTCCACAACCGGAGATTTCTTTGTTTGGTATAAAGATATCCATAGTTTATTCTCCCGCGTGTTTTACACCCAGGATACGCAATTCAGTCTCGTTAAGCCCTACAGCGCGGAGTTTGTCTCTATTGCCCCGCAAGCTCTCCAAAGAGTTGAGCCCCATAGCCCCTAAAAGCTCCTGTATTTCGTGGGCCCATCCGTGGACCAGATTATAAATACGTTCAAAGGCCGTATCTGGGTCAAGACGTTTTAGCAATTTGGGATTATTGGTAGCAATCCCCCAAGGGCATTTTCCTGTAAAACAGCGCTGACACATAGTACACCCACAAGCGATAAGAGCCGGCGTACCGATATAAACCGCATCTGCCCCCAGGGCAATAGCCTTTACCACGTCAGCACTACATCGGATACCCCCTGAGATAACCAGTGAGGCCCAGTTTCGTATACCTTCTTCACGTAGGCGCTGATCTACCGCCGCCAAGGCCAGCTCAACGGGTATACCTACATAGTCTCTAAACATGGTAGGCGCCGCCCCTGTCCCACCTCTCAACCCATCAAGGACTACTACGTCTGCCCCTGCACGAACGATACCCGAGGCTATGGCCGGGGCATTATGTACCGCGGCTATCTTGACAAAGACCAGCTTTTTATATTCGGTGGCCTCTTTTAAGGCGTAAATTAGGCCCCGCAAGTCTTCTATAGAATAGATATCGTGGTGGGGGGCTGGAGAAAGGGCGTCTGAACCTACAGGAATCATCCTGGTCTTAGAGATCTCTTCGGTAACTTTTTCTCCAGGTAAGTGCCCTCCTATGCCCGGCTTGGCCCCTTGGCCTATTTTGATCTCTATGGCTACCCCTGCTTTTAGGTAATCTACGTGTAGTCCAAAACGACCAGAAGCACATTGAACAATGGTATTAGAACCATACTCGTAAAGCGAAGCGTGTAGCCCTCCTTCACCGGTATTGTAGAGGGTCCCCAGTTCCTTGGCGGCCCGGGCCAGGCCTTGATGTACGTGGAGACTTATGGCCCCATAGGACATGGCGGCAAACATGATCGGCACTTCAAGCTTTATCCAGGGACCAACCTTGGTCTTGAGGTAAAAACGCCCCTCATCATCGAGCTCCACTTGGAGGGCGTCTGGTTTCGGGCCCAAGAAGGTCCTTAATTCCATGGGTTCCCGAAGGGGGTCAATGGGAGGATTCGTTACCTGACAGGCATCCAGGACTAAGTGGTCCCAATAGTTGCGAAAGGGTACCGCACAACCTGTAGCAGACAGGAGCACCCCCCCTGTATCGGCTTGTTTGTACACGTTTTTAATGAACCAAGGTTTCCAGGTATCGTGTTCTCTAAAGGCCGAAGGATTTTTGGTTATTACAATAGCACCAGTAGGACACATGGCTTCACAGCGATGACAGCCTACACATTTGGCGTGGTCTTCCGTCAGGATTTCCCGTTTTTCGTCCCACCCGTGGGCTTCATAAGTACATTCGCGGATACATATCTTGCACTTAATACACTTTTCTAAATCGCGTTGGATAATAAAATCCGGGTAGAGTTTGCTTAGTAATCTTTTCTTCCTTACTTTTTTTTTGGGTTCTTGAGCAGAGCTATTTTCTTTTTGAGACGCCACAATCCTCCTCCAACTCTTCCGATAGTTTGCGAAACTTAATTAAATTTTTACAAAAATCAAGGATTTAACCCGGCATAGAGATACCATATTTTTCTATTTTATAGCGTAATACGCGCTCAGAGATCCCTAACAGTTCTGCCGCGCGCGCCTTAATCCATTTAGAACGCTTTAAGGCTTCAATTATACGATTTTTTTCCAGCAAGGCCACCGCTTCCGGCAGAGGCAAAGTCTCTAATAGGTCGGGCATTTCTTTAAGAGCCATCGGGCCCTGGGCTACCGGCGGGAAATCCTCTTTGGTTATATAGTCTTCTTCAGCCAGAATAACCGCCCGTTCGATCATATTTTCAAGCTCGCGTACGTTTCCTGGAAAGTGATACGAAAGTAATACCTCTAAGGCCTCTTTGCTAAAACCTTTGATATCTTCTTTACCGTGCTTTTGGACAAAACGCTTGAGAAAATAACGGGCCAGGGGAATAATGTCTTCTCGTCGCTCTCTTAGGGGCGGAAGGTGAAGATTTACTACATTGAGACGCCAAAAGAGGTCTTCACGGAACTTGCCGTCTTTACATAAACTTTCCAGGTCTTGATTGGTAGCAGCAATTACCCGCACGTCTACTTTTAGCTCTTTGATACCCCCGACACGTCTAAATGTCCCTTCCTGTAAGACCCTTAACAACTTGGCCTGCAGGGCAAAGGGCATATCGCCTATCTCGTCAAGGAAGATAGTACCCCCATGGGCCAGCTCGAAAAGACCTTGTTTTAGACGATCGGCCCCGGTAAAGGCCCCTTTTTCGTGACCAAAAAGCTCACTTTCCAAGAGCCCTTCAGGAATAGCAGCACAGTTTATTTTTAAAAAAGGCTTGTGGGCCCGAGGACTGAGTCGATAAATAAGATTGGCCAATACTTCTTTTCCTGTACCGGACTCACCAGAGATAAGAACCGTCGCCTGAGACTTGGCAACTTTACTCGCCAAGGTAAGCAGCTCTTTCATCTTCGGGCTTTCGGCAACAATATCGGGCGGAGGGGAAGAAACGACACTCTCTAACTGCTTACGTAGCTCTTTTACTTCGCGTTCGAGTTTTAAAGATCTCAGGGCCCTTTCGATAACTAATAATAATTCTTCTAAATTAAGAGGTTTAGTTAGATAATGATAAGCTCCCTTTTTCATGGCCTCTACAGCACGCTCTACGGTAGCAAAGGCCGTGATAATTATGATGGGGCTCAGAGGTAGGACTTCTCTTAATTTGGGTAACAGCGAAAGGCCATCAGTGTCAGGCAGCTTCCAATCCAGGAGAACCAGATCTGGATGATGACGTTGGGCCTGAGCCAAAGCCTCTTGCCCACTTTCTGCACCAAAAGGCGTAAAACCTTTGTGTCGCAAAAAATCTACCAGGATATTCCTTTGGGTATCTTCGTCTTCTACCACCAAAATTTTGGCCTTTTTAGACTGTTTCATAGTAGATAGAGATTTAACAAACTTGGCCCTATTTTAAAACCAATATCTATGGGCCTTCCGATAAAAAGCCTTGTCATTTTTTTATCAGAGCTTACTCATTATGACAGAAATTTAAAAACCTAAAAAGGGAGGAACAAAAATGAATAATATTCTGCTATTAGGGCAACCTTTACGTATATGTATAGGTCGCATCTCCCCCGAGGAGAAGGGCTCTCTATTACTAAAAGGGGAAATTTACCTGGAAGAAGGGATAGGGAATAAAAGTGTGACCGAAATTAATGATTATTTAGAAGAATATGGGATAATTTTAGACACCTTAGACATAGAAGCGCCCGGTAGGGTAGACCTAGAGATAGAAAGCCTTAGGAAAAGGGCTATCAAACTCAATCTCTCCCCTCCGAAGGGGGACTATCTTATCGTAGAGCGCTTTTTTCTCTCAGGAGATGAATTTGCTGCTAAAGTGGTATTGCCGCTTTCTCTGAAAGATTTAGAGCCTCAAGCCTTGGTCCCCTTGGTCCTTGAAGGGGAAAGCCTCTGTGATGATCAGGACTTGTTGGTGGGATTTTTCTATTTACATGAAGACCCTACCCGGTTGTTACCTTGGCTAGAGAAAAACTTAAGGAGTCTTTTACCCCGGGAGCAGAAAGATTTTTTACGCGAAATAGAGACTTTCCTTATGGAAGGCAAGTTACCTAATGGCACGCCTTTGCCCGCTAAAATTACCTTTCACGAATTGATCCCTTTAGAGGTCGATTTTCAGGAACGTTATCAAGTCTATGTAATGGAGGTTACCGACGAGGGCCAGGAATGTGTATCTTTAGAGATACAAGAGCGGGTATTTCTTGAATAAAGTCTTTATGTTCGTAGATTAAGTGGTATCAATAAAGACCTTATCAGAATATACATCTGGTCGATAAGGGTAAGGAACGACCATTTTAGATCCAGAGGGTTTGGGTATGAATCGATTATCACGTTTAGCCATCAACGAGGAAGGCTTTATCTTTGATCCGATAACAGGCAATAGTTTTACCACTAATCAGGTCGGGCTCTGGATACTGGAACGTTTAAAGAAGGGAAAGAAAGAAGAAGAGATTTTGGCGGAAATGCTCGAATATTTTGAAGTAGATCCAGAGACTGCCGAAAGGGACCTGACCGATTTTATAGAGCAGTTAAGGAATTACAAGCTTATATAAGGGGCAAAATCATGGCCGAAACTCTGGTGGTAGCGGTATCAGGGATAAATGCCGTAGACAATCCAGGCCCCGGGCTTGGTGTTATAAGGAGCCTAAAAGAAGACCCCGAACTTGAAGTAAGAGCTATTGGTCTTGCCTACGATGCCATGGAACCAGGGATCTTTCTCGATTGGCTGGTAGATAGATCTTTCATTATGCCTTATCCTTCCAGCGCCGAAGAAGACTACTTAGCTCGTCTAGCTTATGTGCAGCAAGTTACCGGGCTCCAAGTCGTAGTTCCTACCCTAGATGCTGAATTACCCATATTTATCAAAGGTGAGAAACAACTCGAGGCCCAGGGGATTAAGACCTTTTTGCCCACGTGGGAACAATTCGAGTTGCGCTCTAAACAGCGTCTCTTAGAGCTTGCTCCCAGGCTGGGACTATCTCTTCCACCTACAGAGGCCGTCTCTTCTTACCAAGATTTAATAAAGGCCTTAGATCGCCTTGGGTTCCCAGCCATGATAAAAGGTCTGTTTTACAAGGCTTATCGGGTGCACACCTTCGCCGAGGCCGAAGGGGCCTTTCAGAAAATCGTAAAGGAGTGGGGGTATCCGGTTCTAGTCCAAAAGGTAGTGCACGGAGAAGAGGTAAACGTGGTAGGAGTAGGCGACGGCCAAGGCGGATCTTTGGGACTAATGGCTATAAAAAAGCTTTGGATTACCTCTTTAGGGAAGATCTGGACCGGCGTCACCATAAAAAACCAAGACCTTATACAGGCTACAGAGAGGTTCCTCGAAGAGATAGGGTGGCGAGGGGCCTTTGAACTGGAATGTATCGCCACCGACGATCGGATTTACCTCATAGAGATAAATCCTCGTTTCCCCGCCTGGATCTACTTTGCCACCGGGGCGGGGATAAATTTGCCTGCCCGTTTGGTGCGAGCAGCTTTAGACTTGCCGGTGGAGAAAGACGCAGAATATGAAGCAGGCCGTCTTTATATCCGTTATACATACGATTTGGTAACATCTATGGATACTTTTCAGCGTATAGTTACTAAAGGAGAAACTTAGTTTAAAGGAGATCTGCCGTGAAGGTTCCATACGAAAAGCCTGTTATTAGAAAAGTTCAAATTGGTCTTAGTAATAAATTTGGTTCTCTTTATGGTCGCCATATAAGACCTGAAATAGACGGGGTACCTGTTTCTGATTTGGTTACCCGTTTCGGTTCCCCTCTCTTTGTCTTTTCTGAAAGGAGGTTGCGAGAAAAATATCGACAGCTCTATCAACTCTTTTCTACCCGTTATCCAAACGTTCAATTTTCCTGGTCTTACAAAACAAATTATTTAGACGCTATTTGTGCTATCCTTCATCAGGAAGGAGAAACCGCCGAAGTAGTTTCGGAATTTGAGTATGAAAAGGCGCGGCGCTTAGGGGTAAAGGGAGAAGAGATCATATTTAACGGGCCCTATAAACCCCTTTCGGCCCTTAAAAGGGCTGCCGAAGAAGGAGCCTTGATAAATATAGACCATTTTGATGAAATATATGACCTGGAAGAGGTGGCTGAAGAGTTGGGACGGCCCATTAAGGTGGGTATTCGTCTCAATATGGATACCGGGATCAGTCCTCAATGGACCCGCTTTGGCTTTAATCTAGAATCAGGGCAGGCCTTTGATGCCGCCAAACGTTTAGTATCTGGAGAGAAGCTTATTTTGTGCGGGCTTCATTGTCATTTAGGTACTTTCCTATTGGAGCCTAGGGCCTACGCCAAGGCTGTAGAGAAAATGGTCGATTTTGCCTACCAGCTTCAAGAAGCCTTTGACCTCCAAATTGAGTATCTGGATCTAGGCGGAGGTTTTCCCTCTCGTAACCGTTTAAAGGGCATATATCTTCCCCCAGAGATTGCCGTTCCGCCCCTAGAAGACTTCGCCGAGGCCATCTGTGACACGTTGCTTTCCAAATTACGGCCTAATGACTTTCCCAAACTGATATTGGAGACCGGACGGGCTATTGTAGATGAAGCAGGTTTCCTCATTACCACCGTCCAAGCCAGCAAACGTCTTCCTGATGGTACGCGTTCTTATGTGCTTGATGCCGGAGTGAATATCCTCTTTACTGCTTTTTGGTATAATTTTCGCGTAGAGCTTGAAGAAGATGTCCCTGGGCCAGCAGAACCTTGTATCTTGTATGGTCCTTTGTGTATGAATATAGACGTAGTGGCCGATCAGGTACAACTCCCCCCTCTGCCCAGAGGAGCAAGACTAATATTTTCGCCTGTAGGTGCTTATAACGTCACCCAGTGGATGCAGTTCATACGATATCGTCCTGCTGTAGTGCTTATAGATCCTAACGGGCAAGTAGAATTAATTCGCGAAGCAGAAAATTTAGAAGATATCTTGGCCCGAGAGAGGCTCCCTGAACGCCTAAAATTATAGACCCTTTTGTGGTTAATACTATGACCCATATCCTTGAGAAGGCTCGGGGTTATTTACGTACCATTGTAAATAGCTATTCTGAAATTTTCTTTTTTGAAAATCTCTGGCTTGGTTCTTTCCTTTTACTTGCCACTTTTTTAAACCCCAACGTGGGCTTTGCTGGTCTTCTATGTGTACTTTCTGCCTATGAATTTGCACGTTTTTTGAATCTCCAAAAGACTTTTTATGGATCAGGATTTTATACTTATAACCCCCTTCTAGTAGGCCTTTCTATAGGCTATATTTTTAAATTGACCTTATTTACTTCTTTTTTAATAGTAGCAGCTGGTATCTTTACTTTTATAGTCACTTTTTCTTTATCAAATATTTTCTATCAATTTTTCAAACTTCCCGTTATCAACATTCCTTTTGTTTTAGTCAGCACTGTACTTTATTTGGCTGCTTACAAATATTCCAATCTATTGGTAAGCGAATATTATCCATCTTGGATTAATTTAAGCAATTTAGAACTCCATTTACCTATCTGGCTTTTAGGATTAACTCGCTCTTTGGGTGCCCTTTTATTTTGCCCCCATTTTTTGGGTGGGCTCATCTTTTTAATCGTTATCTTTTTAGCTTCGCGCATCTTATTTTTGTTAGCAGTATGTGGATATTTTTTAGGCATAGCTATCTTAACCTGTATGGAAGGTTCTATTTATCAAGCAGCCAGCAATCTAGGGGCCTTTAATTTTAGTCTTATTGCCATGGCTATTGGAGGGGTTTTTCTTATTCCTGGGCCACGCAGTTATCTTTTGGCGGCCATTTCCGTAGCCATTTCTCCTTTTTTACTAGACGCAGCTTCGTTTTTCTGGGCCCACTATGGTATTCCCACCTTTACACTTCCTTTTAATTTAGTAGTTCTTTCTTTGATTTATGCTTTAGGGCTGGCTGGCTATTCTTTTCTTACTACTTATTATCGTGGAAGTCCCGAAAGGACTTTAGATTATTACCTCTCCTATCAGGCACGTTTTAAAGGTACATATCGGACATTAACTCTACCTTTTGCCGGTATTTGGACAGTTTGGCAAGGTTTTGATGGCCAGTGGACTCATCAAGGCATATGGCGTTATGCTGTAGATTTTGTAATTAAAGATAAACATAAAAAGACTTATACTGGAGAAGGTCTTCAATTAGAAGATTATTATTGCTTTGGTAAGCCTATACTTTCTCCAGTACGTGGTCGAGTAGTTAGTTTAGTTAATGATGTACCAGACAATACGCCCGGTACAGTAAACGAAACCCAAAATTGGGGCAATTATGTATTAATTTACGATGAGCGAGGATTCTACGTCCTGTTGGCCCATTTCCAAAGGGGATCTATCAAGGTAAAAACAGGACAGTGGGTAGAACAAGGTCAACTAATAGGTCTTTGTGGAAATTCTGGATATTCTCCGCAACCACATCTTCACGTGCAGATCCAATTAACCCCTGAACTAGGAGCTCCCACCCAACCGTTTAGTTTTGTTCATTATGCTGTACATGGAGAAGGAAGACTCGTCTATCACGCCAACGACGTACCACAAGAAGAAGACGTTGTGCAGGCCCTTTATCCCGAAAAAGCTTTAGAAAGCACTATGTCTTTGACCTTAGATCAAGAGATGGTCTTTCTAGTAGAGATAGACGGAAAGGCCAAGAGGGAACATTCTTTAAAGGTAAAAATGGCTCCTGACGGCAGTTATTATCTTTCTTCGGCTGATAATGCCCTTTATTTTAGCAAGTTTGAAGGTACTTTTTATTTTTTGCGTCACGATGGAGGCGCTATATGGTTAAAGGCCCTGTTTCTTGCCCTTCCGCGTATGCCCCTTGTATATCAAAAAGGCCTTTATTGGGAAGATTTTCTCCCCTTAGAGGCGTTTTATGGCCCCTTTAAAAGGGCCCTTTATATCTTCTTGGCTTCTTTCAAACATAATTGGGCCTTAATCAAAGGAAACTATTGGTTTGTAGGACCAAACGAGATAAAAGGACAAATAAGACAAGGAGACATCCTCATCGAAACTAGAATAGTGCTTGATCCAGTCAAAAAATTTATTAATGAAGTTTATTGTAGCAGAAATGGCCAAAAAATTTATTTAAGGAGGGTATCATGAAAAAGCTATTAATTCCCTTACTTTTCTTTTTTCTAATTAGTGGCCTTGTGCAAGCAGCAGAATGGAATGCTTATTCTAATTTATATGCCACTTATATGGATTTTCAAAATTCAAAAGTGAAAGACAACGGTTGGGCCCTAACGGGATACTTGGCCTTTAAAGATAATTATCATCATTCATTAGAATTTGGTTTATCTCAAACGCATGTCAATTATAAAAACGAGGGAACTCTAACGCAAATAAAAAAGAAACGCGTTGTGTTATTGCAGCAATCTGTTTCCGATATAGATCAAACAGACTTTAACTTTGTTTATACAAATATAAATCAAATACTATCTAATCATATTTTTAAAATCGGTTTTCACTACATAAATAGCGATGACGAATTAACAGACCAGGGAAAAATTTTCTACTTTCAGGGAAGTTATTATGTTCCTTATTTATGGAATGCTGGCCTAGAATTTGCCTACTCTAGATATGACAATAGTCCGCTAAAAATAAATGTCTTTCAGGTCCGTCCTCATATTGGTTTCTATTTTAACATTTTAGAGAAACGCATATATGGTGAAACGAGATTTTATTATATACATGCTGATAAAGTTATAGGCTCTTCCATAAAAAACTGCTATTCTTTAGAGCAAATGGTTAGCACCTATATAGGACGTTTAGATTTTATGCTTTCTGGCTGGCTTGGACAACAAATTTTTGCTGTAAAAAATGAAAGTTTTGTTGTATATAATTTGGCAGATAAATATCTTGGAGGCTTAGAATTTGAACTAGGATATAAGATTACAGACAACCTTAGAGCTTCTTTTGACATTAATCAACAATGGCTAGAACACGTAGAATATAATGACAAAGCTTCTCAGTCTATATTTACTATTAGTATTGGCGGCTCATTTTAGGTTTAAGGAGGTGTCCTGAATGCGTTTAAAGATTATTTCTATACTTTTCGTTTTGGTATGGGTTGTATTTGTACCGAAAAACTCCTTTTCTGCTAATATTGGGCAATCTTTTAAAGATTCTTATCGTTATGAAAAGATGGGGGCCTATAAAGACGCTATTCGTTGTTTATTACCTATCCAAAAAGAATATCCCAAATTTTATTTAGTAAATCTTCGACTAGGGTGGTTATACTATCTTTATGGCAAATATGCTAATAGTATTTCATATTATGAAAAAGCTTTACAGCTACGTCCCAATTCATTCGAAGCATTATTGGGACTTTCTCTACCATTAATGGCTCAAAAAAGATGGTCACGGGTTGAAAGTCTCATGAATAGACTAATCAGTATGGACCCTTATAATTATTATGGCAATTTGCGGTTAGCAATCTCTTTGAGGTTACAAAACAAGGCCAATCTTGCCGAGAAAGTAATGCGTAAAATGCTATTAAGATATCCTAGCAGTGTATTGTTTTGGGTTGAATTAGGGCGTGATTTATGGTGGCAAGGAAAAAACGAACAGGCACGTAATGTTTTTAAAAAAGTCCTTTTATTAGATCCCGAAAATGTTGTAGCACGTGGAATGTTGCAGAAGCTATAAAAGGCGGGCGCTAGCCCGCCCTGGCAATCTTCCCTAAACCATCTCGCGAGGCGGCGTAGTCACCGTAGGGATCTCCTGAGATTGCTTCACGACGCTCACCATAACAAAAAAGACGTCCGCTCGCGATGACAATGGTCAAAGGGGCGTCTATTTTGTGCCCCCAAGGGTATTACGTTGTTGGCCCCTGTTGGGGTAAACTTATAATAAATGTACTTCCTTTATTGATTGCGCTTTTTACTTTAATTTCTCCTCCATGAGCTTCTATTACTTGTTTTACTATAAAAAGACCTATACCAAAACCTTCTTTTTTTGTAGAAAAAAATGGTTCAAATATCTTTTTTTGGTGTGCAGGATTTATACCTGGCCCATCGTCTTCTATTTCAAAAACAATTTTTTGCGACACTCTTTTTACCCTTATCCATATATGTCCGTTACTACCTATTGCTTCAATAGCATTGCGTATAATATTTTCTATAGCCCTTAAAAACCAACGTCTATCTACATTTATTTTAAATTCTTCATCAATCGCTATATCTATATGGACATTTATCCCCCTTCTTATTGCCTTTGGCACTAAACGATTTTTTATTTCCGTTAACAACTCACTTATCTCAACCGGACAGGGATTCAATTTTAACCCATGAGAAAAAGAAAGCAATTCGTCAGTTAGCTCTGTAAGACGACTTAATTCTGTTTGTATATTTTTGATTATATCATTATTTAACTCTCCCACCGCTTGCATATACTGCAAACCCATCGTAAGAGCATTTAGTGGATTTCTGATTTCGTGCGCTACCATAGCAGAAAGCTTCCCCATAGTTGCCAATCGTTCTGATGCTTCTAATTTATTTGTCAATTCTTTTTCTTTTATAATTAACCTATCTATATAGATTCCTAATATAAGAAGCAATATACTGGACATCATAAATATTAATAGACATAAAAATAACCCTTGCCTCCATATATGTTGTTTTATAGAAGTATCTAGCCCAATTAATATAAATAAATTCTTATTAGGTAAAGGCGTTGTCTCCCTACACAAATAGAACACATTACCATTTTCTACACCCTTCCAACAACTTTGCAATATCTTACTATTAGGCGAAATACCTTCTGGAAAGGTATTCAATAACACTTTATTTTTTTCGATTACAATTACGCCTATTAGAAATGGTTGCCCTTGTAGTTCGTCAGTCAACCAAGCTAAATTTTGGAGATAATCAGGAGGTTTTGGGATAAATTTGAGTATTTCTAAGTGCCCAGCTATTCTGTTTTGAATAAAATTTAGGCTAGATAAAGCGTCAAGATATTCGTGTAAATTTAGTACCCGGTAAAGTATAAATAGCTCTCCTATAGAGGCAAAAAATAATACAACTAAGGCCCCGGTAATAAGAAATCTGTGTTTATAACCGCGCCATTTAGGTCTCAATTATTTTTCTGTTTTCTGAGAATTTCGAACACCTCGTTGGGTGTTTTTCCGTTTTGTTTGGCTATCTGGCCCATAGTTTCTTGGGGCGAAGATACCTTAATGTTTGCTTGTCGCAAGATCTTAAGAGCTTCTTGAGGATGGAGGCCCAACAGGCGGGCCACCCTCCCCAAAGGCATGGCCTCAGCATGGGGTATAGGAGGAGGGGGTACGGGCCAACTATTCTTGATGATTTGTTGCCAGTCTATAACGTAACGAAAAGGAACCCGGTAGGTCACTGTACCCCAAAAAACAAATAGGCTTATAAAGATTACTACACCCAATACCACGGGTTTTTTTAAACCCCAAGAAAGGGGGCGCCAGTTCAAAAAGAGGTGCCATATGGAAAATATCAGGAACAAAAAACCAAAGATCGTGTGTAGAGCGTCCCACTGGTGTTTATCAAGACCAAGCAAATGCCAATTAGTCCAGTAAGCGATTCTCCCTGGTGGTTCGATATAGAGTACTATTCCCGTTACGAAAAGGACCAGAAGCGACGCAAATAAAAACATACTTACCCAGGTACGCATGGCCTTCTCCTATCTATTCTCTCTGTTAGCGAAGGCCCCTTCTTAGCGGGCGATGCCAAGGAGCAAATCTCCTACGGAATCCTCTGCCCCATCCTGCACCCCTGCGCCATAGAGGGATACCTCGACGGTCTCTTAGTCTAAGAGTGCCGTTTTCCGTTTTTATAATTCGAGGAAAGATCAAATCTCCGCTCTTAAATCCGTTAACTTCTACCCATTCACCAGGCTGAAGGGTGTAATTTTTTTCGGTCCAAAACCACCACGGCCCCAAACGCATACGATATATCTTTCCGTCTTCGGTCTTTAATGTAGCTACAGGGAAAGCTAAGTCTACTATTTCACCGTAAAGAGTAATCTCTGTAAGCCCTCCAATCTGTTGACAGGGGGGCACAGCGGGCCCTTGGGCCTTACTCGTGGGAGGGAGGGCGACCCAAAGGGCTCCTATTGCAAACATTATATAGAAAATAATAATCCACCTGGGCATCGTGTTATTTTATTATCGAGCATTATCTGGGTAAATCAAAATATTCTTGAGCCCCGTTATTTTTTGGGCTAGGAGCTTGTTGAATTCCTGTTTGGTTAGGTCTTTGGCTCCAAGTATAACGCCCTTGACGTGGTATATTTGTATTAGGCCTTATTGGCCGTCCCAAAGTATTTGGGGCATAAAAATATCTATTATATCTATTTTGATTGGAATAAAATCTATTCCTATATCGATTGGCCTGATTTTTATAGTAGTAACTATTGTTATAATATAGAGGAGGTCTTCTATAACTATACCTATTTTGCATAACGTTTGGCACCATATTATTTGGATATGCAAATCCTGTTGTATAGTTATAGTTTAAATTCCGGTAGGCAAAATTTCGCAAACAATACCTCTGGCGCAAACGTGCTCTTCGATATAGACGTCTATACTTTCGATATAGCAGCCTATGATACTGGTATTGTTGTTTATGGTAGGTCATAAGTTTATAGTATCTTTGACACTGAATATTGTTATTTATACTTTTACCCCAAACCGTAGCGCTCCAAGCGAATATCAAGCCTATTAAAATACAAAAAGTCTTTACAAAACGCATATTCTACCTCCTTTATAGGCGTTTTACGGAGTTTGGTCCAGCTGGGGATCCAGTTCCCTTTTGGGCACTGAATCCCCAATGCCTTTTGCCCAAAGTTAAGCCTTAGATCCTCTAACGCTTAAACCACAAGGGGTAGCAGGTCTGCGGGTCGCGCAACTGAACGGTATTTCCGTCTTGGGTAGTCACTTTCATGGCCACTATGGTAGTACTACCATCAGGCAGGCTTATTTCGTAACCATCCACGGTGATGTTTTCTCCTATACGTGGTTTGGCCACCCCTATTCGTCTCCAGTACCAAATAGGCCCCATACCACATACGGTGACGTTTTCGCCTCCACTCTGAATCACATAACCGCGTCCTGGATATACACCAATAATCTGTCCGGTTATGGTGACCGGAGTACCACTACAAATCACATTAGCCAAAATGGACGCACACCCTCCTCGAGGCGGAGTCCAGGCCCATACCGATGAAACACCCATTAATAAGACGGCAAATAACAACGGAACAATGTTTCTTTTCCTCATGTCCTTCCTCCTTCTAAGATTTATTTTTTCCTGCTACCGTTAGCTGTACAAAATCTGTGCCACATTTCGGTAGCCCCCTATGTACCTACTCCTATGCCCACCATTTTTGATCACCAAAGTCCGTTTAAACGACAATTTTGTTGGTGGGGATACAAAAACGTCTTCAGTTTAGGGAAAAGATATTTACGCATAGAAGACCATTCAATCTTTCAAAAAGCAACGATAAAATCAGCAGATATGGAGGGCTATCTTAGCATGGCATGTCTATTGCTTTCCCTTCTTAAGGAAAGGTTAAAGGAGGATAGAGCTATGACACAGGTAAGACGAGAGTTTACCACCTTAGGTTTTCTTCTTTTGCTATTCATATTGCTATTAGTAAGTGGTTGTGCCACCACCACTTCCGAAAATGCCTCGGCCCAAGGTGCTGGTCTTGGGGCAGTGGTAGGAGCGGCTACCGGTGCCCTTCTTGACCATCACAACCCCTGGCGTGGGGCGGTGATTGGGGCCACCGCGGGAGCTATATTGGGCGGCGGATTAACCGAAATAAGTCAACAAGCCAGTGCCCAAGCAGCCCAGACGAATCAGCCCGTGGTTTACCGTCAGGGGAATACCGTAGTGGAAGCCACGCCCATGGCCTATAATCAACAGACACATTGCCATAAAATCCACAAACGGATATGGGAAAATGGACGTTTAGTGGCCGATCGTATTGAAGAAGTGTGTGAAGGGACCAAAACCACTAATACATACTAAGTCCCCTTTGCTCCTGCCCCTCCCAACACGTTATGGCCGGCTTTATGCCGGCTTTTTTTTTGTTTATCTTTTGGGTTATAATGCAAAACCATAAAAATGGTAGGAGTGGCATATGCAGGGACTTCTGGTATCTCTTATTTCCGAAGAGCTTTTATCTATTTTGGCCTGTCCGAAATGCAAGGGAGAAGTGGAATTGGACGAAAAAATGGGGGGTTTAGTGTGTAAAAATTGTGCCTTACTCTATGAGATCAGAGATGGCATACCCATAATGTTAATTGAAGAAGCAAAACCCCTAACTAAAGAGCAAAAGAACGCAGATGAGTAGACCGCAACCGGCCTCTCCGGCCAAACTTTTAGTAAGTATATTTGCCCGCGAGGAAGTCTTCATTGAAAAGGCCGCAAATAGGCTTGCAAACGTATTAGGCCCCATCGACTTTTATAGTCCCGTCTTACCCTTTGACAAAACAAACTATTACGAACCTGAGTTTGGTCCCCAATTGGTGCGCCGTTTTATATCTTTTTCTCGTTTAATTCCCCAGGAATCCATCGTGGCTATTAAACACTTGGCCTGGAAGATAGAAAAGGATTTCTCTTTAGAGGGCAAGCGACAGGTCAATATTGACCCGGGTTATATCCTCTTGGAACGTTTGGTCTTGGTTACTTTTAAAAACTACACGCACCGGATTTATCTTGGGCAGGGTGTATATGCCGAAGTAACCCTCCTTTTCCAACGGCATAGATTTGTCCCTCTACCATGGACTTATCCCGATTATGCCGATCCCAAAGCCCTAGAGTTTTTTTTGTCTCTTAGGCAACGCTTTAAAGAGCAACTAAAGGAGTGGCAAAGAAGACATGCTGAAAGATAAATTTGGTCGACATATAGACTATATGCGGGTTTCTGTCACCGATCGGTGCAATTTACGTTGTATATATTGTAGTCAAAAAGATGCCTTTTCGTGGATACCCCATGGGGAAATCCTCTCTTACGAAGAGCTCTTTGAGATATTGGACCAGGCGGTAAAATTAGGAATTAGGCGTATACGTCTAACCGGAGGGGAACCTCTGGTCAGAAAAGGACTTATATCCTTCATTAGGCAAATCTCAAAAGCCTGGGGCCTGAAAGACTTATCACTTACTACTAACGGAACACTTTTGGCCGAAGTAGCCGCCGAACTCAAAGAATCTGGCCTTACCCGAGTGAATATTAGTTTAGATACGTTAAGACCCGAACGTTTCAAGGAAATTACTGGGTTTGACTACTGGCACCGAGTGTGGGCAGGCATTGAGGCCGCTTTGGCCACCAAACTCGCCCCGGTCAAAATAAACGTAGTGGTCTTAAGGGGAATTAATGACGATGAAATTTTAGACCTAGCCCGTCTTACCCTCCATTATCCTCTAGAAGTACGGTTTATAGAGTTTATGCCGGTGGGCAAAGGTGCGGCGTGGGAAAAAAAGTATTTTTATTCCACCAAAGAGGTAATAGAACGCTTACGACCTTTAGGGCCTTTAGTCCCTGTAGTTACCCAGGGTGGAGGACCAGCCCATACCTTCTGCATTTCAGGTGCTTTAGGTAAAATAGGTTTCATAAGTGCGATGACACACCATTTTTGTGCTACTTGTAACAGAATTCGTCTTACCGCAGACGGACGCTTGCGTCCGTGTCTCTTTTCTGATTACGAAATCAACATCAAATCTCTACTTCGACGTCCTCATAGAACCGAAGAGATTAGGGCTTATATAAAACAAGCGGTGGATGCTAAACCCAGAGACAGGTTGCAAGGCCGGCCTCAAAGACTTATGCGTTCTATTGGAGGTTAAAAATACTCTTGCTAAATGATCGATCTTCCGATAATCCCAGAGAGAACTTCATAGGGGAGGGAACATTATGCGCATTCCAGAAGACCGCTACTATAGTGAGCATCACTTATGGGTCAAACGTCTGCGTGGGAACAAAGCCCTTATTGGACTAACCGAGGTAGGGCAACTTACTTTAGGGGAAATCTTGGATTTAGAGCTACCTGAAGAGGGTGATGAGCTAGAAAGAGAGGAGGCCTTTGGGAGTGTAGAATCTTCGCGGGGTGTAGTAGATCTTATATCACCCATTACCGGCAAAGTAATAGCCATTAACGAAGAAATCTTAGATTCTCCAGACATTATCAACGAAGATCCATACGATGAAGGCTGGCTTTTAAAGGTCGCCCTTGATGATCCAGAGGAACTCGAAGAACTGCTTTCACCAGACGATTATGAAGATATCGTGGCGGATATAGAGATCCCCGTGGAAGAAGAATTCGAATTAGAAGAAATTGAGGAATAAACGATGAAGAGAGCTGTTGTCTTCCCGGGACAGGGGTCACAATACGTAGGTATGGGTAGGGCCGTTTTGGAATCTTCGCCCCAAGCCCAAAAGGTTTTTTCTATAGGCGAAAAGATCTCTGGTCTACCCTTAAAAAGGCTTTGCCTAGAAGGTCCTCTTTCTGAACTTACTCGTACCTACCACCTTCAACCGGCCCTTACGGCGGTAAATATCGCCGTTTGGGAGGCTTTGCGGGAAAAGGGCCTTGAGGCAGATATGGTAGCCGGGCACAGCTTGGGAGAATATAGTGCCTTGTATGCCGCGGGCGTTTTGAGCCTAGAAGACCTATTTCGAGTAGTGCTTAAGCGTGGAGAGCTTATGGAACAAGCAGCTCAAAGACACCCTGGTGCCATGTACGCTATTATAGGACTAGAGCGTCCTATATTGGAAAAGCTAGCCCAAGAGGCCCAAAACAAAGGGATAGTGGCCTTGGCCAACCATAACTCTCCCGAACAAATTGTTATAACCGGCGAGGAAGAAGCCACCTCATTCTTGGCTGAATTAGCCAAAGCACAAGGGGCACGGGTAGTGCGCCTCAAAGTAAGCGGTGCTTACCATAGCCCGCTCATGCATGAAGCCGCCCGCGAATTTGCCCTGTTTTTGGAATCAATCCCCTTTGCCCCCCCTAGAATTACTATCTTTTTTAACGTTTCAGCTTCTTCTTTGGCTAATCCCGCAGAGATTAAAGACATAATGGGGCAACAAATGGAACGCCCTGTAAGGTGGGTCGAGGAAGCCGAAGCTATGTATGAGGCGGGGGGAAGAGAATTTATAGAAGTGGGCCCCAAAAACGTATTGGCCAATCTTTTAAAGAAGATTTTTAAAGGCAGGGAGGTGGAAATCAAAGCCGTAGAAGACCCTACTATTTTTTAAAAAAATTTTTTCTTTTATGTCCCTAAAAGACCGAAAAATTAAATTATGGACATTTTAAAAAATGAAGTTTGCCCCAAAATTTGTGCCCATTTACCAGAGTATGTGTTTCTCTTATCTCCCGATTTTGAAATCCTCTGGGCTAACGAGGCCTTTTGTCAAGCGGTGGGGTTTGTCCCCCAAGAGATAAAAGGAAAATATTGCTATCAATTGGTACATGGCCAACCTCATCCTCCCCCTGGTTGTCCCGCACTCAAGGCCTTACGTACCAAGTCTCCGGCCGAAAACGCCATGCTTAGTGAATGCCTCAATCAGGAGTTTTTGGTTAAAGTTACGCCTGTTACAAGTAAAGACGGTAAAATTGATTGTCTTTGGCATCTTGCTATATCTACCACCCACCTAGTAAATTTTGCCAAATCGCTTTTCCGTACGCAAAAGTGCGAAATAGTAGGTAAATTATGCCTGGGTGTTATGCATGATTTAAAAAATATCCTAACGTTTTTTAACGGACAAATTGAATTGTTGAATCTTACTATAAGTGAAGACCGCGTAAAAAGACGCTTAGAAAAGATGAAATCTATCGTAGAAAAAATGGCCAATTTAAGTGAAAAATTATGCCGTTTGGGAAATTTCAATCCCCAACATGCTAATTATATAGAAGTAAATAAAACCTTGAAAAGCTTAGAGTCTCTTTTTGAGATTTTACTTCCCAAATCAATAGAGTTATCTATATCTTTTTCCCCTCAGGAAAGTTCTATCTATATAGACTTGGTCACCTTTGAACAAATTATTTTAAATTTAGTCTTGAATGCGGTAGATGCTTTAAATGGTAAGGGGAAAATTAATATCTACACACTTAGAGAGCGTGACAATCAAAGAGATTATGTCAAAATTATTGTTGAAGATAATGGACCAGGCATGTCTAAATCTCTAATAGATAGGATTTTTATGCCCTTCTTTACCACAAAGGAATCAGGTACTGGCTTAGGGCTATCTATGGTTAAACAATATATGGAAGATGTAGGAGGAGACATACGGGTTCTGTCTAAAGAAGGAGAAGGAACAAGATTTGAGCTGATATTCCCCTTGGCCAAGCCGTCTATTTTAGATGTTTAAGAAAGGAAATTACCGCTTTGTGCCAAAGTTTATAAAAGTTTTCGCTTCCCCCTAAAGCTCGGCGTCCAAACACATAATTGATCTCGTTAAATAACAATTTTTTATCCTCAACTAAGAAATCTACCGCGGCCAAATTAATCTGTGTTTTCTCTATTAATAGCCTTATCAGGGCCAGGCCTTGGGCTTCTAATTCTTTATCAGGACACGGAATTAACTGCCCGCCTTGGGCTAAGTTTGCCTTAAAGTCATCGCTGTTTTCCCGCCAAACGGGTATAAGATCAGTCCCACAGATTATTACCCTGAGTTCATAGGGTGCTGGCAGATATTCTTGGAGTATGAAGCCAAAAAACCCCTCTCTTTCCTGCATTTTAAAATATTTTAACGCCTCTTCCCAATGTTCTTTCTCTGTAATTAAGAAAACTTCTTGTCCTTCATGTCCGTAATTTCCTTTGACTATAAAGGGAAATTTCGGCATGCTAAGCTTTTTAGTTTGCGGATGTTGCCCCAGACTAGCTATTTTAGGTATACAAATGGTCTTGGGCGTGGGGAGCCTCAGGGCTTTAAACATAAGAGTCTGTCCAATCTTACCCGAAAAACGAAAACGCCAGTCGTAGTTGGGAAACACTGGTATATTTAAAGTGCGACAATAGGCGTATAGTTCAGGGGTTATTATTTGGGGTAACAATATAGCCTTGGCCTGAGCTATAGTTTCTAAAACCTCTTCGTCTAACCCGGTAGTGCCCCAGAGATTGATATCGGCTTCAAAAATAGGAGTTAGAGAGACAATTTTTTTCGTCATAATAATGCTTATATTCTCCTAAAAACTTCTCTAAGGAGGAAAAATGCAAGCCGTTATTCTGGCTGCTGGATTGGGACACCGACTTTATCCTTTTACTAAATTTTGCCCCAAAGGTCTGCTTAAGGTAGCCGGAAGAGAACTCCTGTTTCGTCATTTATATCTCCTGACAAAAGAAGGCATAGAAGATTTTGTTCTAGTCGTCAATACGCACAATAAAAAGGCCTTTGAAGATTTTTTGCGCAAGCATCCTTTCCCGGTCCGGTTAGTAGTCAATCCTTTCCCAGAGTTGGGAAATGGTTATTCCCTTTTGGTGGCCAAAGACCTTGTAACGGAGACTTTTATCCTTACTATGTCTGATCATATCTATGAACCCGCTTTTGTAAAAGAGGCCGTGAGGGGCCAAGGGCTGATTTATGACCCTAAGGCACGTTTTGTAGACCCTGGTGAGGCCACAAAAGTCTTGTGTCAAAACGGTCGGGTAAAAAATATTGGCAAACATATTTCAAACTACAGTGGTTTTGATACAGGTTTCTTTGTGCTAACGCCAGAAATCTTTCTGGTGGCCGAAGAGCTTGCCCGCAAAAAGGAACCTTTTAGTCTTTCTACGGTGGTGCAACAGGCAGCTCTCCCTTGCACCCCTATTGAGGGTTATTTTTGGATGGACATAGACACCCCTGAAGACCTCAAAAAAGCCACAAGAAACTTGTTATCTTGTTCGGTAAAAGGCAGGGGAGATGGCCTTGTATCTCGGCTACTCAACCGTAGAGTATCTACTTGGTGTTCGGCTCGGTTAATTAACATCCTCTCGCCGAACCAAGCCACCTTATTTACCTTTTTATTGGGGCTTTTAGCGGCTTTAGTGACCTACTGGTGGCCGCGATGGGGCATAGCCCTCTATCAACTCAGCTCCATGCTCGATGGTATGGATGGGGAAATAGCGCGAGCCTCTTTGCGCACCACGGCCTTTGGTGGCTGGCTCGATTCAGTACTAGATCGCGTAGTAGATTTTGCTTTTCTATTTTTCTTGAGTTTTCATGTACCCTGGAGTGATCCCAAGGTCTTTGTAGCCATTTGTTGGGCAATTTTTGGGTCTCTCATGGTGAGCTACACCACGGAACGTTTTCGTGGGGCCTTTGGCCAAGATGCCTATACTTTATTACATCCCCTTCGTTTCTGGCCGGGGAAGAGAGATGAACGTGTATTCCTATGCTTCGTCTTAGGATGGTGGGGAAAGTTTATCTGGATTTTTGTTCTGTTGGCCTTTATTACCAACTTGCGGGTATTATTCACTTTGGTCTTGGTCTGGCGCACTCATGGTAAAGTCTAAAACTGAACCAGTATACCTGCCCAACCCTCTAGAGTTAATTCTTTTAACAAAGTCCCTCTCCCCAGGGCCTCTAGGACCTGGGGCATTTGGGCCCTGGTAAAACCCGAAAGTATGGCTAGCCCTTGAGGTCTTAGGAGCGAAGCAAAATCGCGGGCCAGGGTGGTTATTACCCCGATAGTGAGATTGGCCATAAGGAGATCAAAGGTTTTAAGCGGTGCACATTCTAACGACCCACAAGCAACGAGAATATTCTTCGTAGCACGATTCAAGCGTGTGTTTTTAAGCGCTTCGCGGCAGGCCCGGAGGTCGATATCAACGGCCAGAATTTTTTCGGCTCCCAAGGCATGGGCCGCCAAGGCTAAAATGCCGCTTCCGGTCCCTAAATCAAATACCCGTTGGATCTTGGTCTTATCAAACACAAAAGAGAGAAGCTTTAGAGAAATTTCTGTGGTGGGATGATAACCGCTGCCAAAGGAAAAATTGCTCTTTAAAAAAATTTCGCCCTCTCTGGGAGTCTCTCCTGGTTGGGGGGGAACAATGGTAAGCCCACCAGGAATAGCACGTCTGTGCCCTTGAGGAGTTAATTCAGGACGAAGCCCTACCTCCACTATGTCTGCCTCTGGGTAGGCATCTAAGAGGTGGCGCAAAACATTATTTATGTCTCTAGCAGGCAAGGTGAAGGTAAACAGCCCCTCTTCTTGGTCATAAAAAAAGGCCAAGGCCTCCATTTTTTGGGCACGAGTGGCCCAAAGATGAGGATTATCTGTACGGAGGGTTATCTGTAAATATGGTGTTTCTCTGTGGGGTTGAAACTCCATTAAAACCTCTTGCGACTATCTAGGAGTATGGTCACCGGGCCATCATTGATAAGACCGACCTCCATACGGGCCTGAAAGATTCCCCTTTTCACCGGCACCTCTTCCTGCTCTAGTTCGGCACAGAAATCTTCGTAAAGACCTTTTGCTTGTTCCACAGGGGCTGCCTTGTCAAAAGAGGGCCGTCTGCCCTTTCGACAATCCCCACAGATGGTAAAATTAGACACCACTAAAAATTCGCCTTTTACGTCTCTTACCGAGAGATTCATCCGGTTATCAGAGTCTTCGAATATACGTAAACCTACCAATTTTTTGACCAACCAAGAGACGTCTGTATGATTATCGTCTTTTTCGATACCCAATAAGACCAATAACCCCTTTGCAATACGGGCCCTTTCTTCTTGATCGACATTGACCCAGGCCTCTTTTACTCTCTGGACTACCGCACGCATATGTAGCAAACTTAATGCAAGTTTTTAAAAAGGCCAAGGACATGAAAAAACAGATATATGTAGGTCCTTGCGGTCAGGTAGTGGCCTGGAAGAAATTACCAGAGCTCTTTTCCGCCATTGAGATAAACACCACCTTTTATAAATTTCCAACGGATAAACAGATTGTTAATTGGCAGAAGGCCTTGGCTCAAGGACGCCAGGGACGCACCTTTAAGGTGAGCATAAAAGCCTTTCAGGGCCTTACACATACCCTGCGTTCTCCTACCTGGAAACGCGCTGGCCTTTCACCAAATTTACTCTCTAGGCTAAAGGACAAGGTAGGGTGTTTACGTCTAAACGAGACAACCCTTTCCTTTTGGCAACAGACAGAAGCCCTGGCCCAAACCCTGGGAGCAGAATACATTCTCTTTCAACTTCCCAAGCACTGCCAAAAAGAAGAGGACCTTATAGAAGGCTTTTTTTCGCAAGTCAAGCCCAAGGCCCTGCGTTTGGCCTTGGAAATACGTTGGCCTGGCGAAGATCTATTAACGCGGATATGGTTAAAACATAAAGTTATACCGGTCTTTGACCCCTTTTTGGAGCCAGCCCTGTGGCAACGTTTTGCCCCCTTATTACCCCGGCTCTATTTACGACTACACGGCCAAAAAGACGCTCGAGGACGTCTAGTCTATCAGCATCAATATACCGAGGAGGAACTTGATTTGCTCCAAGAGAAGCTAATGTCGGCCCGGGCTCAAGAAATACTGGTCTTTTTTAACAATGTTTATATGAAACAAGACGCCTTACGCTTTATTCAACGCCTCTTAGACAGCCATAAATCTAGCCCCAGACGCTTCCAAAGCTGATCTATTTTAGACTTGATCTGGGGGTCCATTTCGATTACGTCGGGCCAGTCTCTACCAAACCCTTCTTCTGGCCATTTGCGCGTGGCGTCTATGGCCATCTTACTTCCGTAATAGGCTTGGGGAGAGGCATGATCTAGGGCGTCTACAGGGCCTTGGACAAAAAATATGTCTCGCTCAGGGTCTATGTTGTTCCCAAGACGCCATAAACACTCAGAGACGTCTTGGACGTTTACCTCGGCATCAAAGATTACGATGATCTTACAAAACATCATTTGTCCCAAGCCCCAAAGGGCACAGGCAACTTTACGTGCATGACCAGGATAACGTTTGTCAATGGAGACAAAGGCCAAATTATGAAAGACCCCTTCCATGGGTAAATTTATATCTACGATTTCCGGAAGGGTCTTTTTGATCAGGGGTAAAAAGAGGCGTTCTGTGGCCTTGGCCATATAGCAATCCTCTTGAGGGGGCCGACCAACTATAGTGGCAGGGTAGATAGCATCTCGCCTCATGGTAATACAGGTCACGTGAAATACAGGATAATAGTCTGGCAAGGAATAATAGCCCGTATGGTCCCCAAAGGGACCTTCTAACCGGCGCTCTCCTGGATCCACATATCCTTCAAGGACAATCTGGCTGGTAGCTGGTACCTCAAGATCCACCGTAATACACTTGACCATCTCCACGGGTTTTCCACGTAAAAAGCCGGCAAATATTATTTCGTCTACATCGTCAGGAAGGGGTGCCGTGGCGGCATAAGTTACCGCCGGGTCTGGCCCAAGGGCTACAGCAACCGGTAACCTTTGGCCTAGTCTTTCTGCCACACGATAATGGTGTGCTCCCCCTTTATGGAGATGCCAATGCATACCGGTGGTACGTTTGTCAAAAACTTGCATCCGGTACATCCCCACGTTTCGTGTGCCGGTCTCGGGATGTCTGGTGATCACTACAGGCAAAGTGATAAAAGGGCCTCCATCTTGAGGCCAACAGTGGAGTACAGGCAATTTCAAGAGATCTACTTTATCTTCGCCAAGGACGATCTCTTGACAAGGGGCCTTTTTGACTTTCTTGGGAAAGATATTGGCCAATCTTTTTATTTTAGGCACCAGATTTAATTTTTTAATGATAGAGTCTGGGGCTTCTATCTCCAGAAATTGCAGTATGTCCTCGGCCAGGGCCTCGAAGTTTTCAACCCCCAAGGCCAGACTCATCCTACGGAAACTACCAAAGGCATTGGTTAACACAGGCATCCGATAACCAGCGACATTTTCAAATAAAAGGGCCGGACCATAAAGCTTGCAGACGCGGTCCGTAACCTCGGGTATTTCAAGTTTAGGCGATAGGGGCTCCTTAATGCGTACTAGTTCCCCCTCCGCTTCAAGGCGTGCTATAAATTCCTGAAGGTCTGTATAAGCTATCATGGGTACTCCTTTTTTCTTTTTTAGGGTATAATTGGGAAAAAGCTTAACAAAAACTTGTGCCCTAAACCAGATATAAACCTTGACAGGCCAGAAGGAAATGCTATTTTGCGCCACACAGTTTTTTTTGCGGAGGTGGAAGACGTGTACGCGGTAATTAAAACCGGTGGCAAACAGTATAAAGTTCGCCCGGGAGAAAGGATAACCGTAGAGAAGATCTCTGGGGAACCAGGTACCGAAATAGAGTTGAATGAAGTCCTTTTGGTGGGCGAAGGAGAAGAGGTAAAAGTTGGTCAACCTTTGGTTTCTGAGGCCAAGGTAATAGCCAAGATCCTTGAGCAAGGTCGGAGTCGCAAAATTCTGGTATTTAAGAAAAAGCGGCGTAAGAATTATAAAAAGAAGCAAGGGCATCGGCAGTATTATACAGTTCTTGAAATCCAAGAAATCAAGGCTTAGGAAAGGAGGCCGTTTATGGCGCATAAAAAATCTGGTGGTTCATCGCGTAATGGACGCGATAGCAAGAGCAAACGCCTGGGCGTCAAACGTTACGGGGGACAATTTGTCAAGGCGGGCAACATAATAGTGCGTCAGCGAGGTACCAAAATTCACCCAGGTTTTAATGTAGGTCTTGGTAAAGACTATACTATTTTTGCCAAAATCGACGGCATAGTAAAATTTGAGACTCGTCACGGACGAAAAGTAGTTAGCGTATATCCCCTGGAGCAGGTAGCTGCCCAGGCGGCCTAAGAAGCAGGCGTTAAACAAGAGGGTATTGACAGGAACCCTAGGGAAAGATAATTTTGTCTTGCATTCCCCGGTAGCTCAATCGGCAGAGCGGCGGGCTGTTAACCCGTAGGTTGCAGGTTCGAGTCCTGCCCGGGGAGCCAAATGATACGCTCAGCAAAACTCTCCCCCCCGAAGAAATTAGGTCCGATATCCCACAATTCGAGTCTAATTTTGGTCGCTTCTTGGCCAACGCCCCTTGTGCGGCCTCTCTTTGGTGTATTTTCCGTCCAAAGGTAATCTCTCGCCAATCCCGTTCGTCTGAGGATTCTTGGCCTTGGGGAGCAGGTCGAAAGGCCTTTTCGACTCCTTCGGAGACGCGATTTTTAAGATTGGGCTTGCGCCGGGATTTTTCATAAAGGGCTTCAATGCCTCCTTGTTCATAGGCCCTTTTAAAGCGATAGAAAGTGTCTCGGCTGTAGCCCATAACACGGCAGGCACGAGAGACGTTCTTCAAGTAAGCAGCAAGCTCTAGCAAGCCCAATTTGTTTTTGATAAGTTTTTCTTGAGTGATCATGGCTACTCCTCCTATTTAGTGATTTTGGTGGATCTCTTGGGAGGACAGCCTGGACCACTCCTTATTTGAAAGGGCCCCCTGTCAGATTAAGTCTGAGCTAATGCAAATAATTTCAATAATATCCTGGTATAGGATAATCCAATTATTTGCAAAGCAAATTGCCCACGCATATAAAATGATAAAAGAATCAAGCAATGTATAACGAATCAGGTAAAGATTTCATAGTTGCTGATTTAAGTCTATTTACCTTTGAAAATGTGTTCAACTTTGAATCTCTAATTACACAGCTTAATAGCTCTAATATTGATTCGAGAGCTTTGCAAAATTTACTTGATTCATAATATTTCTCATGATAATCATAAATAAAAACTATAGGAGTCTAGTCTATGTTTAAAAAGGGAGTGTACACCCAGAGCGCCAGCACACCGGGAAGATGGACTACAGGAAGATCCTCCTCACGATCAAATTCGTAAAGCTGCCTCACTTTTTGTAAATGCTCCCACAGAGGATCGACGAGTTTTTCCGGAAGGATGGTTACACGATCTTTGTCCCCCTTCCCCGCCCGGACGATTATTTGTCGTTTTTCGAAATTCACGTCTTTTACACGCAGATTCAAAGCCTCGGTTAGGCGTAGCCCTGCGCCGTACATCAAACCGGCAATTAAATGGTATGGATAAGACATGTGTTGCAGTACCCGTTTCACCTCTTCCCTTTCGAGCACCACCGGCAAACGTCGTCTTTCCCTGGCCCTTACGGCGTCAATCGCTGCGGTGATATCCTGGCCGCCTCCGCAGGTTCTTCGGAAGATTTTTGCGAGATAGAAAAGAAGTAGTTGTAAAGTTTTATCGCCTCTTCAGCCTGGGCGACTTGCCAGGGCTCATAGCGTGTCTCAAGAAATTTGATAAAACATTTTTTGTTATTTTCCGAAATAAGTCTTAGAAGGGGTTGATAGGCATCTTTTGGGCTCGACTCCCACGAAAGGTGCTTTTCTAATCCAGTAGACATAAAAAAAGCCGGGCTTTTTTGGGAATGGGTAAATCTTTCAGATGATTTTTGAAACGATGTCAGAAGTTTTGCATATTGAAAATCAGATTAACTTTTCAGCAGTATGGTTTATGTAGCTTGGGTAAGTTGTTTTGATATCGAATAAGATGCATGGTACGGTCCTTAATTAGGAGGAGGTAATAAATCAATTCCTAAACTCATCACCGCCGCTCAAAATGAAACATTAGGGCATACTAAAATTAAGGAAATCGCTGTGAAATTAGCAGAGCATATACAAAAGTTGCGGAACGATTTAAAAGAAGGAAAGGGGAGTGTCCACCCAATTGTGTAAATTTAAAATGACCAAATTAAGGAGGGTGGACACATGACCAAAATCAAAAAAGCTCCTCAACCCGAAGAAGTGCAGAACACCATCAAAAAGCTTGTCCAGAAAACTTTGAGGGAAGCT
>Ga0256840_1000030_pt1 | contig 102914 bp, 92 predicted proteins | sample 355202metaG_FD_185969 | JGI IMG/M metagenome (GOLD analysis project Ga0256840, IMG submission 185969) | Hydrothermal vent microbial communities from Mid Atlantic Ridge, Atlantic Ocean - 355-202 | ecosystem: Environmental > Aquatic > Marine > Hydrothermal vents | place: Atlantic Ocean: Mid... | reverse complement strand
AACTTGTCGGCTAAGCTGAATGTAGCAGTCTGCACTTCGTCGCAGCAATTGGGCAAGCAGGCTGATGTAATTATGATCTGCGTTTCTGCAGATAAAGATGTGCTGGAAATGGTGAGCGCTGTTGCAGACACTGTTTCTCCCGGTGCTGTTGTGATTGATACGTCCACCGTCAGTAACGAGACGGCAAAAGAAGCTGCCGCAATTTTATCTAAAAAACAGGCGGCTTTTCTTGATGCACCTGTTTCTGGAGGTGTGGAGGGGGCAAAAAATGCTTCCTTAGCAATGATGGTAGGGGGGAATAAAGAGGCATTGGATAGCGTGCGGCCTGTTTTAGGGGCGATAAGTTCTCGCATTGTTCATATGGGAGAGACTGGGTCGGGGCAAACTACAAAGGCTGTCAATCAGATAATGGCTGCAGGCATTAATCAGGCAGTTACTGAAGCACTGGCTTTTGGGCAGGTACAGGGGCTGGCTATGGATAAGGTTATTGAGGCGGTTTCAGGCGGTGCTGCCGGCAACTGGTTTTTAAAGCATAGAGGCGCAGGCATGACAAATGGATTATTTGAGCCTGGCTTTAAACTGTCTCTGCATCATAAGGATCTAATAATTTGTCAGCATATGGCGCAGCATACTAAAGCTTCTATTGATCTGGCGGCTAAAACAGTATCAGATTATAAGCGGTTAATGGATCAGGGGTTTGGGGATGAAGATATTTCTGCCTTATACCGCTTGAAGTTAAAATAATTTTATCTACTCCCTTTCCGGCAAATGCAAAGAAACCAAAAAAGTTGCAATAAAGACCAAAGCTCCTAGGCCGGCTAAGGCGACAACGGGACTCAGCTGCTGTGACGCGGCATAAGTATAGCCGCCGACTGCAATCAGCATGGCTACGTTTTGAAAAAATCCCTGCAGCGCTACGGCGCCGCCGCTGCCAATGCTTTCCTGTCCCAGTTCCTGCAGGGCGGCATTGATGGGCACAATAAACATGCCGCCAGCCATGCCGATGGCAAATAGTGCTGACCGTGCTGTCCAGACCGTTTCGGTAAAGCTTAGCGAAATAATGAAAATGGCCATTAAATAGGCAGGAATTCTGGCACGGCTTAAAAAATCTAACGGTATTAGGCGCGGAACCAAGGCCGAGCCGGCAATAATGCCGATGGCTAAAAATAATGTTAATTCTGCAATGTCGCTGGCATTTTGGGTCATTAGCACCAAGGGTGCCCAGGCGATAATAATAACTCTGACAGTGGCGGCGGCGGCCCAAAATAATGAGGCGCCTAAAACGGCAAAACGTGAACGGGGCGTAGTAAAAAAAAGTCGTGCCTGTTGAAAAAACAGTATGACTTTAAAACCCGGCTCTGCCTTTTTGCTTATTTTTTTAGGCAATAGCAGGCTGACAGCGGCAGAAATGACAAACAAAATAATGGTGCCGATCAAGGCCCATTGGATAGAATAGTCAGCGACTTTTGCGCCAATAATCATGCCCAGTAAAATGGCAAAAATTGTAGAGCCTTCAATCCAGCTATTGGCTTTGACCAATGCATCTTTGTCAGCAAGTTCGGGTAAAATGCCGTATTTGGCTGGGCTGTAGATGGCAGCGCCTATCCCTACTAAACAGTATGCTATAAGCGGTTCTGCATTCAGTAGCAATAGGCCGGTACCCAATGCTTTAATTAAATTGGCGGCAATTAATACATTGGGCTTGGCATGGGTATCGGCAAATGCGCCTACCCATGGCGCTAATAGCACAAAAGCAATTAAAAATACGCTTTGCAATGCAGGTACGTACCACGTGGCCAGCTCTGCTGACTGCATAACCAGTGCAATAATTGTAAATAAAATGGCATTGTCGGCAAAAGCCGAAAGAAATTGTGCAATCAGCAATGGGTAGATTTGTCTGTTCATTATGCTTGAGTCCGTTGCTGTTTTTATACTAGTTTTTCTGCTAGCCTGGCCACTTCCGGATAATTGGTCTTGCCTGTTGCTAAAACTGGAATTGCATCGACCACCAGCACTTTCTTAGGCAAGCTGATGGCATTTACCCCTTTAGATATGGCAATAAGCTGTTTATTGCTTGCATCCTTCTGTGTGGTTAGCAGGATGACCTGTTCACCTTTTTTAGGGTCTGGCAGGCTGGTCGAAGCATGCTGGGCATCTGGCCAGGCATTGGCCGCTATCTGTTCTACCGCTGTTAGAGAAACCATTTCCCCGCTGACTTTTGCAAATCGTTTGCTGCGGCCGCGGATGCTGACATAGCCCTCTTCATCAATATTCACAATATCGCCGGTATCGTACCAGCCTTTTCCATAGGATGACTTGGGCGGGATTAATTCCCCCGGGTTGTCTGGGAGCAGGTAGCCTTTCATAATATTCGGGCCGGACAGGTGCAGTTTGCCAGCATTCTCAATGCCGGGTATATTTTCTAGCCTGTATTGCATATCCGGCAGTAAACGGCCTACTGTGCCGGCTTTAAAGTCCATAGGTGTGTTAACGGCTGCCACAGGGGCGGTTTCTGTCGCACCATACCCTTCCAATATGCGGATGCCAAATTTTTCTGACCATAAATCACGGGTACTGTCCTGCAATTTTTCTGCCCCAGCCACCACATAGCGCATATTGTAAAAGTCATAGCTATGCGCCTTTTTGGCATAGGCTGCCAAAAAGGTGTTGGTGCCGAACATAATGGTTGCGCCTGTGTCGTAGGCGATTTCAGGAATAACGCTAAAATGCAGCGGGGATGGGTAAAAGAAGGTGGTCATGCCGTTTAGCACGGGCAGCATAGTGCCTACAGTAAAGCCAAAGGAATGAAACATGGGCAGAAAGTTTAAAACCACGTCCTGAGCATTAAAATTGATCCGTGCTCTTAACTGGTTATGGTTGGCCAGGATGTTGGCATGGGTCAGCACTACGCCCTTAGGTTCGCCTTCAGATCCTGAAGTAAATAATATGACGGCCGGACTGTCAGCGCTAAACTGCTGATGTTTATACCAATAATTGGCCGTTTTAGACTGGACCAGTGCGGTTAGCTTATCCAGAACAGAAATGGATTCCGCTAAATCTTCCAAATAAACCAGGTTGATCTGTTTGGCCAGTTCTTCTGCATCCTCACTTAATTTGGCCACCTCAATAAATCGCCGGGAAGTTAGCACTGTTTTTATCTGCGCCGTTCTACAGGCTGAAGCCATTCCTTTTGATCCTGTAGAAAAATTCAGCATAGCGGGAACGCGTCCATATAGCTGCAACCCTAAAACGACATTTAATGTTTTAGTCGAGTTGGGCAGAAACACGCCTACCGGTTCTTCTGCCCGGGTAATTTCTTTTAGAGCATTGCCAATGGCAATGGTACGGGTAATTAGAGCATTATAGGAAAGAGGCAGCCTCTCTAAATCTTCAGCAACCGTATGCTTTCCTCCATAAATAGTGCGTGCTTCCAAAAGCGCTGAAAAAATTGTCTGCTTGTAGTGGCTGGTGGAAAAAATCATCTCACTCATAATGTCTGTAAGAATATGGCCGCAATATTTACGGCGGGATTTTCCCCTTAACTCCGGAGCAGCCTTAATGATGGTATGAGGTAAAATTTTAATGGTAATTTTGGGAAACCAGCGCAGACGAACAATGTTTCTGAGCTTGGAAAAGTGCGTATATTCTGCGCCATGTATGCGAACAGGCAGTATTGATGCTCCCGATTTATCTGCCACCATCCCGGTACCGTCATATATTTTCATCAAAGATCCGGTTACCGTAATGCGCCCCTCTGGGAAAATAACGGTTTTGGTATCGCTTTGCAGATGATGAATCAGTGCCTTTAATGACAGGGGGTGGGTAGGATTCATAGGGAAAACATGAGACAGCCCAAGAAAAGGCTTTAGCCACCAGCGTTCTGAAATCTGTGTATTAATGGCAAAGGTAATGTCATCAGGCAAAAAAACGCCTAGCAGCAAGGGGTCTAAAAAAGAAGTATGGTTAGATATGATAAGAACCCTGTCTCCGGCATTTTTATAATTTTCCAGACCTTCAACTTCAACTTTAAAAATAAAAGTCAGTAGCCAGTGCAATATTTTTTTTAGCATTTTTTACTCTCCTGCGATTAGCTTAGCAGATAATGATGGGTTACTATAACGATTAATTAAACAATGTTCAATTATTTTTTTTAATAACTGCATTGTGCTGTAAAAATTTAGGACTCTGGCTTCTGTCTACGGTATATAATGAAAGATTATCTTTTTGCCGGGTTAGTGTACTTATTCAATGAAAATACTGAATCTTTATTTCAAAAATATCAATTCGCTTGAAGGAGAAAGCCGAATTCATTTTGATAAAGCTCCAATAGCTGAGGGTGGCGTATTTGCAATTACGGGCCCCAATGGTTCCGGAAAATCCAGTATTTTAGATGCCATTACCTTGGGTCTGTATGGCGAGACTTTTCGTTTTGACCGCCCTGCCGAACATGTTATGACAAAATCAACAGCAGAAAGCTTTGCTGAGGTTGAATTTTCATTGGATGATGATCAATATAGGGCAAGCTGGCGCGTTGTTAGGGCTGATGGCAATACCTCCGGCGAACTGCAGTCGCCAGAAATGAAGCTGGTGCAGCTAAATGGCAGTGAGAAAGTTTTAGAAGAAAGCACCCAGAAGGTGCGTGACAGAATGAATGAGCTGACGGGAATGGATTTCCATAAGTTCAGTAAATCAATGGTATTGGCGCAAGGCGATTTTGCGGCTTTTTTAAATGCGCTGGACAGTGAGCGCATGGATATTCTGGAAAAAATCAGCGGTTCTGATATTTATGATGATTATAGCCGACAGGCCGAAGAAAAAAGTGCTCAGGCTCAGGAGCAGCTGCAGCGGTTAGAGCAAGATCTAAATGCTACACCTGTTCTGGATGAGGTGGCAAGAGAAGCGCGAGAGCATGATTTGGCAGACTTTAAAGAGCAGCTGACTGAATTGGAAACTGAACAGAGTGAGGTTCAGCGACAACTGGCGTGGGTACAAAATATTGCCAGTTTAGAGAAGCAGGGCGAAGCCTTGGGAAAACAGTTGCAGCAGCTAAAATCCGAGCAGGGTGAAACCCTGCTAAGTCTTGATAAAATTGAATCAGCGCAGGGCATGCTTGCTCTTGAGGAGGAAATGTCAGCGCTTGATAGCAAGGCTGAGACCGTCCAGCAAAGTAAGAAAACGCTAGACTCCTATCGTGAAGAAGTTGAAATGCTGCAGCAGCAGCTAAAGTCCAGAAACTTTGATGAGAATACCTTAACATCTACTCAGTCGCTTTCTCAGCAGAAAGAAAGCATCGATCAGTTAACTCAAAAATTAACTGATCTAAAGTTTGCCTTACCTAAAGAAACTGCTTTATTGCAATCGCTGAAACAGCAGAAAGAGCAGAAAAATATTGCCTTAAACCAGATTAAATCCTGGTTAGAAGAGCATGATAAAGATAAAAGTCTGCTAGAAAAATTTCCTGAAATTGAGACTTTAAAAAAGGCAAGAGATGAGCTGGCCGAGCTGGAAAAAAAGCAGCAGTCCAATTCAAAATGGGCAAAAAAAACCACGGCGTCCATTGCTAAGAAAAAATCAGAAGTTGAAGCGTTAGCGGCAAAAAACAAAAGCTTAAAAAGTAAAATATCAGAAAATGAACAGGTATTGCAAAATATTTCCGAAGGGAAGTCGTTGCAAGAATTGCAGGAGATGCTGTCTGACCAGCAAGAGCGGGTTATAAATTTTCAGGAATTATTTGATTTAGCTACTGTAAATTCTAAGTTGGGTAAAAGGAATATTTTTAGCAGCCTTTTTAGCTCTAAAAATGAAGGTAAAGAAGAAAAGCTGCTTGCCAAAGAGCATGACCTTTTACAGCTTGAAATAGGCCGGGAGAAAAATATCATTGCGACATTGGAAGCCGCTGTTGCCAATGAAGCTTTATTAAAAAAAATGGAGCCTTACAGGCAGCATTTAGTCGATGGAAAGCCCTGTCCTTTATGTGGTGCTTTAGAGCATCCCTACTCTAAACACCAGATTGCTCTCTCAAACTCTAAACAGGTTTTAAAAGAACAGAAGAAAAAAATAAACGCGCTGCTTGCTGATGAGAAAACTCTGAACAGGCAGATAGTTTTAGCAAAGAAACAGGCAGTAAATGACAGTCAAAAGGATGAAAAATTGCAAAATATGCGTTCAAAATGGACTGCTATTGCTAACCGGTTAAATGTTCTTACCACGGAACTGGATATTGATAACCTTTCTTTAATGAAGGATTTATTAAAGGCAGAAAAAAAACAGCTCAGCAATATCTCTAATCTGCTGAAACAAGTCATTAAGTTGCAGAAAACTGTGGAACAGGCTCATGAATTTATAGCGACCAACGAAGCCGCACTGGAGCGAGCAACAAAAGAAGCTGAGGCCTTAACTGCAGAATGGGACAATCGTCCAAAAGAGACAATTGAAACAGAGAAAGCGTATTCACAGGCCGTTGAGCAAGAAAAGGCGCTGTCAGAAAAAGTGAAAGCGCAGCTGGAGTTGCTCGGTGAAAAAATGCCCGAAAAAGCCAAAGAAGAGGCTGTCTTATTCAAGCAGCTGAATAATCGCAAACAGGAATATCAAAAGCAATCGCTGCATCAAAAAATCTTAGCTGAAGAAATTCATCCGTTAAATGAGAAGATCATTGTCTGTTCAGAAAAAATTGATACCTTTAATAAAGATATTCAGCAATACAGCGATACTATACAGCAGCAGGAAGTTGCCGGGCTGCATCTGTCATTAACTGAAAAACAAAAAATGATTGCTGAAAAGGAAACGGCTTTTGCGCAGCAGGAGACTGAATTGTCAGCATTAAAGCAGACCGTGCAGGATAAAGTTAAGGAGACTGGGGCCATTGATTTAACCGCTGCCAGAGAGGCGGTGGCATTAGCCCATCGCCAGCCGGAGATGCAGCAAAAGCATCAGCAGTTAAGCGAAAAGGCAGGAGCCTTAAGCGACAGGCAGGAACAGCTTAAATCAGAGCTAGAGTCTGAACAGGCGCTTGCAGTCACCCAGCAAACTGAATATGACCTGACGGGGCAGCAGGGTGCTGTCAAAAGAAAGCTGGACATAGCCAAACAGGAGGTGCTGACATTACAGAATAAGCTGGACAAGCAAGATGCTATGCGACAAAAACAGGGAGAAATTTTAAGCAGAATTGCTGATCAGGAAAAACAGCTTGAAGCCTGCGAAGCCGATACAAAATTGATGTCGGCAGAAAATGGCATCCATTTTAGACGCAAGGTACAAAAAGTTATTTCGGACAGGCTAATGACTAAGACTAACCAGGTGCTAGAAAAAATAAGTGGCCGATACTACTTGCGCAAAGCGGAAAGTGAACATGGTTTAGCGTTAGAGATAGAGGACACCAAACAGCATAATGTGCGCAGACTGCCTAAAACCTTATCCGGCGGGGAAAGTTTTATCGTAAGCCTTGCTTTAGCTTTAGGGCTGGCTGAAATGTCTCAAAATGGACATGCAGTTGACTCTCTGTTTTTAGATGAAGGCTTTGGAAACCTGGATGCAGAATCCCTTTACTTGGTGATGACAACACTGGAAAGCCTGAAGACCCATGGTAAATCTGTGGGTGTTATTTCTCATGTTGAAGGTGTTAGAAAGCGCATTAAAACGCAGATTGAAATGATTAAAAAGCCTAATGGTCTAAGTGCTTTAAAGATAGTTTCTTGATTGATGACATTTGAAAAATAATTTGGATAAGATTAAGGACATGAATAAAAGCCAATAAACGCGGCTTTTATTCATGTCCCTATAAATATACTATTTGCTTGTTTTTTTGCTAATAAAGCGTTATTCCACAGTCACTGATTTAGCCAGGTTTCTAGGCTGGTCTACATCCGTCCCCTTAATAATGGCAACGTGATAGCTTAGCAGCTGCAATGCTATATTAAAGGTAATGGGCGCAGCTATCTGGCCTACATTGGTGGCCGCCTTAATCACTGTGAAGTCTTTCTCTGAACTTATATTTGACTGCTCATCTTCAAACACAATCATTTGACCGCCACGCGCTTTTACTTCCTGTAAATTTGATTTGAGTTTTTCCAGCAAGTCATCTAATGGTGCTATTGCAACGACAGGCATATTTTCATCAATTAAAGCCAGCGGGCCATGTTTCAGCTCGCCGGCAGGGTATGCTTCTGCATGGATATAGCTGATTTCTTTTAGTTTTAGCGCCCCTTCCATTGCGATGGGATACATGGTTCCTCTGCCAAGAAAAAGTGCATGCTGCTTGTCTGTAAAGCTTTCTGCAATCACCTGGATACTCTCTTCATGCTTTAAAGCATTGTTGATTAAGTTTGGCAATCTGTGCAGCTCTTCAACAATGCGCCGTTCATCGCCAGCTTTAAGCCGTTTATGAATCTTTCCGACACTGGTCACTAATAGTGCCAAAACAACAAGCTGTGTGGTAAATGCTTTAGTTGATGCCACTCCAATCTCTGGACCTGCATGGGTCAGACAGGTCAGGTCTGACTCTCTAGTCAGGCTTGATTCGGCAACATTGCAAATAGTCAATGTGGGAATGGACGACACACCTTCTGCATCAACATCGCGAGTCGAATTGATTTTCTGCAGCGCTGCTAATGTATCTGCTGTTTCGCCCGATTGACTGATGGTTAAAAATAGCGTGTTATCTTGAATAACAGGGTTTCGATAGCGGTATTCACTGGCGACCTCCACCTGACATGGCATGCCGATAATATCTTCAAACCAATATTTTGCAACCAGCCCCGAATGATAGCTGGTTCCGCAGGCAATAATCTGTATTTGCTGCACTTTGCTAAAGATTTCTTCAGCCTGATGGCCAAAGGTAGAAACTAAAACTTGATCCGGCGTTACTCTTCCTTCCAGGGTGTCACTGACCGACTGAGGCTGTTCAAAAATTTCTTTGTGCATATAATGCTTATGCTCACCTAATTCAACCGAATTAGAAGTCAGCTTGGACTGCTTGATGGGGCGCTCTACCTGCTGACCTTTGGCATTATAGATTTCTACAGTCTGTCTGGTTATTTTAGCGACATCCCCTTCTTCTAAAAACATAAAGTTTTGAGTGACTGGCAGCAAAGCGGAAACATCCGAAGCTATAAAATGCTCACCAATACCGACACCAATAACTAACGGACTGCCTTTTCTGGCAACAACTAATGTTTCAGGGTCATCGATGGCAATAACGCCTAATGCATAAGCACCGTCTAAGTGCTTTATCGCCTGTGTGACTGCCTTGAGCAAATCATCTGTTGCTTCCAGCTGCTGGTGCAATGCATGAGCAATCACTTCAGTATCTGTTTCCGAAGTAAACAGATAGCCATCGGTCTGCTGATCTTTTTTTAATTCCTGATAGTTTTCAATGATGCCATTGTGAACAACTGCAACCTTGCCGTTGCAGATATGGGGATGAGCATTATTCTCTGAAGGTACGCCATGTGTTGCCCAGCGTGTATGAGAAATTCCGATAGGCCCAGAAATGGTTTCAGTTTCCTGGCCAATTTTTGCTTCCAGGTTTTTTATTTTGCCTAGGGCTCTGACGCGCTGCAGCTCATTCGATTTATTTAATACGGCTATGCCAGATGAATCATATCCTCTGTACTCAAGCCTTCTTAATCCTTCAAGCAAAATGGGGACAACATTTCTTTCAGCGACTCCGCCAACTATTCCACACACATTATTCTCCTATTTTTCAATGACTTTTCTTTATTACAGTTTATTATAACTTTACACAGATTTTATTACATAGAGACGACAGGTCAAAACTGATCTTTTTATTTGACAGCATGCTCTTAATTCAGCAGTTTTTAATAATTGCCCAGCCGTTCCCTTTGGTAGCTTCCGTCTTGGACATGTACACACCATTCATGATTAGCCAGGTACCATTGAACTGTTTTTCTAATACCGCTTTTAAAACTTTCCTGCGGTTTCCAGTCAAGTTCCCTGTGAATTTTTCCGGCATCTATGGCATATCTTAAATCATGTCCGGCACGGTCCTGTACATAAGTGACAAGGTCTTTGTACTGTTTGACGCCTTCAGGCTTAGTCGGAACCAATTCTTCCAATAATTCGCAAATGGTATTGACCACTTCAATATTCTGTTTTTCATTATGGCCGCCAATATTATAGGTTTCTGCTATCTGCCCTTGAGTTGCCACCAGTACTAAAGCACGGGCATGGTCTTCCACATATAGCCAATCTCTGATTTGGCTGCCATTTCCATACACGGGCAATGGCTTGCCTTCCAGCGCATTAAGAATGATTAACGGAATCAGTTTTTCTGGAAAATGATACGGGCCATAATTATTTGAGCAGTTGGTAATTAATGTTGGCAGGCCATAGGTTCTTTGCCATGACCTTACCAAATGATCTGAGCTGGCTTTACTGGCCGAATAGGGAGAGCTTGGTGCATAAGGCGTAGTTTCGGTAAATAAAGGTAAGTCTTTATCATTTCCCTGTTCAGGATGAGGGAGATCGCCATACACTTCATCTGTGGAAATGTGATGAAAGCGGAATCCCCTTTTTTTTGCGGGTTCAAGTTCTGTCCAATAGGCTCTTGCCTGTTCAAGCAGAGTATATGTACCAACAATATTTGTCTGAATAAATTCCCCGGGGCCATCTATTGAACGGTCAACATGCGATTCGGCCGCAAGGTGCATAATAATATCAGGCTGGTATTGCTTAAAAACACGCTTAAGCTCATTGCCATCACAAATATCAACCTGTTCAAACTGATAGCGAGAATCAGATGAGATATTTTTTAATGATTCTAAATTTCCTGCATAAGTCAGCTTGTCTACATTTACTGCCTTATGCGCTGTCTCATTAATAATATGACGGACAACAGCAGAACCGATAAACCCGGCACCGCCTGTCACTAAAATTGTTTTCATATAACCGCTCTTTATTTAAGTTTGTTTAAGCAAGCCTGCAAGGAATCTTTCCAATAAGGGATATTTAGCTGATATTGCTGTTTGATCTTAGCTTTATTCAGCACACTGTAATAGGGCCGTTTTGCAGGCGTTGGATAATCTTTAGTTTCTATTGGAGATACAGCGCACTGTACAGCAGACAATTCAAAAATTGTTTTTGCAAAATCATACCAGCTGCAGACGCCTTCATTGCTATAGTGATAGAGACAGCCTTTTTCTTGCTTAAAGCCATTTTGATGTGAATCAATAATTTTTAGAATGCTCTCAGCTAGGTCAGCGGCATATGTTGGCGTGCCCACTTGATCAAAAATAAGGTTTAACTGTTCTCTTTCATCCCCTAACCGCAGCATGGTTTTAACAAAGTTATTTCCATACTCAGAATAAACCCAGCTGGTACGGATGATGACAGAGTCACAGGCAGTCTGCTGAATTGCCTGCTCTCCTTTCAGCTTGGTTGTGCCGTAAATATTTTGCGGGTTGATTGCTGCGTCTTCTGAATAGGGCCTGCAGCTGGTTCCGTCAAAAACATAGTCGGTACTGATATGAATCAATAGTGAATCATTTTTCTGTGCAATTTCAGCTAACTGCTTTACCGCCAAATGATTAATTGCCTCTGCCAGCTCAGGCTCCGCTTCGGCTTTATCAACAGCAGTATAGGCTGCACAATTGATAATTGCATCAAATGTATTCTGCTTGAAATAAGCTGCAATTTTTTGTGCATCACTCAAATCCAGTTCATTTCTGCCGGTAAATGTAAAGTGATATGGCTGATTTTGTGGTACCAGTGCTTTTAAAGACTGTCCTAACTGGCCATTTTGTCCAGTCACTAAAATAGTTTTAATCTTGGGCATAATAATCTGTCTGATAATCAAATCCTGACATTAACTCAGCCAATATTGGCTGTTTGGTATCTTTTCCTGATAACTGCAAGTCGCCAGTCGCTATTTTCCAGTCAATGCCAAGTGTCTTATCATCAAATGCTAAGCCTCTGTCACATTCGGGTGAATAGTAATTGTCAACCTTATAGGCAAAGATTGCAGTCTCGCTTAAAACCACGAAACCATGAGCAAATCCTCTGGGAATAAAAAGCTGATGTTTATTTTCATCAGACAGTTCTACGGCAACATGCTGACCAAATGTCGGGCTTCCGACCCGAATATCAACCGCAACATCCAGCACAGCACCGGAAATTACACGAACAAGTTTGCTCTGGGCATGGGGCGGCAATTGAAAATGCAAGCCCCGCAGTACGCCGCGTGCTGATTTTGATTCGTTATCCTGTATAAAGGAAATCTGGTGGCCAATGGCTTTTTCAAATAAATCCTGGCGAAAGGTTTCTATAAAATAGCCTCGTTCATCGCCATGAATTTTAGGCTCTAATAGGATAACATCTGGGATTGTCTGTGCTATAAACTTCATACGCCAGTACCTTCTTCCGCACGCAGCAGAAGATATTGTCCATATTGATTTTTTGCTAACGGTTTGGCCAGTTCAATTAATTGAGCCTTGCTGATATAGCCCTGTTCAAAGGCAATTTCTTCAATACAGGCCACTTTTAAGCCCTGTCGCTTTTCTATGGTTTCTATATATTGAGACGCTTCCAGTAAGCTTTCATGGGTACCTGTATCTAGCCAGGCATAGCCGCGGCCTAATAATTCTACCTTTAACCTGTTTTCATCCAGATAAAGCTGATTGACTGTAGTTATTTCAAGTTCACCCCGTTCTGAGGGTTTAATTATGGTGGCTTTTTCAATAACGTCGTTCGGATAAAAATACAGTCCTGTTACCGCATAGTTGCTTTTTGGCTCTAATGGCTTTTCCTCCAAACTGATTGCATTGCCTGATGAATCAAATTCAGCTACGCCATATCTCTCTGGATCAGCCACACGATAGCCAAAAACAGTTGCTTTATCTTCTTTTCTTGCATTATCAACTGCTGAAGCCAGCATCTTTTTAAGGTCATGGCCATAAAAGATATTATCACCTAGCACTAAACAGACGTCGCCTGTGCCTATAAATTCTTTACCCAGAATAAAAGCCTGTGCCAATCCATCGGGAGAGGGCTGAATAATATATTCAATCTGCAAGCCAATCTCTGCCCCGTCACCCAATAGGCGGATAAAGCTATCTTGGTCTTCGGCCGTAGTAATAATCAATATTTCAGTTACCCCAGCCAGCATCAGTACGGATAAAGGGTAGTAGATCATAGGCTTGTCGTAAACCGGCAGGACCTGTTTAGAAACCCCTTTGGTAATTGGGTATAAGCGCGTTCCTGAACCGCCTGCCAATATAATTCCTTTCATTTTAATTTCTCTACTGTTGATGGATTAATTTTCAAATAACTAAAGTTTGAGTGATCAGTCGCTTAAGTCGTTTGGAAGTAATTTTTAGTTTTGCCCTAGGCTCTATATTGGGGCATGCCTCAAAGCTGGCTATGATTTGGGCGAAATATCGTTTTTTTGAAGACTAAATGATCTCGGTTTGTATCCTAAATCTCTGAAGGCATCGCTATGATCAAAAACTAGATCTTTATTCATCCGTTCCGCCATTGCCACTGACCAGTTTTTATACCTAGGGAAAAAATGCAAATAGATCAACGCAAATTTAAACATAAACAAAGGGATGGAAAAAAATCTCGGCCGCATTTCAAGTGCGCTAAAAATTCGTATAACCATCTCTCTGTATGTCAGGGTTTCACCGCCGGATATATTATAAGACCGGTTCGCAATATGAGATGGCTTTAAAGCAGATACACATATATTCGCAACATCTTCGCAATGCACAGGCTGTCTTAACCCATGGGCAAGACCCAGCAAAGGGAAAAACTTAAAACGGCGAATAAAACGGATAATCTCTGATATGTTTTTATCTTTGCCCATTCCATATATTAAAGTCGGCCGAATAATCACCCATTCAACATCATTTTCAGTCGCCCAGTTCTGCAGTTTCATTTCTGCATTGGCAAATTGCCGGGCAAGTGCCTGTTCAGCGAGGTCCGATGACCCGTCTTTAGTGAAAATGCTTGTGGATGAAAGCACTACGAGGCGTTTCACTCCGCTATCCATGAGTAAATCAAAATAATTGGGTAAAACCCAGATTGGTGCAACACTAATCCACAAGGGAATTTCTCTGTCAAAAATATGATTTCCTGGTAAAGGAAGAGGTTTTCTCTGCTCCCCGTAAATGGATTTTTTAATTGTTTGACGGGAAAAGGCCGTCACTCTATATTCATTCTTATTCAGCAATGATAACAGACACCTTCCCACAAAACTTGTTGCCCCAAGCACTCCAACGCTTTCCTTATTCATCTATAGACCAAGCCTTCGACTGAGATAAAAACCGCTGTAATAAACCAGCATACAGCCAAAACGCATCCAGATACCTAAAATTACTAGCCACATCAATACTCCGGGATACTGATGACGAAAAAATTTCCGATAAAACCGCATCATCCCTTTGTGTTTGTGCCATTCAACAAAAATAGGTCGTGAGCGGCTACAGACCCCAAGATAATGCATAACAGGTGCATTTGGTACAAAAAGAATTTTCCACTGCTTATTCCGAAAGCGCAAACACAAATCCAAATCTTCACAATGAAGAAAATATTCTTCATCCCAGTAGCCAACATCGTTAAGTGCTTCCCGTTTAACAAGCATGCAGGCGCCAGAAATAGCCTCAACCTCAATAGGACTGTCTGGCAATGGCTGTTTATGCAAGTGAAAATCAAAAAACAGTTTGGGCCAACGGTTGGCAAACCGGTTTAGACCAAAGGCTCTAACAAAAGAACGCCAAGGTGTAGGTATTGCGCGCCGACCTCCCCCCTGCTCTGTGCCATCCGGGTTGAAAAGAAATCCCCCGACCATGCCTATCTGAGAATCACTTTCAAGCGTTTTAAGCATTTGTTGCAAAGAGCCTTTATTAAGTATGCAGTCAGGGTTCAAAAATAATATATACGGCTTAGAAACGGCATTAAGTCCAAGATTACAGCCAGCAGCAAACCCAAGGTTTGTATCAGATCGAACTATTTTTAACCGGTTTTCTTTTGGAAAACGCTTCTCAAGTTCGTCAATGCTTCTGTCAGAAGATGCGTTATCAATTACAGCAACTTCCCCTGCCTGCTGTAAAGCAGAAGCAATGCAATCTGACAATAATAATCCCGCATTATAGTTGACCACCACAATGGAAACGGTTTTTAGCATAGAATCTTCGAATACCTTTAAATTATCAACCATTACCTATGCTTATGACTTTCTTCGGGGGAATACTCGTTTATCCAGTACATGCCATATATCAAGCACTGAAGCTCGTCGGTTAGTTTGAATTTCTTTTCGCTTCCTCCACATGGCTGGAACGCCCTTAAGCGCATCCCATTTCGCCCTAATAATAGCATCCCTCTGCCCTTTGGCAGAAAACCAGATAATTGAGAAAATATTAAGCATTAAATGCAAAGGGAAAAGCAGCCAAAACAAAGCTCCGGGCATATTTTTTATAAAAGTCCAGACCAAATTCCGATGCCCATGATAAACCGAAAAGTCACTATGATGCCCACCTGTTGTAGCAGAGCCGACATGATAGACTGCAGCTTCAGGAACATATAAAGATTTATACCCTGCCAAACGTAAGCGAAATCCTAAATCAACATCTTCCATATAGCAAAAAAAATCTTCATCAAACCCCCCCATTTCATTTATCACCTGCCGTTTATAAAGGGCAGCTGCTGCGCATGGAGAAAAAATTTCTTTTGCAATAAGGTCATCGGCTTGTTGCGGAACGCGATGGTGCTCCCTCCAAACAATGCCGCTCATATGGTAAATATCACCTATGCCGTCAATAATCAAAGGGTTGTCAAAACACAGCTGGCGCGAACCAAATACAGCGATGTCCGGATTATCAGTGGCTGCAGTCATCAGAGATTCAAGCCAGTTTGGTGCGGGAAAGGCATCAGGGTTTAGCAAGGCAACCCACTCTGTCTTACATTCATCTAGAGCCTGATTGTTGCCAGCAGCGAAGCCTAGGTTTATAGCCATTCTACGGACATCAATTGACTCAAATTCTTCAGCAATGCTTGCAGACTTATCAGAACTGTTATTGTCAACAACAATAATTCGATGTGGCTGAACAGTTTGGGCGAAAACATGCTGCAAACACTTTTTGAGTATTTGCTGGCTATTCCAGCTAATAATGATGATTGTGACATCCATAATCTAAACAGCTACCTCCATTTATACAACAGCTACACCTTCACCAGCAACAGATTAGAATATTCTGAAAATTTCACCTTAACATATTATATCAGGGATTTTCAGGGAATTAGCAGTGTTAGCCTTTTTCTAGGATAATAGTCGCTAATATTGATTTTTCAAAATGGTTAAAGTAGCGTGCTAAAAGTATTATGGATTAGTTTTTTATTGATGACTTCTTTTGAGTCATCTCTCGCCCATGAAGGTTCGCATGGAAATGATGAGTGTCTTGTTACTGTTGGCAATATAGAGCTCAGACTGAATGGTTATCAATTTAAAGGCAGAGATCCAGACAAACATTATTGTCGCCATTTTCCCCACCTAGGACAGACCATTATTAAAATTGACTCGACAACAGCAGATTTGACTGGGATAGGAGTGGAACTGACTTTATTAAAACGGAACTCGTGGAAGGGTCTTATTTTAAATGCAGAAGATGCTTTTACTGTGGTTAAGCAATTGCCTATTCAGTATTTTTCTAAGCAGGTAGTTTCCATAGACAGCGACATCCAGGTGCGCGATATTTATGCCATTAAATTGCGTATGCATGCCGTCGACGGCAAGATAGCAGAGCAACAGTTTTCCTTTTTTGTAGGTATACCATTTGCTTTGGTTCTGGTGGGTATTTCCGTGCTGCTATTGATAGCTATTAGCATTATTTTTTTACGGCAGCTAAGAAAAGTTTAGGGGGGGTTAAGGCTTTTCCTCATCAAGAAAAAAATGTTGCTCAAATGCAGTCACTAGAGTTTCCAGAGTGTTCCTCTTGAATACAGTTTTGCAAGCATTTCGGGCTTGCCGCCAAAAAAAAAGCGCAGGCGGATACTCCACATCAGAAAAATGGTTTTAAAAACTCCCTGTTTTTCCCAGCGACGGCCTGAACTTGTAACCTTGGCTGTTAGACAGAGGGGGCGAGAGATTTTTTTCAGTGCAGAGCTAATGCTTACATCTTCCATTAATGCAATATCTGGATACCCTCCTACTGCATCAAAAAAGTCCCGGCTAACAAAAATAGCCTGGTCTCCAGTTGCAATGCCTGTTAAGCGAGAGCGCCAGTTCATAAAGTGTGCAACAATTTTCAGCATAAACGGCTCACCGCTCAGTCTTATATCAAACCTGCCCCATAGATGGGTTTGCTTAATTAAAGCCAAAGCATTATCAGGCAAAGATGTATCTGCATGTAAAAAAACAAGCATTTCACCTGTGGCATTCTGGGCTGCAGCATTCATTTGTCTGGCACGCCCTTTTTCTGAAACAATAATTTTATCGGCTAGCGGGTACGCTAATTTGATAGTGTTGTCTGTACTTCTGCCGTCAGCAACAATAATTTCAGCGTGATTTCTAATGGCCTGCAGATTGAGCAGGCATGTCTGAATATTGTCAGCTTCATTAAAGGTAGGGATAATAATGGAGAAATACATCTAAGATAATGGCTTGAACAGTTCAGTCAAATCATCAGAAGTGAGCTTTAATGACGGTTCTTTTTTTCCACCGTTATAAATACTATTGGCTAACGCCCGCTTTTTCTCCTGCATGGCTAGAATCTTTTCTTCCACGGTATTTTCGGTGATTAGCTTATAGACAAATACGGGTTTATCCTGGCCAATGCGATGCGCCCTATCCGCCGCCTGAGATTCTACTGCAGGGTTCCACCATGGGTCGTACATAATCACTGTATCGGCTTCCGTAAGATTTAAACCTACGCCCCCAGCCTTTAAGCTGATTAAAAACACATCTGCTTCACCGCTTTTAAAGCGTTCTATGGCTTCATCACGCTTTTTGGTTTGGCCTGTCAGCTTGCTGTATTCAATTTCCCTTGTCTTAAGCTCTTTTTCGATCAATGCAATCATTTTAGTAAATTGTGAAAATACCAAAATGCGCCGGCCTTCTTCCAGCTGCTCTGGCAGCATTTCCATTAACAGATCCAGCTTTGCAGATTCGGTTATTTTTTTCGCTTCTTTCAGGGATAAGGTGCGCGGGTCACAGCATGTTTGGCGCAGTTTTAGCAGGGCATCCAAAATAGTGATATGACTGCGGGCCAGTCCTTTATTGGCAATAGCGTCACGAACTTTTTTCTCCATAGTAATGCGAATGGACTCATAGAGCGCTGCCTGCTTGTCGTATAGAGGGATAGAACGGATAATCTCAGTTTTAGGCGGCAGTTCAGTAGCCACTTCCTGTTTGGTACGGCGCAGCATAAAGGGCTGCAGACGTTTAGACAGGCGTTCTCGCTGCTGCTGATCGCCATGGTTTTCAATCGGTGTGCGATAGATTTTTTTAAAAAATGCGCTATCACCTAAAAACCCGGGCATAAGAAAATCAAACTGCGCCCATAACTCCCCTAAATGATTTTCCATTGGCGTCCCTGTCAGGCAGAGGCGATGGCGGGTTTTGATTTCTCTAACGGTTCGTGCGGCCTGAGATTTTGGGTTTTTAATAACTTGAGCTTCATCCAGTACTAGGTAGTGATATTCTAAAGACATTAATACTTCTTTATCGCGAGGCAATAATGGATAAGTGGTTAAAACCAAGTCGTAGTCTTGGAGTGAGTCAAAGTGCTGTTTGCGCTCAGCACCTTGCAAGGTCAACACTTTTAAGTCAGGTGTAAAGCGGGTTGCTTCTCTGCGCCAATTGCCCATTAAACTGGTTGGAGCAATAATCAGGCAGGGGCTGGTCATTCTTCCTGATTCCTTTTCTAGCAGTAAGTGAGCTAAAGTCTGAACCGTTTTCCCCAGCCCCATATCATCGGCCAAAATTCCAGCAAAATTATATTCGCGCAAAAATTGCAGCCAATTGAAGCCTTGTTGCTGATAATCTCTCAGAGTAGCATCGAGCCCTTTCGGCGTGGTCGCATTTTCTATGCCTTTAAAGTTTTTTAACTTTTTGCCCATTTCAAGCAAAGCTTTGCCGCCTTTAATGCTGAAAAGGCCATAATTTCCAGAATCCAGTTCTGCCAATGTGGCCGCATTAAATCGAGATAGTGTTAGCGAGCCATCTTCATTTATTGAAGAAGCACTGTCAAATAGTTCGTAAACAATATCAAGAAAAGGTTTGAGCTGAGTGGAAGGGATATTGATATAGGTGTGTTCAGCAACCGGAATACTTAGATTTTCGGGTAAGTCATTTAAATCATAATCTTCGAGAACAGGCATGATTAAGGGCAGTAATGGCAAGTTTTCACCGTTGATATTTACCTGGAAATTCATTTCAAACCAGTCATTACTGCTTTCTTCAATCTCTGTTTGCCAGCTATCAGCAGTTTGGAACTCAAGCTTAAAATTATCATCCGTCTCAATTATCCAGCCTTGCTGTTCCAATTGAGGAATGGTACTGCCTATAAACTCAGCCCAGCGATTTGCGCTATTGATTATTGAGCCATTGGCTGGGCTTAGAAGAACTAACTCCTTGTGGTTTCTTAGTTCGGCCACGGTAAAGCCCAATGCTAAAAGCTGATTAAAAGCTACAAATTCTGCATCAATATCTCTCTGAATACGAAAAATACCCTCTTCTGTTTTGGCAATGCTAAAAGAATCAGAGGTATAGGCCGAAATCGTTTTGTCATCGTAATTATAGTTTAGCTGGATAAAATGTGAGTATTGAGTCTGATTCACCTGCAATCCAAACAAAGTAAGCTTGGGTGTAGGGGATAGGCCGGATAGCTCTGTAATGTCAATTTTCTTGGGTGGAGGCAAAGGAATGGACGGAAACTCCAAGATTAATCGCTGGCTAAATTCATCAACATACTCTTCGGGGACAGAAGGTGCGGAGATTATTTTTTCCAGCTGGTCATTAGATAGATTTAAAGTCTTGCAAGCGCCTAAAGTGTTTAGTCCGGCGTCAAAATATAGCGGAGGGTCTGTCAGAACCAGAGTTGCGGCAGGGTTCATGACCAGTTTCAATTTATAGTCACGGCTCTTCAGCTGCTGCCATAAAAACTCAAGCATACGCTCATTACCTGGCTGTATGGGGGGGGATTGGTGTGTTTGCCAAAATAAACGGCCCGTCTGCATAATTTTGGAGAGGGCAATATAGCCAGTACTTCCTGCCAATTCAGGAGCGCCTTGATAGGTATGCCGGAGAGATGTGAGCAGTAACGCAATTTCTTCGTCAATTGGCTGAATATAGCTTGAATAGCTATAACTGTATCGCAAGCTATTTAAAGTGGTTTTCCGGCCTTTATTCAGTCCGCCTTTTTTGTTTTCTTTGGTGATATACAAATCCAGCGTGAAAAGGTGCGGTGTTTTGCTGGGCATTAAAATGTAGGCAATAAACTCTGCATTCTTGTCTTGGACAGCGGCAGGGGTGTCAAAATTGTCTAGCCACTCCATGCAGGAAGGCACCGACTGTATAGGGGGCATCGTCTGCCCTTGTGCCCTTACATATTCTAAACAGACCGCAACAATATGCTTGCAGTTGAAAGACATGGGGCAGCTGCAGTTGCCAGCAATAGAGACGGAGCTGTAGTCTTTTTTCCAATCTACCCTAATGCTTTGATCATAGTAATTATTTCGACTGCCTTTTATGGATGCGCTGATAATGATATAGAAAGGCTCATCTTGTTCAAGAGATAAGTTTAGCACCCGGCCATCATCAAAATACTTTTTTCCTCGGTAATAATATGTATCACCACAGGCATGGAGAATATCTGACTGAAGAATTCTTTTTTGCTTAATCATTTAGGTTTATAAGAGAGCGGGGGGAGCAATAAATTATAGAAGGCTGAAATTAGTATTATCCTAAATAAATCAGTTGAACGCTTAGTTTAACTGTAACTTGTTAAATAAACTGTTTAATCCAGTTTTTCACTATTCACCAGGTGGGCGAGTGTATTTCGCTTCACGGTTTTGTGAAAAATCTGGACAAAAAAATTCTGCAGAATAGCTCTCGATAAGGACTACGGCCATTATCTTCAAGCTATTCTTTGCCTTTTTTGCCCAGATTTCCCACAAAATCCGTGCTCAATTGATTTATTTAGGATTATGGAATGGAAATTGAATAACGTATACATTATATCGCAGATTTTTTGTTTGCCTTCCAGGATATGGCAAGCTATGTAATTGCCGCTATTCATTGGAAAATGGACAAGTCATTTAATTCTCATTTCTATAGAATATCTTAGATACGTCATTATTGGAAAAGTGCTGATAGGGGTAGAAGCACTATTTTTCACTAAAATAAATATCTCCATAATAAGCAATAGCATCACCCTTGGCATTGTCAGTATCTGTCATTAAAGCAACTGCATCAATGTAAAGAATATCGGCGCCAAACTGGTCTTTTAAGTCTTGCAGAATATTGCGTTTTTCCTGGTACCAGGTATGTGCTTTATCATTGCCAGAACGTAGTGCAATCATCATGGCATTTTTACCCGCAAAAGCATTAGGCCAAACCGAGCCTTTAGGACTATTTCCAGCCCAAACATAATTAATTGCTTTAGTTTTCCAAAAGGCCCAGCCGCCACTAATAACAACGTAAACTCGGGCACTATAATCATCACCGGACTTGCTTTGTTCGTTTAAACCCTCTAGCCGCTGATCAATGCGCCAGCGCCAGTTTAAAAAAGGTGTTTTTTTCAAATCAACACGCAGCTCTTTAAATAAGCCAGATGCTCCCGCATGACTCTCTGCCTTTAAAATATAAGATTTTTCTAACTGAACGATTTGGTAATGAGTTTTGCCTGAAAACGTTTTATTGCTCCAGTTGGTCAACGTGCCTGATGAGAATGTGCCAATTGGGATAAGGACATTATTTTCAGCGGAAGCTATACCCGTTAAAAGGATGAAAATGATTGAAAGGATGCTCAGATTAAGATGGCTCATTTTATTATGGGTTTAGTAATTATGGGATGGAATCTTATAATTCAGCAAGGTGCTGATTTATTATTGTCTTATAGAGCCTCTGAAAAAAAAATTAAGATAGTGCTAGATATTTATAATAAGTATGAATATAATACTCGGCTCTGCTAGCTCATCAGCAATGCCTCGGTGGCGAAATTGGTAGACGCACGGGACTTAAAATCCCGCGGAGTTAAATCCGTGCCGGTTCGATTCCGGCCCGAGGCACCATATTTTAAAAAGGGTTGCATCTAATTAGGTGCAACCCTTTTTTTATGCTTAAATTTAGCCATATTTTTTAGCAAAGAAAATAACCACCCCTATGTTTAAATATTTAAGAAAAATATACACGGCAGCACTTTTTGCTGTCATTGCTACAGCGTGTTCATTTCAGCAGCCAGGCTATCTTAAAGTCATCACAGCGGCTGAATTAAATAAAATCATGCAAAATGAGGATATATTTTTAGTCGATGTTCATACGCCAAAACAGTCTCATATAAAAGGAACCGATTTATTTGTTCCCTACAATAGCATCAAAAAATATAAAGATAAATTCCCTAAAGACAAGAACACAGCTATTTATCTGTATTGTGAAGGCGGGCCAATGGGAAATGCAGCTGCAAGGTCTCTTTATGAGTTAGGCTACCATAACTTGTATAACCTTGACGGTGGTGCCGCCTCGTGGAGAAGAGACGGTTTTAAATTTGAATAAAGGTTGCTAAAGCCACATGATCCCCCCTTTCCAAAGAAGGTCGTATGGCTTTTTAATGATGGCTAGTGAATATGCACTTCACGTGATTTATTTTTGTCTGTTCTAAGTAAAGTATATTGGTCTTGGTCCCCTTTCATCGGCGCGCCTTCAGAAGTAAGTACGATTAGTGATCCTTCATCTTTAATATGCAATTTTCTTATGCTTGAATCCTTACGGGCTATTAAAGTTACTGTGCGGGACTTTTCATCCCAGGCATATTTGCCCTTTTCAAAATACTCCCTGTTGGAAGCTTGAGCATACTGGGTTACCAGTAGATAGTTTTTTTTGTTTTTTAGGGACAGGGTCATTTTAATGCCGGCACACTCTTTACATGGAAGGTATCCATAAAAGACACCGCGAAATTTTTGGCTCTCGTCAACTGGCTGGATATGCTTTGAATGGTCGCCTTTTTGCCGAGTCATTTCTCGTGCTCTCTGAACATCGCCCATAATTTGCTTGTCCGATTTAGCCATAGCCGGATTAAAAGCAATGGCACTGAGCAATATAAGTGTTAGCTTTTGTTTTAAAGTTATTGTTAATGTTAGCATTTTTATTATTACATTTTTTGGAAAACAAATTTTTAGCTGTAGTTAAGCTAGCCTTAGGCAACTCGCAATAAATAACCCACCAATCTTGCTTGTCTTTTTATCCGTCTTCAGCGTTGCAACTTCGGTCACATAGCTTGCTATGCTCTCTTTGTTGCGCCTTGAAGACGAATAAAAATCCTGCGCAATATGGGTAGGCTATTTAATGCGTGCTACCTTACCAGATCATTACTCTATAAATACTGATCACTGTTGTCAATTATCTGTTGATATTTGGAGGCTAAAATCAAAGAGTAGAGCGCAAAAGCCAGCAGAGCACTTCCAAAAATCCCCCAGCCTTTGAGAAACATCGGGTTTTTGCCACTTTATCTATCGTGCTATGCACTGTCAGCCGAAAACAAAGACAAGCTACACACAATATTTGAATATTTACTCCGCACTACTTTCCTTTAGCTCTAATGCTGACTGGTACAGCACCTTTTTTCTAGCCCCTGTTATTTCAGCCGCCATTGCTACCGCTGTTTTAATAGAGCATTGTTTTAATAAAATCAATAAAACACGTTTCTGATCTTCGCTTATTTCAGATACATTTTTTTCAGCTACCGCACCCTCGACAAGCACAACAAACTCACCCTTCTGCATATTGCCATTGCTTTTTACCTGTTCCAGTACATTATCTAAAGTATCATTAACTACTGTTTCATATATTTTAGTTAACTCTCTTGCTAAGGCAATTCTCCGGTCTCCTGCTATAATTTCTTGCAAGTCTTCCAGCGAGGCTAATATTCTGTGGCTAGATTCATAAAATACCCAAGTAGCCGCATCATTTTTCTTTTGGGTAAAGATTAATTTTCTGGCTGAAGAGGTCCTGGGCAAAAAGCCTTCAAAGGTGAATCGTGTAACGGGCAAGCCTGATACCGACAATGCCGCAATTAATGCACAGGCTCCAGGAATTGGCGAGACCTCTATACCCTGCTGCCTTGCCAATTTGACCAGAGGCATTCCGGGGTCACTTAACAGCGGGGTGCCAGCATCAGAAACCAAAGCTATATTTAACCCGCTTTTCATCTTTTCTATTAAGCCCGGCGCAGTTTTTTCTTCATTATGCTGATGCAAAGAAACCATTTTCTTATTAATGGCATAATGCTGCAGCAGCGTTTTTGCATGTCGAGTGTCTTCTGCCGCAATCAAGTCGACATCTTTTAAAGTTTCAACGGCTCTATAGGTAAAATCTGCTAAATTGCCTATAGGTGTTGCAACAACGTATAATTTACCGAACATTTGATACTTTTCTCTCATTTAAAAATAGGCCTGTCCATTCATGAACCGCCATTATGTAACTATATCTACTCTTTGCTTATTTTTACTTTCCGGCTGCTCGACTAAACAGGCGGTTCATCGCTATCAATATGTGAATGAGTCTATCAAAGCCGAGTATTATTCACAGCGTGGCCAGCATAAACAGGCCGGCCAACTATATCAGGCTCTTGCCAAAACTAAGCCTGCCCGTCTTAATGAATATAATCTTTTGGCTGCCGAGGCATATCTTCAGTCTGGGGACAGTCAGCTGGCTCAAACAGTTGCTGATTCAATCGATCAGAATTTATTGACGGCTGAGCAGCGCAATAAATTAAATTTAATCCTTATCCAAATACATTTGAGTAATGGTGAAGCTGAAAAAGCGCTCAGCAAATTAAATGTCACTCAGCCTCAGAACCTAAATGCCGAAGATAAAATAACATTTTACCAGTCTTTAGCCTTTGCCCATGCATTAACAGGAAATCAGCTGCAAAGTGTTCGGGCTCGCATTCAGCTGGCACCACTGCTTAGGTATATTCAGCATGAGGATAACAGCAAGGTTATTCTGGATACATTGCGCCTGCTTCCCTCTCAAACGCTTAGCCAGCAGCCATCTGCTTCTGATGTCTTAGGGGGCTGGATGGCCTTGGCTAAACTGCTGAACAGCAACAAGTACAATTATCATTCCGCTTCATTTCAGGATGCTATAAATGGATGGAGACAGCTATTTCCCCAGCACCCAGCTGACACAGACTTTTTGCAGGCATATCTTGAAGATGGCGCTGAGAGCCTAAAGAATAGCTTTAAGATACCGGCGGCAATTGCTCTGCTGCTGCCTGAGTCAGGACGCTATGCCAAAGCGGCCAAAACAATTAAAGAAGGTTTTTTGGCTGCCTACCACCATCCGCAGACAGATTATCAGCCATCAATTCGTTTTTATGACAGCTCGGCAAATAATGCTGTCAATCTGTATCGCCAAGCCATTTCTGAAGGGGCAGAATTAGTCATTGGCCCTCTAAGCAAAGCTAATATTCAGGAGCTTGCTTTAGAAACTGAGTTAAGCGTACCCGTTCTTGCCTTAAACCATGTTGCAAATTTAGCCAAAGATAACTTATTTCAGTTCGGATTAAGTCCTATTGATGAGGCTAAACAGATTGCAAGCGAGGCAGCTTCGCATGGAGTTAAAAAAGTACTGGTGCTAGCGCCAGAGTCTAAACGAGGGCATCGTACGGCAGACTATTTAATTGAATACTGGCAGGAAACGGGCGGTACTGTCCTTGAATCTCAGTTTTATAATTCCAGAGGCAGTGATTTTTCAGTATCAATAAAAAACCTTCTTAACCTTGATGAAAGCCAGTTTCGCTATCGAAAACTTAAACAGTTTCTTGGCAGAGGCATTGAGCACCAAGAACGCAGGCGAGCCGATGTAGATGCCATTTTGCTATCTGCTTCTGCACAGAAGGCCCGTTCCATTTATCCGCAATTGCAATTCTACCGGGCAACTCAGGTACCCGTCTATGCATCTCCGCAGATCTATGCCGGAGAACCTAATCCAGTGGCAGATATAGATCTAAATGGCATTACCTTTTGCGATATTCCCTGGCTTTTTCCTGACAGCTACCCAGGAGAGCTTAGCCAGGAATCATTGCGTGATAGCTGGCAAAACCTGCCTTCCAGGTATTTGAGACTTATTGCCCTGGGGATTGATTCCTTTAATATAATCTCCGAACTTGAACATATTTCCAGCACTCCTTATGCAGGTGCAACTGGCATTCTGTCGCTTGATATGGAAAACAGGGTTACCCGTCAGCTGGTCTGTGCAAAATTTATTAAAGGACTGCCCGTTTTGCAGGAAAAGGTTAATAATGATGAAAATATGGTTTTTAGGCCTTCACAATAATGTTTAAGGCTCCAAGTCGTCCTGCGCATTTAATTCGTGGGCAAAAATCGGAACAGCTTGCCTGCGATTTTTTATTAAAGCAGGGCCTAATGCTTATTGATAAAAACTTTCAGTGTAAAGGCGGTGAACTTGATCTCATTATGAAAGATGCCGAAACACTGGTTATTGTTGAGGTCAGATTCAGAAAATCTAACAGGTATGGCGGGGCGCTGGAAAGCATATCTCAAAAAAAACAGTCCTGCATCATAGCCGCAACGCAGTACTATTTATCCACCCATAAGAACAATAGTCCGATTCGGTTTGATGTGATTGCAATGTCAAATGATACGGATATAAACTGGATACAAAATGCATTTCAGGCATAAGTACCCAAGTAAAATTAATTTAACGTGGGTACTTAAAATCATCGCGAGAGCTTATTGACAGAGATAATCTTAAAATCCCGGCCGGGACAGAACAGTGTATAGCTGAGGTTACGAATAGGCTTCTTGGCAGTTGCTCCTGCCTTGCTTTATAGCCTTATATTTTTTAATTGAATGCCTGTAACGAAAAACAGGGGGCTATACCTTGATTGTCCGTCAGCTATATCCGCATATAAGCAGTCATTCAATTTTCAATTCTTTTATTTTTCTGGTGAGCGTGTTTCTCCCGTAGCCTAACAGCAAGGCTGCTTCATTTTTCCTGCCGGAAGTGTAGTTTAGCGCTGATTTAATAAGAATGCTTTCAACCTCGGGAATAATAGTTTTTGCAACTTCTGGCCGGCCTAGTTGCAACTGGTGCTTAATGGTTTCTTCTAGCAATATTTCCCAGTTTCCACTGGCCTCTGCTGCATTTTCTTTTTCTGTACTTGTCAGCTCGGGCGGAAGATCTTCCAGATAAATTTCTCTGCCTGAAGCCATCACTGTAAGCCAGCGACAAGTATTTTCTAGCTGCCTCACATTGCCAGGCCAGGGCAGCGAGCTTAAAAAAATTTCAGTTTCCGGTTTTAGCTGCTTAACTTCACTGTTCAATTCTACGGAAGCCACGTTAAGGAAGTGGCTCATTAATAGCGGAATATCCTGTTTACGCTCACATAATGGCGGAATATGTATTCTAATTACATTAAGACGATGAAATAAATCTTCTCTAAAAAGTCCATTTTCGACGAGCAGTTCCAAATTTTGATGTGTTGCCGCTATAATTCGCACATCAACTTTAACGGCCGTATGAGATCCGACAGGGTAGAACATATTATCAGCCAATACGCGCAGCAGTCGCGTTTGCAGTTCTGCAGGCATATCACCTATTTCATCTAAAAACAGGGTGCCCCCATTGGCCTGCTCAAAACGTCCTGCTCTTCGGGTATGCGCACCGGTAAAAGAGCCTTTCTCATGCCCAAAGAGTTCTGATTCCATCAGGTCTTTTGGGATTGCGGCCATGTTGAGCGCTATAAAGGGTTTTTTGCTTCTCGGGCTGTGTCTATGCAAAGCTTTTGCCACTAGCTCCTTTCCTGTCCCTGACGCGCCATTAATCAGCACAGTAATATGTGAACGGGCCAGACGGCCAATGGCTCTAAACACTTCCTGCATGGCAGGTGCTTCACCAATTATTTCAGGTGTTTCTTCAAGCCGTTCTGGCTCGCTTTTATCAAGCGTTTCACGCTGTTTGCTCTGTAGACAGGCTCTTTGTGCTACATCAACCACCTCATTAATATCAAAAGGCTTAGGCAGGTATTCAAAAGCGCCACCATGAAAAGCTGAAACTGCACTGTCCAGATCCGAGTGGGCGGTCATTACAATGACAGGTAGGTCAGGATAGCTTTGCTGCACTTTTTTTAATAGTTCAAGGCCATCCATGCCCGGCATTCTGATGTCAGTGAGCAATGCGTCAGGCCTTTCTGTCTGCAGAGCATCTAATAGATTGGATGCATTGGCAAAGCTTTTGCATACCATGGAGGCTTTTTGCAATGCCTTGTCAAGTACCCAGCGTATGGATTTATCATCATCAACTACCCAGACAATATTAGGATTCTGCATGCGCATTCTCCAAAGGCAAATAGATAGAAAAGATAGTGTTTCCCGGTTCGCTTTCGCATTCAATCAGACCATTATGCTGATTAATCAATGATTGGGCAATGGACAGTCCAAGTCCAGTGCCTTCAGCTCGGCTGGTAATCAGAGGGTAAAATATTTGGTTCATAAGCTTATCATTAATGCCTGGGCCGTTGTCGATAATATCTATTTTTGCAGCTAACCTGTAGCGTTTGCGGCCGATGGTCATGTGGCGCTGAATACGTGTTCTCAAAATTATGTTGCCACCCTGAGGCATCGCCTGAACAGCGTTTTGCACAATATTGAGTACAGCTTGAATAAGCTGGTTTTTATCGGCAGTCAAGTCGGGGATGCTCGGGTCGTAATCAGTAGCAATGCTAATATTATTTCCACCCTCAGCAATGACTAACTGTCTGACACGCTCAAGAACTCGATGGATATTTAAAGGCTCTTTATTTGAAGGTTTATTTGGTCCCAGCATTCTGTCCATTAAGGATTTTAAACGATCAGATTCCTGAATGATAATTTGAGTATATTCTTTTAATTCAGGCTCGTGCAATTCAAGTTCAAGCAATTGTGCCGCCCCTCTAATGCCGCCAAGCGGGTTTTTTATTTCATGAGCCAGACCTTTCACCAGCATTCGGCTAATATTTTGCTGTGCAAGCAGCTGTTCTTCTTTGCTGATGCGCAGATGTCTATCGATTTGCTGAAGTTCTACTAAAATTTCGCTCAACGCCCCCTCCTCCAGTAGAGGTGTGGCGCTGAAGTTGACGGTCATCGACTGCTTAAGATATGAGAAGCTTAATTCTCTGTCAACCAAGGGCTCGTTATTCTTCAAGCATTGCTGTAAGTCTAATAGCAGTGAGTCAGAAGATCTGAACAAAGTCTCTGCGGAAAGGCCTAGCAAATGCTTTGCACTATCAGCCAGCAATATTTCACCTGCTGAGTTTATGTAGGTCAAAATTAATTTCTGATTAAATAATAAAATTGCCTCATTAAGGTGAGCGAGTATCTTTTTATACACGGAGATAAGTAATTGGCTGAGATTGGCTATTTTAAAAGCAATTTTTATACCATTTGGCGAATGAAAAATGGTTGATAAGGTGGTTTATTGTCCCCTAGGCATTGCACGGTCACAGGTAGCTTAAGGAGAAAAGTCTAATGCTGAATAGGGCTGAACGAGAACGCAATTCTGGCTGACATTTATTGAATCAACGCCCGCAAAACATGAAAATTAGAGACTGAGACGGAAAAGTCTCTGTACATAATATAGTTTAGCAAGCTATTTTTACAAACAAAAACGCCCCAAAAAGGGGCGCTTTTTTCTTCGTACTGATGCTGCCAAGCAGCAAAAAAACTTACAAGCTATAATACATATCAAATTCTACAGGGTGAGTGCTCATCCGCAGACGAGTTACTTCTTCCATTTTTAGATCAATATAGCCATCAATTGCATCATCAGTAAATACGCCGCCACGAGTTAAGAACTCACGGTCTTCGTCCAAAGCTTTTAATGCTTCATCAAAAGAAACAGCAACCTGTGGAATTGCTTTTTCTTCTTCTGGAGGCAAATCGTATAAATCCTTATCCATTGCATCGCCAGGATGGATTTTATTTTCAATCCCATCTAGACCAGCCATTAGCATTGCGGCAAAACACAGATAAGGGTTTGCTGTAGAATCGCCAAAACGAAGTTCAATGCGACGGCCTTTAGGGTTGTTTACAAAAGGAATGCGGATTGATGCAGAACGGTTGCGCGCAGAGTAAGCTAGCATTACAGGGGCTTCAAAGCCAGGCACTAAGCGTTTGTAGCTGTTTGTAGATGCATTGGCAAATGCATTAAGTGCTTTTGCATGCTTGATGATACCGCCAATATAGAATAAAGCAGTTTCAGATAAACCGCCGTATAAATCGCCTGAGAATAAGTTGTTGCCATCTTTAAATAAAGACTGATGAACGTGCATGCCGTTACCATTATCTCCAACAAGAGGCTTAGGCATAAAAGTTGCTGTTTTGCCATATGCATGTGCAATGTTGGCTACAACATATTTTAGCTCTAAAACTTCGTCTGCCTTTTTAACTAAAGTGTTGAATTTTGTGCCAATTTCACACTGACCGGCAGTTGCAACTTCGTGGTGATGCACTTCTGTTGTTTGTCCCATTTCTTCAAGAACAAGGCACATTGCAGAACGCATATCTTGCAAAGAATCAACTGGTGGTACAGGAAAGTAACCGCCTTTTACGCCTGGACGGTGACCAATGTTGCCGTCTTCGTATGCTTTTTCAGAGTTCCAGCCTGCTTCTTCAGAATCAACTTTGTAGCCACAGCTGCCCATATCTGCATTCCATTTTACATCGTCGAAAACGAAAAATTCATTTTCAGGGCCAAAGTATGCGTTATCCGCAATGCCGGTCGATTGCATATAGGCTTCGGCGCGGTGTGCGATAGAGCGTGGGTCGCGTTCGTAGCCCTGCATATCATTAGGTTCAATAATATCACAGCGCAAAATCAGGGTTGTGTCGTCAAAAAATGGGTCTAAAACAGCTGTTGCAGGATCGGGCATTAAAATCATGTCAGATTCATTAATCCCCTTCCAGCCAGCAACTGAAGAACCATCAAACATGTTGCCGTCTTCAAAAGTGTCTTCATCAATCGTATGAGCAGGGAATGTTACATGCTGCTCTTTACCGCGGGTATCACAAAAACGAAAATCAACAAATTTGACGTCGTTTTCCTGGATCATTTTAAGAACGTTTTCTACTGACATTTAACTTGTCTCCGAAGGTTGTATTTATAATTAGTCTGGTTTTTTTAAAAACTTTTACACCATACCATTTTTTCTGTCATTTGAGCAAAAAAAACGGGGCATACGCCCCGTTTTTAGTTTAAGCACTTATAAATAAGAGGCTTAGAATGTTGTTGAGATTGTCGCAACAACTTTGCCATCATCTAGACTTTTGCCATTAGAATTTCTAGCATTAGCATCATCGGTGTCTGTGTACGCAACTTCTAGGTTAAATATGCTGAAATCCCTTGCAACACCAGCTTTCCAGTCCCAATAGTCGTCACCACCATTTTTCTGGTTATAGTACCCAGCATGACCCAGCAAGGTAATGCTGCCAAGTGATTCTGGCAATGTGTAGTCAAGAGCCATATCTGTATATTCGCCTGGTGTAGTGTGCTCAATCTTTAAGCCATAGTACCAATAGGCACTCACATTTAGGTTTTCTACTGGAGAAACAGAGGCGCCAAAGTATAGCTCTGTGAAATTCGCAGCTGAAGCTGAGGTGTATTCGTAGCGAAGAGCACCTAAATCATAAGTTACTGCAAAAGGAAGCACGCCCCCAAAATCGGTTTCTCTAGAAAAACCGCCATAAAGATCCAGCTCCATGCTTGCGTGGTCTTCAAATTCGTAGCTAGATCCCCAGACACCGACATATAGACCAGAGTCATGAGACAGGTCAAATGAACCTTGAATTGCTGGCTCATTATTAGATTGAGAAACACCGCGCCAAATATAGTTGGTGGTTAAAGCCGCACTTGCACTGGCGTGAAAGCTGTCAGAGAACATTGCTGAGCCATGGGGATTGCCAAATTCTCTTGAGATGGTTGCAACTACGCGACCGTCATTTAAGCTTTGGCTTCCTCCATAAACGCCGCCGCCGCCGGTATTATCGGTATCAAAATAAGCAACTTCAAAATTAAAGCCGCCAATATCTTTTGCAATCCCGACTTTCCAATCCCAGTAGTCATCGCCCGAAACGCTAGTGTTTTTTTGGTTGTAATAGCCAGCGTGAGCAAGAATTGTTATTCCGCCCAATGAATCAGGTAATGTATAGTCTGCCGAGATATCGGTATATTCGCCAGGTTTTGTGTGGTCAATCTTTAGCCCATAATACCAGTAGGCGCTAAGGTTGAAATTTTCAAAAGGAGAGACTGCACCTCCAAAATATAATTCAGTGAATCCTGAATCTGGTGAGGCTGTATATTCATAACGCAAAACCCCAAGATCATATGTGAAGGCAAAAGGTAATATGCCACCAAAATCAGTGTCTCGAGAAAAACCACCGTACACATCAAGCTCCATGCTTGTATTTTGGTCGCCAAATTCTACATTTGATCCCCAGGCACCAACATAAAGGCCTGATTCGTGACTTAAATCAAAAGAACCTTGAATGGCAGGGTCGTTGTTTGATTGTGAAACGCCTCTCCACATATAATCAGTGGTTAAAGCAACACTGGCTGATGGGGTAAAACCATAAAATGAAGTGTCATCAGCGGCGGTTGATACAGAACTTGTTGCAAGTAGTGCAATTGCAACAGACAAATTTGTTTTATTCATAACTAACCCTTTTTATTAAAGTTAGTGAAAAGGCAAGCAAAAAAAATGCCAAAATAATTTTTCTTTTATAACAAATAGTTGGCGAGATGTTGGAGAATCTGTCTTGTGAAAGTGATGCATTTTGGTGCGTTAAATGTGTTGCTCTTAAGCAACAGGCAGCTTTCTGTGGGAATTATCAAATGATTGATTTTTCAGTGTTTATTTTTTTTTCTTCAGTTTTTGTAAATTTTTGACCCAAAAGCCATAAAAACAAACTCATTAAAAAAATAAAATAAATCTTTAAAAACAAAGGTATGTATTGGTTTTAATCTATTTTGGTGCGCAAAAGACAATAAGTGCACCAAAATAGGTCTTTTGGATGGGCGTTTGTGACTCGTTTTCTCATTTCGCCTATCAAATCAAAGGTTAAAGGTTGGCATATTAAATGCTTTGACAATAAGTGATTATTACCAACCATATCAAACGAGGGTATTTATGAAATTAATAACCGCTATTGTTAAGCCTTTTAAATTGGATGATGTGCGTGAAGCACTTTCTGATATAGGGGTTTCTGGCATTACAGTCACTGAAGTTAAAGGTTTTGGGCGTCAAAAAGGTCATACAGAACTTTATCGCGGGGCTGAATATGTTGTTGACTTTTTACCTAAGGCAAAAATTGAAGCGGCCGTCGGCGAGGAGCTAGTCGAGCAGACTGTTGAAGCAATTGCTAAAGCGGCTAACACAGGAAAAATAGGGGATGGAAAAATATTTGTGACCAATCTAGAACAGGTTGTGCGCATCCGTACAGGCGAGACGGGTAACGAAGCCTTATAAAATAACAATTAAAATAGAGGTGATAAAGTGGAAGCTTTAAACAAAATAACTGAGCTGAGTTATGCGCTCGATACGTTCTACTTCTTAATGAGTGGAGCATTAGTCATGTGGATGGCCGCTGGGTTTGCCATGCTGGAAGCTGGCCTGGTCAGAGCCAAGAATACAACTGAAATCCTAACTAAGAATATTGCACTGTTTGCCATTGCCTGCGTGATGTATATGCTATCTGGATATAACATTATGTATCCTGGGGATGCTGCTGTTAATAGCGTATGGCCTGGCATTAGTTTCTTGCTGGGTGATGATAATACAGTAGATGCAGTTTTAGGGAGCAAAGGCGAGACATATTACTCCAACCTGTCTGATTTTTTCTTTCAGGTAGTTTTTGTTGCAACAGCCATGTCAATTGTCTCTGGTGCAGTGGCTGAGCGCATGAAACTGTGGGCGTTTTTAGCTTTTGCCGTTGTGATGACAGGCTTTATCTATCCTCTGCAAGGTTATTGGAAATGGGGAGGCGGCTTTTTAGACGGCCTAGGATTCCTTGATTTTGCCGGATCAGGGGTGGTGCATTTATGTGGAGCTACTGCGGCATTTGCAGGCGTATTGCTGCTGGGCGCCCGTAAAGGCAAGTACGGCGAAAATGGAGCAATCTATCCGATTCCTGGCTGTAATATGCCATTGGCTACTTTAGGAACCTTCATTCTATGGTTAGGCTGGTTTGGTTTCAATGGCGGTTCAGAACTAAAGATTTCAGATGTTGGCGAAGCAAATGCTGTAGCCATGGTGTTTGTTAATACGAATGCGGCGGCCGCAGGCGGCGTTGTTGCTGCACTAATTACCGCTCAAATGATGTTTGGCAAAGCTGATTTATCAATGACCCTGAACGGTGCTTTAGCTGGGCTGGTTGCCATTACGGCAGAGCCTTTGACACCTACGCCGATGGTTGCTACTCTGATTGGTGCCGTAGGCGGCTTAATTGTTGTCCTTTCAATTGTAACCATTGATAAATTAAGGCTTGATGATCCAGTGGGTGCTACATCAGTTCACGGAATTGTCGGCATATGGGGATTGCTGGCTGTTTGCATTACTAATCCTGAAGCAACACTTAAGGCGCAGTTAATAGGCATCATCTCTATTTTTGGTTTTGTGTTTATCTCCAGCTTAATTACCTGGTTTATTCTTAAAGTTGTTATGGGCATTCGAGTAAGCGAAGAAGATGAATACCAAGGCGTAGATTTCTCTGAATGCGGAATGGAAGCTTATCCTGAGTTTACAGACTCTAGTAAAGGCTAAAAATGATATAGCTCTTAGCTTTGCAAATGGCGAGGCATATCGAAACCAGTTAAAAAGCAATATATTTTAATTGGCAATCTAATAAAACGGGTGCAAAGGATGCACCCGTTTTTTTTTGCACTAATAAAGTTCGGTTTTATTCTCCGTTTGCACTATTTTGGAATATGGCAATTGTATCTTGAGTCATAATTCACTATGATATTTAAACAACAGCCTCTTTGAGGTATTTAAGGTCAACTGGGAATAAGAATGAAATTAATAACAGCAATAATAAAACCATTTAAATTAGATGATGTTAGAGAAGCACTTTCTGAAATTGGAGTAACAGGTGTAACAGTTACTGAGGTAAAAGGCTTTGGACGACAAAAAGGCCATACTGAACTGTATAGAGGCGCAGAATATGTAGTAGATTTTTTACCCAAGGTTAAATTAGAGATTGCTGTTGCAGAAGACCATACAGAGCAGGCTGTAGAAACTATTGTAAAAGCTGCGAACACAGGAAAAATTGGTGATGGGAAAATATTTGTATCTAATTTAGAGCAGGTTATTCGAATTAGAACCGGCGAAACAGGACCGGCAGCTATCTGAGTTTAACGGTTCAGTACAAGCAACTTTGCAAGAAGGCAAAAGCTAATGACCGCCTTTTTATGGCTTTGTTGAGCCCTAGATTTTAAAAAATATTTTAGACATTAGATAAATGAAATTAAAAAATTATAATTGGCTGTTTTGTCTGTTAATGCTGCCCAGTATTGCTGGTGCCGATGAATTAAACCAGGCAAATACGGCATGGATATTGACGTCAACGGCGTTAGTTCTTTTTATGACATTGCCAGGGCTATCTTTATTTTATGCGGAATTAGTTAGAAGCAAAAATGTGCTGTCTATATTAATGCAGTGTTTTGCCATTACCTGCATTGTTTCTATTCTATGGCTGGCGGAAGTATACAGTTTTATTTTTGCTGATGGCGGCGAAATGCAGAAGTTTATTGGTGGCGCATCTAAGGCTTTTATGCCCGGTTTGAGCACGGATAGTCTGGTTGGCGATATACCTGAATCTGTATATTTTATGTTCCAAATGACCTTTGCCATTATTACACCGGCTTTGATTGTGGGTGCATTTGCAGAAAGAATGAAATTTTCGGCTATGCTCTGGTTTTCTACATTGTGGCTGATAGTCGTTTACATGCCGGTTTGTCACTGGATCTGGGGCGGAGGCTGGCTGTCCGACCTTGGGGTTATGGATTTTGCCGGCGGCATTGTTATTCATGTCAATGCCGGTGTAGCGGCATTGGTCACTGCATTGGTATTAGGCAAAAGAAAAGGTTTTCCGACTACGCCAATGCCTCCGCATAATATGCCTATGGTAGTGACGGGTGCCGGAATGTTATGGGTTGGCTGGTTTGGATTTAATGCGGGCAGTGCATTAACGGCTGACGGAGCGGCTGGTATGGCAATGTTAGTAACTCATATAGGTGCTGCAGCAGGCTCGCTGACCTGGATGTTTATTGAATGGATGAAATTTGGCAAGCCAAGTGTACTGGGCATTGTAACCGGCATGGTTGCTGGCCTGGGTACAATTACTCCTGCCTCTGGTTTTGTTGGGCCGGCTGGGGGATTGATAATAGGTGTTACTGCAGGTATCGTTTGTTTCTATGCTACTCAATACGTTAAACGCTCATTAAAAATTGATGATTCATTAGATGTATTTCCAGTGCATGGCGTAGGCGGCATTACCGGCTCATTACTGACGGGGTTTTTTGCAGCTAGCAGTTTAGGTGGCCTGGGACTGGCTGATAATGTATCAATCATCGATCAAGTGGGGGTTCAGGCGCTGGCGATTGCTGTCACTATTATTTGGAGTGGCGGTTTCAGTTTTGCTATGTTGAAAATAATTGATAAATTTATTGGATTGCGTGTTTCTAATGATGAAGAGATTCAAGGTCTGGATATTATCCTTCATGAAGAAACTGGATACCACAACCTTTAGGTAAGCATAATCCTAAATAAATCAGTTGAACGCATAGTTTAACTGTAACTTGTTAAATAAACAGTTTAATCCAGTTTTTTACTATTCACCAAATGGGTGAGTGTATTTCGCTTCACGGTTTTGTGAAAAATCTGGACAAAAATTCTGCAGAATAGCTCTCGATAAGGACTATGGCCATTATCTTCGAGCTATTTTGTCTCTAACCACTGGCTCAGTAACAATAGCTTGTTCCAGAAGGTGGCGGAATACCAATCCTCGACTAAGTGATGTGTGACGGTTAAAGCGAAAAGTATATTCTTCTAGATATGATTGTAGATGTTGAGTACAAACAGATCCTTGGTGAGTACCAAGAATCCATCTCTTAAGAAGACTCGCTATACGATGAACACCAGGCATTGAAATATGTGCAGGATCACTTATTGAAGACAGAATAGTGGGGGGGATGCAAGTAACCCTGTTTCTGCACTTGATTTTATCCATTCCATCCATCGGTTTGCACTACCGATCCGAGTCTGACAGTATCACAGATGAAAGGAATTAATGCCTCACCAGATGCATCAGGTATATGTCGCATTCATACCCTAGCAAACCCTTTTGGTTCTTTTGGTTCAATTGCAATTACTACCATTGCTTTATTTATTCCTCGTCCTCATTTTCCACCGTGTTCAACGCCACTGACTAAAGCCTCATCAATCTCGATAATACCAGATAGCGACTTACGTTCACTACGTACACCAGTATTTTTTGGAGGGAGCATTGGTGTCGGAGAAATATTGAGCGGAGATAACAATTTTGTTCAGCCAATTAACTTTTTTAGATCATTTATCAATAATTGAACATTTATTTCTTCCCTGCTCTTTAGACAGGTATAGTGCCTGGTCAGCACGTTCAAAGGCAGTCTCTTGTTCATCGCCTTCTGAAAACTGGCTGATACCGCAAGAAATGGTCAGCTTTATAGATTCTCCATGATAGTTAAAGCCAGAGTTTGCAATAATAGGCCTTATTTTTTCCGCCACTATCAGTGTCTGTGCCGACGTTGTATTAGGTAGCAACATAACAAATTCCTCTCCGCCGTAGCGGGCAATAAAGTCGGTTTTTCTGCAATTTGCTGAAAGCAACTGGGCAACAATAGCCAAAGTGTTGTCGCCTGCTTTATGGCCATAGGTATCATTTATACTTTTAAATAGGTCAATATCCCATATAACTAGGGACAATGGAGATTTATAACGATGCCAGCGATTAAATTCAATCTTAATTCTTTCATCATAGGCCATTCTGTTGGGCAACCCCGTCAGCGCATCGCTTAAGGCTTTATCATGCACGACTTTAAGATTGCTGCGCAATGAATCCGTTTCAACTTCTAGTTGTTGCAATTTCTCAGTCATTAAGCTGAGCTGTTTTTGAGATTCCAGCAATTGGCTATTCTCTTTTTCCTGATGCTGCTGGCACTGGAGAGACAGTTCCTGAATATGCTGGGCAATATTTTTCTGTAAAGACGAAAGCTCTACAGCATTAGCAGAGCTGCTTTTTATATTATCAACCTGTACATTAATGGCATCGGATAAATTTTTACTATTTTCTATAGATGCCTCATTTGATTTGCCGACATCGGCAACATGCTCCCCAAGCAACATGAATTGCTTAGAAAATTTAGAAAAAAAGTCTTCAATATCATGCTGTTCAGATAACGCCTGATCTTTAATGCTAAACAGCAGTGAAAGAGCTAAATCAATAGCCTTTTTTGTATCTTCCCCATTAGGCTTTTTGATCCTGCTCTTTTGCTGCAGCAGTTTGTACTGTCTTTGAAATTTAAAGGGGATATCTGTTTCGGCAAGTAATTTATTAAGGCGATCAATTAAATATCTTTGGTATTCTATAGAAGATGGCGAGGCATTGCCGTCAGTTGATTTTTCCTGTTTAGAAATATGCGCTAACGTTTTTGACAGTGCAATAAATTCTGGCGTTAAACTATGATAATTAAGCCCCTGTTTAAGACTTTTATTTATTTTAACAAGCAAAGGGTCTAACTGTTTATTACTGCCTAGTGCATAAATGGAGAACTGAAAAACCAGTTTATACAATAGTTTGTCTATATCGCTGTTGTTTGGAGTATCCATTGATTGAGTTCTGATGCCTGTTATGAGCCTAAGTATAGACCAATTTTTTAAATGTCTATTAACAGTTCATAGGTTAACGTCGTGAAACCTGGCAAATTGCTAACAGGTTTTCACTAGAAACTTTAAATTTCAATCATGCCCTCCTAAGCCTTCAGATTACATAGCTATAGGCAAAATATCTGAAGTTCATTCCATTATTGGCTTTACATGACCACACATTGGTTTCGGCCATTTTTTTTTGCGGCATACAGTGCCTCATCTGCACGGTTAAAAGCAGATTCACCAGAATCATCTGATGTTAGCTGGGTGATGCCGCAAGAAATAGTGATCGATATTTTCTCGCCATTTGAATTGAAAGCTGTTGCCTCTATTATTTGCCGGATATTATTGGCTGATTGCAATGCGGCCTGAGCATTGGTATCAGATAGCAGCATAGTGAACTCTTCACCGCCAAAGCGTGAAACAAAATCAGTTTCTCGGCAGTGATGAGAAAGTAGCTTGGCTATTAAGACAAGTGTTTTATCGCCTGCTTTGTGGCCAAAAGTATCATTGATCTGCTTAAAGAAATCAATATCCCAAATAAGCAGAGAAAGCGGTGTTTTATACCGTTTCCACCTAGCCATTTCTGTGCTGAAACGTTCATCATAGGCTAGGCGGTTTGGCAGGCCCGTTAAAGGATCATGCGTTGCTCGTTGGTGAGCGGATATAAGTTTGTTATTTAGTTGCCGAGATTCCTGCTCCATCACAGTAATTTTATGTGTTAAAAAATCTAATTCCTGATTTGTTTTGCTGCGTTCAATTTCATCCTGAACCTGTTGCTTTAATATCTGTTTTGAAATGTCTTCGAGCCGTGAATGTATAATTTGCTTTAAGGGTTCCAGTTCAGTGGCATTTTTTGAGCTATTCTGTAATTCAAGCATTTGAGATGAAACGGAATCATCAAGCTGGTTTCTTTTTTTTGCTCTAGTCTCAGCTACATATTTGGCTCCGGATGCTTTGATCCCCAGTTCAGTTAGCTGCTCAGTTAACTGGGCAAGAAAAACAGCCATATCTTGCTGCTCTGATTGAAAGTGCTTTTTTATTTGAAATAGCAGGATAACGGTTTCATCAAGAATACTGGCAAGCGGAGTGTGGCCATACAGTTTCTGTTTTAGTTTTTCTGCCTGAGCTTCAAATTTAGCGGGTATTTCCGTACCTTCCAATAAATGCTGCAACTGAACATTTATAGAATCAGAGTCAATTGAATCAATAATCGGTTTTTCTATTTTTGGTGTGAGTTCTGCTATTGGCTCAATATGCTGTATAGAATCAATTAGGTCATTAATTGCAATAATCAGATATTGCGAATTTGCATAGCCATTTCTTTTATATTTAGCTTCTATATGCTGAATTTCTTTTTTTTGATCAGAAAAGCGCTGCAACAGAAATTCAAACAGTAAATTAGCGCTGGGAAGTGAGCTTTCTGGAACAGGCTCCTCAAGTGTCAGTAGCGCGTTGGAGAATTTTTCCAGTTCCGTTTTAAGCTTGTCACTTTTTAGGCCATTTTTTAACTGGTTTCTAATATTTAGCAGGTGAGGGTCAAGCTGTTTATTTAGTCCCGTGGCTGCAAGCGAAAGACGGATAATGGTTTTACAAAGCAGGTCTTCTTTGTTCTGGTTTGCTTTTGTAATGTCTTCATTTTCATCCAGTAAATTATAATATTTGTTTTTCCATCTATCTGGGTTATCTTTGTCGCTAAAGATGCTCATTGAATGGTCCTGATAATTATAAGGGCAAGGATTTTATAACTTCCGGAAGCTATAAACCCTCGCTCCAAAGTATGCTGAAATGAAAAGGTCTTTCAACCTATCTAACAAAATAAATAGGCTGAAAGGTTTCGCAGGTTATTTTGTCTGGCTTTCTTTCTGAATTAACTGTTCAATTACCTTGACTATATTCTCGTTTGATTTGGCCAGAGGGCCGCTGGTTTTATATTTCCCATTAATTATAATGGTAGGAACACCGGTTATACCATAGCGAGGGGGGGTTGCTTTTGCCTGACGAAATTTGGTATCAATAAGGAATGAGTTATAAGTATTTCTGAACTCAGCTTCATCAACACCGTGGGCTACGAAGAATTTAGCCAACTGGTCTTCAGAACTTAATCTTTGTTTTTTGTTATGAATGGCATCAAAAAAATCTGCATGCACTTTATCTAAAACACCTAGCGCTTCAGCTACATAATAGGCTTTTGCATATTTGCCATATAAAGCGTTGAAAACAACAGGATAGCGAATGAATTCAACATTCTCCGGTTTGGTTTTTAACCACTTTTCAAGTGCAGGCTCAAGGTGATAGCAATGTGGGCAGCCGTACGAAAAAAATTCAATAATTTCAATTTTATCTGGATTTTGCGTGGGCTGGGCTGGTGTCAATGTTTGATAACCTAAAGATTCCGCCTGTGTAAAGCCGGCAAATGATAAAAACAAAAAAAATAGTATTTTATTTAACATTGTAAATGTTCTCTATAGAGTGTTATGAGTATGGATAAGGAATATACATGAAATAAATTTAGCAAATTTAATTAGAAATAGAAGCTTTATCATAAATAACAATCTTTAGTAGCTAAAGATATTTTGAGCATATTCCTTAAGAGTAATTGTTCATTAAAGAGCTGGAACATTAATGACATCCTATATTAAATATAGTTCAGGCTGATGAGTTTGGCTAACAAATAAAGGGGTCTACGTGTTAGAAAGAGCCTTTGAGCAGGCATGAACTCTGACAGATCTTGTCTGCCAGAGTTCATGCCTGCTACTTCTTGATGGATATGTGGTAGGAAACGGCTTTAATTTCTTTGTCAGACATTTTTTTTGCAATCATATGCATGATGTTGTCAGGTGTATTGCTGCGTGCACCCTTTTTAAAATCAGTTAACGCTTTTATTAAGTAATCGGCATGCTGCCCTTGCAGCAAGGGGAATGAGGCTGGTCTATTGCCTTCGCCAACAGGCCCATGGCAGGCGATGCAGGCTGAAACTTCAGTTTTAAGATTTCCATTTCTATATAAATCAGCTCCCAAAACTATAAGTTCTTTTAATTCAGCATTTTTTTCAGCCTTGGCTTCTTCTGTCAGTTCTTCATCATCCTCGTCATATTCAAAAACGGGCAATTCGTTTGCAGATATTTTTTTAGAGGCGTAGTAGGCGGCAATATCTTTTATAGATTCTTCATCCAGCCCCATAGCCAAAGGAGCCATCATAGGTGCATTTCTGCTGCCATTTTTGAAGGCATTTAGCTGCTGAACAATATATCCTGCATGCTGCCCGGCTAATTTAGGAAATGTTGCGGCCATGCTATTGCCATCTTCGCCATGACAGCCGGCACAGCTGGCTGCTTTAGTTTTTCCTATAGCGGCATTGCCTTCCGCAAAGGCAAAGCTAGATGCTGATGAAACGGCGAGAGAAATTGAAAGAACGATTATTTTTTTTATCATCATGTTCCCCTAGAAGGTGTGTGTTTAAGTGAAGCCAGTTTTGTAGATAGGCTATATAATAGCCGAATTCAACATTCTAAGCGAGATCTCGATGAATCCAGTTTATCATCAGGCTAAATTTATGCTGAGCGCATCTAAGGTAACTGAAGCTCCAGAAGACCAAGGGAAAGAGGTTGCATTTGCTGGGCGTTCAAATGCAGGCAAGTCTAGCGCCCTTAATACGCTAACTCGGCAAAATTCATTGGCCAGAATCAGTAAAACCCCTGGACGAACCCAGCTGCTTAATTTTTTTGAAATTGACGAGCAGCGAAAATTTGTAGATTTGCCTGGGTATGGCTATGCAAAAGTACCTTTAGCGGTAAAAAAACAGTGGCATAAAATGATGGAAACCTATCTGCAAGAACGTAATGCTCTCTGTGGCATTGTTCTTGTGACAGATGTTCGGCATCCGTTAACAGAGTTTGACCTGCAAATGATTGAATGGTGTGAATATGCCAAGCTGCCATTGCATATGCTATTAACCAAGGCTGACAAGCTAAATTATGGAGCGGCAAAAAATACTTTATTAAAGGTGCAGAAAGAATTGCAAGAGCGTAATGTAGAAATCACCTTACAGCTGTTTTCCTCGCTAAAGAAAACGGGAATAGACGATGTACATAAAGTGCTTGATTTATGGTTTAGTTTTAAAGCTTAATTACAGAAGAATATACGCTTTTTTCATTGCTAAAGATAAATATCCACACCTTCTTTAGCCAAAATCACCTCATATTTAAGGTTTGGATTGTCCTTGAGCAATTGTGCGTAGATATGCTCAAGCTGGTCATCAGTCCGCGTAGGTTCATGATGAGTAAAAAATAATTTTTTAGCCTGTGCCTTGGCTGCAAGTTCAATTGCCGAGGCATAGGTGCCATGCCCCCAGCCTTTTTTGGCAAGATATTCCTCAGCGGTATAAGACGAATCGATAATAAGTGCATCGACATTTTTCATAGCCATTATGATCTCATGCTGTTTTTGATCTATAAATGACTGATATTCTTCATACTCATCATCTTCTGGCTGATAAATATTGAAGACAGGTTCATAATCCCCAGTAAAAAAAATGGATTGGCCATCACAGTCAATACGATAGCCAAAATTGAGTACGGGATGGCTAAGAAGAATAGGTGTTACTTTGGCATTCCCAATACTGACTGATTCTCCTGGCTTTATGGTGTTGTACTCTACCTTTGCATTCAGTTCAGCTTCGCGAATTGGGAAGTAGCTATATTGAAGCTGTACACCCAAAGCACGCTCAATTCCCTCATTAGTGACGGGGTCTAAGCCACCATAAATTTGTACTTCGTTTCCGGGGATGAAGATGGGGGAAAAAAATGGCAATCCCTGTATATGGTCCCAATGAGTATGGGTAATAAAAAGATGGGCGGTAACCGGCAGTTTTTTGAGCAGTTCGAGTCCGAAAGGATGAATCCCTGTTCCAGCATCCAGAATAATTAAATCATTATTATCAGTTGTAATCTCAATGCAAGTGGTATTGCCTCCATATTTAACTGTATTTGGACCGGGCGTTGCAATAGAGCCTCTAACGCCCCAGAATCTAAGTTTCATACAAGCATCCTTTTATGAATTAATAAATGAAAGGGCTTCAGATTTTATGGGAGACAAGTCTCCCAAAGAAGAGATTAAATCATCCAGGGTAAGTTCAAATCGAGGAATTATCTCATCAGGGGTTTCCTCTATAACCGGGTTTCCTGCAAATCCAAATTGCAGTTTTTTACTGATTTGGTTGGCTGTAAATATGCAGGCACTCAGCATCGTTTCGTTTAGAGTATCATGATGATGTTCTATTGCATCAATCAATACAGGATCAAGCTCCCATTTTTCTGCAAGTATTTTCCCTACCTGGGCATGGTTTATCCCCATAAATTCAAATTCAGCCTCATGCAGAGAAATATTTTCTTTGGCACTTTTATCTAACGCTAGTTTAAAGTTGACAGGGTCAAATTCAGCAAAAACTATTTTCCCAAAATCATGGACCAGACCCGCAACAAAAAAATCACTGCATTCTGACGCTTTAACTTTTAGTTTTTCTGCCAGCATTCGGCAAAGCGATGCCGTTGTCAACGAATGAAGCAGGAATTTCTGGGTGTCAAAATCAGCCTTGTTTGTCGGCTGTAATACTCCCATTGCGGCAACGCTCAAAGCTAGGTTTTTAATGGTATTAAGGCCTATATGTACAACGGCCCGCTGAATAGACGTTATTTTTTGCGGTAGCCCATAAAAAGCGGAATTGATTACTTTAAGAATTTTAACTGTCATAACTGGGTCGCTTTCAATCACTCGAACGATTTCTTTAGCTGATGCGTTGATATCAGATGTTAATTGCACTACCCTCTGCACACTTTTAGGAAATGCAGGCATTTTTTCAACAAATGAAATTAGCTCTTGGTTTTGAATAGTCGGCATAAAGATTCAGAAAACTGTTTAGTTGAGCATAGCAGATATAATAAAAACTAGGTATAAAGAACTTGCAGTCGCACTCTATATTTAAAAAAACAGTTGACTGATAAGTTCAGCAGTTCACTTTTTACGCTAACAAGTTAATAAGTTTTTTTCTAACGGCATAAAAATTAAGAGCTTATCAAAATTATCAATGAGCTTCATCCCAGTTGTTGCCCACACCTATATCAACAATTAAAGGTACATCCAATTGGGCTGCTGAACACATAATATCCCGAATAGATCTGGAAAAATCATCGGCCTGCTGTTCCGCCACCTCAAACACTAGTTCATCATGAACTTGCATAATCATTTTATTTTTAGATTGAGTTTCTATAAGCCATTGATGTGTATTGATCATCGCGATTTTGATAATATCAGCAGCAGTTCCTTGCATAGGGGCGTTGATTGCAGTGCGTTCAGCATATTTTCTGCGTGCGGCATTGCGCGAGTGGATTTCAGGCAGATAAAGTCTGCGCCCAAATAGGGTTTCAACATAGCCTTGTTCTTTGGCCTGTTCCCGAATGTTATCCATATAGTCTTTTACCCCGGGATAACGCGTAAAATACAAGTCAATATATGACTGTGCCTCCCCCCTGGATAACCCCAGTTGCTGAGCCAGTCCAAAAGCGGACATGCCGTAAATCAAACCAAAATTAATGGCTTTGGCTGATCTTCGCAAATCTGTAGTTACTTGGTCGACAGCTACTTCAAATACTTCTGCTGCCGTGGCCCTATGTATATCTATACCATTGGAAAATGCGGACAATAATCCTTTATCAGCGGATAAGTGAGCCATAATGCGCAATTCAATCTGTGAATAGTCGGCTGCTATTAATTTATGATTTTCTAGCGCAATAAAGGCCTGTCTGATCTTTCGGCCTTCTGCGCTGCGGATAGGGATGTTTTGCAGGTTAGGGTCTGAGGAAGACAGTCTGCCTGTTGCTGCCACAGCCTGATGATAAGAAGTGTGCACTCTGCCTGTTTTTTTATTGACCTGTCTAGGCAATTTATCGGTATAAGTAGATTTTAATTTACTCATGCTTCGATATTCAAGAATCAATTTAGGCAGCGGATAGTCAATTGCTAATTCTTGCAATACCGATTCAGCTGTCGATGGCTGGCCTTTAGGTGTTTTCTTTAATACAGGCAGGTTTTGCTGGTCGTAGAGTATTTCCTGAATCTGTTTTGGAGAACCTAGATTAAATGTCTGTCCAGCTAAATCATGTGCATGCTGCTCCAAAGCAATAATATGATTAGCGAGCTCAAGGCTTTGCTGAGCCAGCATCTCAGTATCAATTAATACGCCATTTCTTTCTATTCGCGAAAGCACGGGGATCAAGGGAATTTCTATTTCTTCATAAAGCTTTTGCAATAGCGGATAGCTATTTAATTTTGCAGAAAGCACCTGATGCAGTCTTAAGGTAATATCTGCATCTTCAGCGGCATAAGGGCCAGCCTGTTCAATAGGTACTTCCGAAAAACAGATCTGCTTAGCTCCTTTGCCCGCTATATCTTCATAGTGAACGGTTTCAACCCCTAAATATTTTTTAGCTAAGTCATCCATATTATGTTTGGTGGCAGTGCTATTAAATACATAGGACTCAAGCATGGTGTCATGCTGTATTCCCTGTATTTCGATCCCGCAGTTGGCTAATACATTGGCATCATATTTTAGGTTCTGTCCCAGTTTGGGTTTGTCTGGGTCTTCCAGCAAGGGCTTAAGGCTGTTAAGAATGCGTTCTCTATTGAGCTGTATCGGAACATCTGCATAATCATGAGCTAGTGGTATATATGCTGCTTTGCCCTGTTCGATCGCGAACGAAACGCCAACAATCTCAGCATTGGTATAATTTAGGCTGGTAGTTTCGGTATCAAAAGCGAAGAGTTCTGCCTGATTGAGTCGTGTTAGCCATTGCTCAAAATGATCCTGTGTCAGAATAGTTTCATAATCTATTTTAATCTTGGTAGCCATTTCTTCCTCAGAGGATGCTTCAGTTTCTTGTTTAACAGGAGTATCAAGCATACGAAGCCATGCAGAAAAACTTAGATGTTCTAACTGCTGTTTAAGTGCAGTCTTATCTGCTGGCTGATATTTAAGGTCCTCGATAGTGTAAGGCAGGTCAAGCTTGCATTTTATAGTGGTCAGGTCTCTAGATAAAGGCAGTTGATCTAGGCTGGCGCGTAGACTTTCCCCTACCTTGCCTTTAATCTGGTCGGCATTGTCTATTAGATTATCTAATGTTTTATAAATCCCAAGCCACTTTGCTGCTGTTTTGGGTCCGACTTTAGGTACACCGGGAATGTTGTCTGAGGCATCGCCCATTAAGGCCAGATAATCAATAATCTGCTCAGGTTTTACGCCGAACTTTTCAATTACTCCAGAAATATCCATGGAAGTATTGGACATGGTATTTTCCAGGGTAATTTGCTCGGTAACCAGTTGAGCCATATCTTTATCGCCGGTAGAAATAACTACATTAAAGCCTGCTTTGGCGGCATCCTGAGCCAATGCGCCTAAAACATCATCTGCTTCAACGCCAGATTCTATAATTAAGGGGATGCCCATTGCACGAATCAACTGATGCAGCGGTTCAATCTGAACTCTTAAATCATCAGGCATAGGCGGACGATTAGCCTTGTACTGATCGTACATATCGTGGCGAAAAGTTTTGCCTGGAGCATCAAAAACTACCGTGAAATAATCTGTTTTATGGTCTGCAATCAGTTTGCGCAGCATATTGGCCACACCGAAAATAGCGTTAGTCGGGCCACCTTGCGAATCAGTTAAAGTGGCAGGAACTGCGTGGTAGGCGCGGAATAGAAAAGAAGAGCCATCGACTAAAACTAAATGTTGCTGCGATTGTTCAGACATAAGTATTATTTTTGAGTAAATGTTTACTAATTTTATCAAGAAGGGGAAGAGTGCGAGGTAATAATTTATTTTACATAAATTCTAGCTGTTCTATGTTTAATATTAAGTATATAATTATATACTTATACAAATAAAACAGGCTGTTTTCAGCGACAAACTATTTGGAGATATTATGAAGAATTTAATTTATCAAAAGCAATGGGATTGGCTAACAAGCGGAATAGCACTTGGGTTGGTCTTTCTATTTGCGGTAGCACTGGTCAAGCCTATTGGGGTATCTACTCAATTTGTTATTTTTGACGGTATTGTCTGGGATTTTTTTTCCGATGATATTGCGGTAAAAAACAGTGACTCAAAAAGCGACTATGCAAGCACTAATGCCTATCTTAATAAAGGTGGCGGCAAATATGCGAAAAATATTGCCAATCCCCTTAATTACAGTTTTATCTTCGTACTGGCAATGATTGCCGGTGGTTTCATTGCAAATAAACTGCAAAGCAATGAGGCGAACAGGGAGTCAATGATTTCTCCGCCAGTTTGGGAGCTGCGATTTGGCCATTCGCCTAGCAAACGCTATTTTGCAGCTTTTCTGGGAGGCATGCTGATACTATTTGGTGCAAGGCTAGCGGGTGGCTGTACCAGTGGGCACATGATGAGCGGCATTATGCAAACATCAATAAGCGGCTATCTATTTGCTCTGGCAGTTTTTTCGACAGCCATTCCTTTGACAATTTTTATGTTTAACAGAGGAGAATAAGATGAACATATTATTGGCAATTATTTTAGGTCTGCTATTTGGTTTTGTGCTGCAAAAGTCAGGTGCGGCTAATCCGCAAAAAATTATTAATATGCTGCGTCTAAAGGACTTTCATTTAATGAAGGTTATTTTACTCAGCATTGGATTAAGCAGTTTGGCAATGTTTGGCCTGCTTGCTATTGGCATTATTGATGCAGCACATATCAGTGTAAAGGCATCTTATTTCGGAGTAATTGCTGGCGGTGCCATTTTTGGGCTGGGCTGGGCAATAGCGGGATTTTGTCCTGGCACAGGCTTGGTGGCATTAGGTGCAGGTCGGAAAGATGCCCTGTTTTTTATTTTTGGCAGTCTGTTAGGTGCCTTTATCTTTACCCTGATGTACGGGGAATTGAAAACCACCTTTCTGTTTAATGACCTTGGCGGTAAGTTGATGCTTGCTAGCACCGAGAATGTAAAATATAAAGCGCTATTTTCTTCTGCCCCAGCATTTATCATTGCTGGAGGTATAGCCATGGTCTTTATAGCTATTGCGTGGAAGCTTCCTGCGAAGAGTGATTGAAAGCTAGCTGCTTATTTACTGCTGCCATGTTCAATTTGAATGCTCTTGCCGCTAAAATTTGGTATGCTGATCTCTAAAATTATTTTCAGAGGCAGATCAATATGTTAAATGCAACTCGTATTTTTTGGGTTCTACTGTTAACGCTAAGCTTGCAAGGCTGTGGATACAATACTTTGCAGGCAACAGATGAAAGCATCAAATCATCCTGGGCCGAAGTGCTTAATCAATATCAGCGTCGCGCTGATCTTATTCCTAATCTGGTTCGTACGGTTAAAGGCTATGCATCTCATGAAAAAGACGTGCTGACCTCTGTTACCAATGCCCGGGCAAGAGCCGGTGCAATACAGGCGACACCTGAACTATTAAACGATGAAGCCGCTTTTGCCAAATTTAATGCAGCCCAGAGTGAAATGAGTTCTGCACTTGGCCGATTAATGCTAGTCGCAGAAAATTATCCGCAGTTAAAGGCTGATGGTGTTTTCAGAGATCTTCAGGCACAGCTAGAAGGTACTGAAAATCGTATTGCAGTAGCCAGGAACCGGTATATCAAGGCGGTTCAGGATTATAATATAACAGTCAGGCAATTTCCTTCAAACCTTACCGCTATGGTATTTGGCTTTGCAACTAAACCTACTTTTTCTGTGGCAAACGAAGCTGAAATTGCCATACCGCCAAAGATTGATTTTAACCAGCCAGCTTCTTAAGCTAGCTTTTTTCAGTTAAAAGCAAAATATCATGCACTTTATCTACACGCTTAAAATGTCAGGTATGCTCCTGTTTCTGGTACTAACAGGGGCTGGTTTTGCAAGTGCTGAACAGCCAGTTCCTGCCTTCGAAGCCTACGTTACCGATTTAACAGGTACATTAACAACGCCACAGAAGCAAAAGCTGGTGCAGCCACTTTCGCAATTGGCTTCTGATAAAGGCAGTCAGCTTGCGGTTCTTATCATCTCCACTACTCAGCCCGAAACTATAGAGCAGTATGCTTTACGTGTTGCTGAACAGTGGCAGCTGGGACGAAAAGGTATTGATGACGGGGTCTTGCTGTTAGTTGCTAAAAATGACCGAAAAATGCGGATAGAAGTTGGCTATGGACTGGAAGGCGCTATCCCTGACGCAATTGCCAAACGAGTGATCAGCGAAGTTATTGCGCCTTATTTCAAGACAGGTGATTTTTATGGCGGCATTTATGCAGGAACACAGCGGCTAATAGGCTTGATAAAGGGTGAGCCACTGCCGGCACCGAGTCAGTTAGTTAACCAGGGAGATTCTTCCATAGAAGACCTGCTGTTTGTGCTGTTTTTTATTTTGTTTTTTGCTCCTTTTTTGCGTTCAATTTTTGGTCGGCTTATTGGCTCCGGGGCTGCTGGGGGGATTGCCGGCTATCTGACCTGGTCAATGACCGCCGTAATGGCAAGCAGTATTTTTGCTGGCTTTGCTGTTTTTATTTTAGCTCTTTTATTTCACCGGGGCGGGCGAAGTCATTTTCCAAGTGACCGTGGCGGCTACGGGGGGGGATTTGGCGGTGGCTGGTCGGGCGGTGGTGGATTTGGTGGGGGAGGTGGCGGATTTGGGGGCGGTGGCGCTTCAGGAGGATGGTGAAATGAAGATAATAAGACTAATTAAGCATTTATTGCACCTTCCCTGGCTGGTGCACAGAAAGTTTCCACCGGCTAGTTTAACTAAAATTGAGGAAGCTATCAGGCGCTCTGAAACCCTGCATCATGCAGAAGTTCGCTTTGCTGTTGAAAGTTCGCTAAGTTTTTCTGAATTGCTACAGAACAGTTCTTGCTTTGAACGAGGTGTTGAAGTCTTTTCTCAATTGCGAATCTGGGATACTGAATATAACAATGGGGTGCTGATTTTTTTACTGTTGGCTGACCGAAATGTTGAGATTATTGCCGACCGTGGGCTTAATAAAAAAATATCTAAAGATGAATGGCAGCAGATTTGCCACTTGATGGAGCAGTCTTTTAAGAAAAATGAGTTTGAAGCAGGTGTTTTAAAGGGAATAGAAGGAATTGCAAAAAAACTGGTACTTCATTATCCTGAGGAAGACAAAAACAACGCTAATGAGCTTTCTGATAAGCCTGTTATTTTGTAGTTTATTGCAATTAAAATGGAAGCAAGCAAGCACGCAAGATAAAATGCTGGCGCTTTATCTTAGAAAAACCTGCGCTTAACCGGTTTTTCTAGGTTTATTGTGAGTTGCGTTCTTGCACCTTGCCTTATTAACTGATCTTTCTTTAATTAGATCTCTAGGTAATCCCTCGTCATATACAGAGCTGCAATAGAGCGGGCTTCAGAGCACTCGCCTGTTGCCAATAGGCCTTGAATATTATCCAGTTTCCACGGAATTACCTCTAGCTCTTCCGGTTCATCACCCGGCAATTTTTCTTCATATAAATCACGGGCAATAACTATATCAATCATATGCTCTAAATAAGAAGGCGCTATAGATAGAGAAGCTAAAGAATGCAATTGTTTAGCCCCATAGCCAACCTCTTCTTTCAGCTCTCTATTTGCAGCATTTAGAGCATTTTCACCCGCATCAACTTTTCCTTTGGGCAGTCCAAGTTCATATCGGTCTATTCCTGCAGAATATTCTCTGACCAATAGAACGGTTTCATTATCAAGCAGGGGTACAATCAATACAGCTCCATTCGACTGACTTCTGCTTAGCCGTTCAAATTTGCGTTGCTGACCATTGCTAAACTTAACATCCATTTCTTCAATGCAAAAAAGTCGCGTTTCAGCAATAATTTTTTTATTAAATATTTTTGGTTTTTCAGCCATTTTTGCTATTGTTGGTCATTGATAAACTCTCTAACTATAACTTATTGCAATGATCGAATGGAATAATATTGATACTGTCCTGTTAGATATGGACGGAACACTGCTTGATTTGAATTTTGACAATCATTTTTGGCTGGAGTTTGTGCCCAGTCGCTATGCAGAACAAAATGGCCTTTCTATAGAGCAGGCAAAACAGAAGCTTTTCCCCCAGTTTAAACAAATGGAGGGTAAGCTGGAGTGGTATTGCCTTGATTATTGGAGTGATGCATTAAAACTTGACATTATGGGGTTAAAAGCAGAAATAGCAGGGCTTATATCAGTTTTACCGCATGTGGTTGAATTTTTGGAGGCGGTTCATAAATCATCGCGACAGGTGATTCTTGTTACTAATGCACATAGAGCGAGTCTTGATTTAAAAATGCAGAAAACCTGTCTGGATCATTTTTTTGATCAAATTATCAGCTCTCATGATTACGGTTCACCAAAAGAAACGCAAGAGTTTTGGCTTCAATTGGATAAACAGCACGCTTTTGATAAGCAGAGGGCTTTAATGGTTGACGATAGTCTGGCTGTTTTAAAATCTGCAAGAATTTATGGTGTTAAACACTTGCTTTCAATCAGTAAACCAGACTCTCGGCTAGCGAAAAAAATAATAGAGGATTTTCCTTCTATTGAGGATTTTCGGGAGATAATGCCTTGTTTGTAGGGATATCAGTTATTTTGTCTCTGGCGGGTTTTGGCTGATTTTTTGGCTTAGAGGTTTTTGGTTTTGTGTTGGCTGAATGCGGTTTTTTACCCTGATAATTGCTTTTGCGAGGAGCTCTTTTTGCTGGCGGTTTAATATCTGCCGCTAACAGCTCTTCAGTGATGGCATCGACCTGTATTTTCTCGCCGATATACTCTTCTATATCAGGCATGGAATAGGCATAATCTTCACAAATAAAGCTAAAGGCTATTCCTGTGGCTCCAAAACGTGCCGTACGTCCTATCCGATGGACATAGTCTTCTACATCCTGAGGCAAATCATAATTGATGACATGAGAAACAGCAGGGATATGCAGTCCTCTGGCTGCAACGTCAGTTGCTATCATTAGGTTAACCTTATTTTCCTGAAAATCATTCAGCAGGCGCTGCCGTTTATCCTGTGGAACATCACCGCTTAAAACGGCAACTTTATAGTCATTAGCCGTAAGATAGCCTTCAAGCTGCTCTGCACAGCGTTTAGTATTAACAAAAACAATGCTTCTTTCCGGCTGATGCTTTCTTAGCAGTCCGATAAGCAGGGGTATTTTTTGATCATTTGCCGGGCAAAATGCGCTTTGGGCAATAGCCTTTGAAGTCACCTCTTCCTGTTCAATCTTAACCAACTCGGGACTATTCATATGCTCGTATGCCAATTCTGTTACTTTATAGGACAAAGTAGCCGAAAATAACAAGTTTAAACGCTTTTCTGGCGGTGGCATGCGTCTTAAAAGGTAGCGAATGTCTTTAATAAAGCCCAGGTCAAACATTCGGTCAGCTTCATCCATAACAGTCACTTGAATATTGCTAAGGTTAAGTACGTTTTGCCGTTGAAAATCAATCACCCTGCCGGGGGTGCCGATAACAATATCAACATTGCCTTTAAGCGAATCCTGCTGTTTTTTATAATCGGTTCCACCGTAGATCAGAGCGTATTTCAAGTTAAGAAATTTTCCTAGCAGCACTGCGTCTTTATGTATTTGGATAGCAAGTTCTCTGGTTGGGGCAAGAATTAAAGCCCTTGGGTTTTTTATAGTCTCACTTTCGTCATTGATTAAATGCTGAAAGGTTGCCAATAAAAATGCGGCTGTTTTTCCTGTACCTGTCTGGGCCTGTCCTGCAACATCCTTTCCGCGTAGGGAAAGAGGCAATGTCTTGTCCTGGATAGGTGTGCATTCAATAAACCCTGCCTGCTTTAAACTTCTGATGATAGAGTCCGACAGCTCCAAATTACTGAATCGTGTTTTCGTTAAGTGCGTTTTATTCATACTGCATAGGATAACGTAAAAATGTATTTGTCTGAAATTGATTGACAACTTATTGCTATCAATTCTATAGTGAGCCTTTAAAAATTTTGGAGAATAGACGTGAGTGACTCAGTCCTTCATGTAACGGATGCTGATTTTAATGACACAGTTATTAAGTCAGAAAGCCCTGTATTAGTCGACTACTGGGCTGAATGGTGTGGACCATGCAAAATGATTGCACCTGTGCTTGACGAAATTGCTACTGAATACGCAGGTAAGTTGACAGTTACAAAAATCAATATTGATGACAACCCAGCTACCCCTCAGCACTATGGGGTTCGTGGTATTCCGACATTAATGATTTTTAAGGACGGTGAAGTTGAAGCGACCAAAGTAGGCGCTTTAACTAAATCTCAGTTAGCTGATTTTATCAACAGCAATATCTGACGTCTGCCAAAAAAATGGGGTTGGAACATTATTTTCTTACCCCATTTTAAATATTATTTAGCAGGGACATTAAAAAGTTTGCACCCTCCCGGGTAATAGACTATAATTCTCAGATACTCGATTCAGAGTGTCTGAACACACGATATATTATTCCGCACCATAATCTTATTATTTTACGGCTACTGCCGTTTTGCATTTCTTTAAATCCTCATATTTATGAATCTGTCCGAATTAAAACTGAAACAAATTGGCGAAATTATAATCATTGCCGAATCTTTAGGCATTGAAAACATAGCCAGAGCACGAAAACAGGAAGTTATTTACGCCATCCTAAAAAAACAGGCCAAAAGCGGCGAAGATATTTTTGGAGACGGCGTGCTGGAAATTTTACAGGATGGTTTTGGTTTTTTACGATCACCAGGCTGTTCATATCTAGCCGGTCCTGACGACATTTATGTATCTCCCAGTCAAATAAGGCGATTCAGTTTACGTACCGGAGATACCATCAGTGGAAAAATCAGACCCCCTAAAGACAATGAGCGCTATTTTGCAATGCTCAAAGTTGAAAAGATAAACTTTGAACCTCCAGAAAATGCAAAAAATAAAATTCTCTTTTCCAATCTAACACCTCTATTTGCCAACAAACGCTTTATCCTTGAACAGGGCAATGGTACCAGTGAAGATCTTACAGGCCGAGTTATCGATTTAATTGCCCCTATCGGCAAAGGACAGCGCGGTCTCATTGTTTCCCCGCCCAAGGCGGGTAAAACAATGATACTGCAAAGCCTTGCTCATGCAATTGCTGAAAATAACCCAGAATGCTATTTAATTGTTCTTCTTATTGATGAGAGGCCAGAAGAAGTAACTGAAATGGAGCGATGCGTACGTGGTGAGGTAGTTTCAAGCACTTTTGATGAACCTGCTACAAGACATGTGCAAGTAGCAGATATGGTGATTGAAAAAGCCCGCCGTTTAGTTGAGCATAAACACGATGTAGTTATCTTGTTAGACTCTTTGACCCGGTTGGCAAGAGCCTACAATATGGTGACGCCTTCATCTGGAAAGATTCTATCAGGGGGTGTAGATGCCAATGCACTTGAAAAGCCCAAACGTTTTTTTGGCGCGGCAAGAAATATTGAAGAAGGCGGAAGTCTGACCATTATGGCGACTGCTCTTGTAGATACAGGCTCCAGAATGGATGAGGTGATCTATGAAGAATTTAAAGGAACCGGCAATATGGAGCTGCATCTGGACAGAAAAATTGCCGAGAAACGCATATACCCTGCAATCAATGTAAACCGCTCGGGAACAAGACGCGAGGATTATCTAGTCGACCCAGAAGAGCTGCAAAAAACCTGGATTTTACGCAAAATATTACAGCCCATGGATGAAACAGCGGCATCAGAGTTTGTACTGGATAAGCTTAAAAACTTTAAAACTAATGCAGAGTTCTTTGAATCTATGAGAAGGTAGAAAAAACAGGCCCAAGGCGAAAGGAAGTGCATAGATACACCTCCCCCATAGAAAAGCAGGGGGGAGCATTTTTCTTTTGGTCCTGAGTCTTTAGTCTGCTTTTGGAACATAGCCTTCAGGCATTTCAAAGCCGCCTGAAAAAAGAAATTTTTCCCTTTCATCTTCTAAAAGCTTTTTTGCTTTCGGGTCAAAACTAGCCAGACGCTGTTCATTGATAATCATTGTTTGCATATCTATCCACTCCTTCCAAGCTTCCTGAGAAACATTATCATAAATGAACTGCCCCTTTGGACCGGGGAAAGGTACGGAAACTAAACCTTCAGCCTCTTTTCCCAGTTTTAAACACTTAACCATTCTTGTCATAACACCCTCTATTTATTGGTTTTGTAAAAGTTTTTTAATCGGAGCTGGCAGCCCCAAAGAATCAATCTGTTCAGTTTTATACCAGACTGACCGATTTGCTTCCATCACATTATTTATAGGGTTTTCTATTTTTACCTCAAAGGGTGTGTAGTCTAAATGATAATGTGAAAAAGTATGGCGCAACCTAATTAACTGCTTTTCTGACTTTATTGTTATATTCCTCTGCTCACAATAAGACTGGACTGCTGAAAGCGACTCAAATTCTGGCAGACTCCATAGTCCACCCCAAATCCCAGTCGGAGGTCTTTTTTCTAACAAAACCTGGTCCTGTTCATTTTTAAGCATTAAAAAAAACACTTTTTTAACGGGCAATGCCTTTGCAGGTTTAGGTGTGGGGTATAGCTTAACTTTACCTTCTATCTTTGCAATACAGGCCGAGCTTATCGGGCATTCTTCACAACGAGGTTTGCTGCGAGTGCATAAAGTAGCACCTAAATCCATTATTGCCTGAGTGTAATCCGCACACCGATGTATAGGTGTGTATTGGGTGCTGATTTTCCATAATTCACGACTGATTTTTGCATTTCCGGGCCAGCCAGAAATAGCATGAAACCGAGTCAGTACTCGCCTTACATTGCCGTCTAAAATGGGGTGGCTTTTATGAAAGGCGATGCTTAAAATAGCGCCTGCAGTTGAACGTCCAATACCTGGAAGTGCCATAAGCCCATCCAAATCATCAGGAAATATTCCAGCATTCTGGCTGATGCATATAGCGGTCTTATGTAAATTTCTGGCGCGGGCATAATAGCCTAGACCTGCCCAATGCTGTAACACTGAGTCTAGCGGAGCTTCGGCTAAAGAAGCAATGTTAGGAAAACTATGAATAAACCGGTTAAAGTAAGGAATAACCGTGGTTACTTGAGTTTGCTGCAGCATTATTTCAGACAGCCATGTTTGATAAGGCGTAATCTCTGATTGCCACGGCAAATTTTTTCTGCCATTTAAATCGAACCAGGAAAGAACATTTGCTTGAAAGGTCTCAGGGGATATTGAAGGCATGCTAATGAATGGGAATGCTGCATCTTAAAAATAGTAGAGACATCCCCTTGTGGCTATCCAAGCACAAGGGGCAATAAAAGGGCTGTTGCAAGGGGGGGCTGCCTTTATAAAAAGCCTTTTATCAGATTACCAACCCCCGGCCCAACTTTATCATCCAGCTTTTTTAGCAATTCATCTGCCTTTTTATTTATTTTTTCTTTATTCTTTCCAAGTAGCTTATCAAGCTTTTCTTTGTTTTGTTCTAATAGCATGGCTGCAATGTCCAGCTGGTATGAAGGTTCTGCAATTGTTCCGCCAATATTTATAATGATCGGAACACCCTTTTTTTTCTTTGTTCCGGTTTCAGACTTTGCGGTTTTTAACAGCTGAGCCTTAACCTGGTAGTCTAGTTCATCAGTTCTTAGGTTTGCTGTTCCTTTTCCATCGATCTGTACTTTAGAAGATTTCATGGAAAGGTCATCATTTCTTATCAATCCATTAGAAATATTTGCAGTGCCACTTATTATAGAAAAGACGGTCTGATCATTTTTATTATCTGTCGGCAACGGAGTACCTTTAAGAAGTGCCTTACTGCTATCAATTATTTTTTGGATATTAAATCCCCTGATAACGCCATTATTAAAGTTAAAATTAAGCTTACCTCCTAGAGATGACTTAATTGCAGCAGAAGTATTGCCATGCCCCTGGATTTTAGCGCTAGCGTTCACTATGCCGCTTATTCGGGCTTCCCCTAACATATCAGTAAGCAACGGCTGAAGGTTAACTTTAGTTAATCTTTCATTTAAAGCTAGACTAGGTGTTCTGTTTTTTACATTAATTGTGGCGTTGCCATTATACGCACCTTGGTATAGCTCCTTAACGGCCTGCTGCGTATTAAGCACCCCATTTTTAGCATTTAACTTTAAACTCAATCCCTGCATCTTTAACTGATTAATTTTTAGCGAGCCTATGCTTACCTGCCCCTTGGCATTTAATTTTCTAAGAGTTTCGACTGGAAATAAAGTCGCACTGGCAGCCACAGCGCTAGCCGGTGTGGCTATAGTTTTTGCCTTCTCCCCCGCTTTTTTAGGTGCCAGGTAGCGGTCAGCATCAATAGCATCAGCATTAAGGTTAAAATTGATCGCTGGTTTTGCAAAATCATTGATACTGACGAAACCTTTAATTACTGTGTCATCAAGCTTAACGATTAAATTCTTAATGTCGGCAGAATCAGCAGTTGCCTGTAGCATGAAGCCAGCTGATACCCTACTTAATGCACTAGCATCCTTCATTGTCGGTAAAGGCATAGACAGCTTTTTCATAAACTGAGCAAGATTGAACTCGGCAATGATAATAGGTCCAGTAAAAATAGGGTTATCCTTAATATTGGATCCCTTAATGTCAGCTGAAACAGTTAAACCGGCAGAATTAAGCTTAAGTCCGGCTATATTTAAAGTCTGCCTGGTTAAGTCAATGGCAATTTCAGCCAATAAGTTTGCCTGTAACATCTCGCCAGGTATTTCTTTGCCTTTTGTTGTGCTTTTAAGGTCAAATGCGCTTAGTTTAAAAACATCTAACGCCTTATTAACTACCAAGTCGGTAGAAAAAGTAATAGCTTCAGTTAGTGCAGGCTCTTTATTCGCTATCGTTAAAGATAAGTCAATATCAATACTCTGATTAAACGCCAGCTTGCCAGTCTTAAAGTTAAGGTCATTTATTTCTATATGCTGAGCTTTCTGCTGATCATCCCAGCTGACTTTGGCCTGTTCAATGGATATGCCTCCAATTGCCAGCGCAGCCAAGGGAGAAACGCTTTTGCTATCAGGTGCATCTGCAGAGGTGGCTGGTGCACTATCTTTATTAGCCAAATCATCCCAATTGCTGATTCCCTGCTTGTTCTTGGCTAAATTTAAAACCAATCCCTTCAGTACAACTCGACTAACTTCCAGTTCTTTTGACAGCAAAGGCAGCAGTTTGACCTTTACATTGCTTTCAGAAATTTCAGCAAACACTTTATCAGAAAAGCCTGGGGCATTGCTCAAAGTGAGCTTTCCCGTAGAAACGCCAAGCCAAGGGAATACTGATAGCTGAAGATCACCTTCTATAAGCAGGTCCCGCCCCGTATTATCTTTTACGGCCGCCTGAATTTCTGGCTTAAAGTCATTCGGATCAACAACTAATGGCAAGATAAGCACTGCTGCAATAATTAACACGATAATTATTGCTGCAATTGATAATATGATTTTAAGCATGCGACCCATTTTTATCTCACTATATTAAAAAGTATGCTGAGGGATGATATGATGAATATTTCAATCATTGGTTAATAATTCTAGCAATTAGATTCTAACTGGATTTAAGAGTAAATCAATGCATTTCACAAAAATAAAGAAGGGGGAGGAGCAATGATAATTTTATTGCCAGCTATTATCACTGTATTATTTTTTTATCATTCAGCAAAGAATAACAAAGAAAATGGCGTAAAGTGGGCTATCGTAGGGCTAATTGGTTATATTTTAGGATTTTCTCTTGCCATTTTAGCTATTGGCGAAACTTTTGTTTCAATCTTTATTGCCTGTGCCGCTGTTTATTTTACCCATCTTCAATTGACAAGGGCGTCGTCAAAAAACAAAGCGAAGGGTTGATGGGCATAAAAAAAGCGGACTAAAAATAGTCCGCTTTTTGCTTTAGCGCTTCATCAATACAGTGATGAAACGCTAAAATTTAGCTGTAGCTTACAGTTTATCAGCATTATCATTCAAATAAGAAGCAACGCCTGATGGGCTTGCATCCATTCCTGCATCACCTTTGTTCCAGCCTGCCGGACAGACTTCGCCATGCTCTTCATGGAACTGAAGCGCATCTACCATGCGAAGCATTTCGTCAATATTCCGGCCTAAAGGTAGGTCATTGACTACTTGATGACGAACCATGCCGCTTTTATCAATTAAAAAGCTGCCTCGATAAGCTACTGCAGGTGTTTCTGCTTCAACATCATAATCTTTGCATATCTGGTGGCTGATATCTGCCGCCATTGTATAGCGAACCTGACCGATTCCCCCATCATTAATGGCAGTGTTACGCCATGCATTATGGGTAAAGTGAGAGTCAATTGAAACTGCAATAACTTCAACACCGCGTTTCTTAAATTCGTCCATACGATGATCCAATGCGATCAGCTCGCTAGGACAGACAAAGGTAAAATCTAAAGGGTAGAAAAATACAACGGCATATTTTCCGTTTGTAGCATCAGAAAAACTGAAAGAATCAACAATTTCACCGTCAGCCAATACAGCAGGAACTGTAAAATCAGGGGCTTGCTTGCCTACTAATACGCTCATCACTTATCTCCAAATAATTCTTAAAAAACAAAATGTTAAAATCTTTTACAAACCACGTCAAGGTGGGTTTCATATATTCTACACTAAAATACTAGGTATTTGCGTAATATAAATATAAAAAGACTTGATATTTTTTTAAACTTTGTAGATAATTTGTAGTCATTAGCTTACTATATTAACAACAGGCATGTATCTTTTTCTTTATTGCTTTTGCGAGCGGATTAACATTTATATCTAGCAAACAGGCTAGACTTATTTCAAATCATTTGAATAGCAATGCTGTTCGCGATGAATTAAGGCTCGCCTTAAAAAATAGACAAAAAGATATTTGGAGCATTATTTAAAAATGGCAAAAAACAAACATATTACAGAACCTGATGCTTTTGGCTATCAGGTCCGCATCGTAAGAAGGGGAAAAGAAAGCAGCCGTTATTTCTCTCATAAACTATGGGGAAATAAAGGCAAATCTCTACAGGCTGCAATTGCCTGGCGAGATCAAATGCTGGTTGTATTGAAAGGCAGCCGAACACGCTTTTTAAAGCCACCTAAAAATAAAACAACTACAGGCGTAACAGGTGTTTCCAGAACTATAAAATATGACCATAGAAAAGATAAAAGCTATCTTTGCTACACTGTGTTTTGGGTGAAAGATAGAAAATCTAAAAATAAGACTTTTCAAGTAGGCAATGTCGAAACCGTAACAGCTGATGATGAGTTGCATGCTTTCAGAACTGCAAGGTTATTTAGAAGTTGCTATGAACACTCTATTGATCACGACTTGCAATTTGATGATCAAAAATTTACGGGCTGGAAAAAAATACGTGTATACGAAGATACAGAGTTAAATGCAGTGGCAGCATAAAGTATAAACGGGCGTCTTTTGACGCCTTTATTCTGTGTCTGAACAAAAAATCAAACGCCTTCTTTGGGTTCGCTAAGATATTTTAACCACTGATTGGCAGCCTTTCTGTTTTTACTGTACTGCCTGGCTTTTATGAACGATTGTCTTGCCCGCTTCCAGTCTTTTTTTTCAAAATAGCTCATTCCAAGCAGAAGGTGCGTAGAGCCAGCATTTTTTAAACCGCCTTTATTCAATGCCTTATTAAAGGACTGGATTGCTTTATCCCATTGCTCCTGTTCCACATATATTTGTCCCAGCTGCTGATACAAACTGCCTTTATCATTTAGACTGGAAGCTATTTCCAAAGCTTTAATGGCACGATCAAACTCTTTGGCCATGGTCCAGGCATGCGCCAAAGTTTCCCAGTTTTTTGAAGTATGTTTGATTTTTTTATGGTCTAGCGCCTGTTTCAATAAAGTTGCGGCCTTGTAGGGTGACTGCACATATAGAAATAAGCTGGCCAGTTCCAGAATGTCTTTTTCAGTGCCATTAAACCCCTTTTTATAGGCAAGGTATTTAATGGAAACAGCTTTTTTATATTGCTTTATCTGCTGATAAGTTGAGGACAGTTGATCCCAATACTGTTTTTTTTCTGGATAAACAGCAATCAGTTTTGTCAATAATTTGGCCGCTGATGAATAATCGTTTAGCTGATAATAAAGTGCCAGATTTAATTGGTACCAGGATTCAGCTGGTTTTTTGGTTTTAGCAATTGCCCTTTTAATATAAGGCAGTGCTTTGCGATACCTTTTTAATTGTGCGTAGGCGTTAGCAATTAGAGCATTAATCTGTGCATCCGGATTTGGATTTTTAGCCAGCCAAGGCTCTAAAACCCGAATGGCTTTAGAATATTGTTCGGCAGCCATATAGAGCTGCCCAAGATTTAAAATAGCTTGCTGCTCCTGTTTTTTTGGCAGTACGGCAAGTGCAATCACTTTGGATAAGGTGTCGGCTGCTTTTTTATACTGTTCCTTTAATGCATAAATAGATGACAGACTGCGGAGGACAATGGCTTTTTCGTAGCCCTTGCCCTTAACCTTCCCCAGTAAAGAATTTAATTTTTGCTCGGCCTGTGAATATGATTTCTTTGCAATTAGTGTTTCGGTATTTTGCAGCTTTTTGTATAGCCAGGGAGAAATGGCCGGTGCTTTATCTTTATCTGCCGCATAGACAGGAGATAGCAGTAAAAAATAGATGATCAAGACTAATAAACGTATCATTTTGATAATTTAAATTGTAATACTTGTATGGCTCGCTGTTCAAAAGCTTCTCCGCCTATGATTTTAGGCTTAAATTTCCAGCGTTTAACTGCCCGAAGCGCCGCCCTGTTAAATATTTTGGATGGCTGAGCATTAATAACGGTTGCGTCTTTAACCGTGCCTTCCTTGGTAATGGTAAATTCAATCTTAACCCAGCCTTCTATGTGCCGGTTGCTTGCATACATGGGGTATATGGCGCGAATACGTACCAGAGGGATAACATTTGTGCTAATGCCCATTTTATTGCCAGCGCCTATTTGCACGCCCTGAATGGCAGATCCGCTAAAGCGGCTGGTTTGTAATGGGATATCTAGGCTAGGCATATCCATCTGCGGTACATTATTTTGAGTAACATGTACCTGCTGCATCTGCATTTGTGGCCGTGGAGGCGGCCGTTTCTCAGGCGGAGGCTCATCAGGTATCGCTCTGTCTTTTTGCTGAAGTTTTGTTTCCCGCTTAAGGCGCACAAATTCAGTCATTTGCAAATTGCTGGTTTTTTTAAAGCCCTGCTGATTGTTGCTAATCATCATTTGCATTAGCCAAAATAAAGCTAAAGAGATGAAAATGCCAGAGGCAACAGAAATGGATAAGGTCTTCACTGTGATTCTGTTTCAGTTGCGATGGAAGCATTCATAATCCCAGCTAAACGGATTTGATCCATAACCTGAGTCAGCACTTTGACTTTAGTTTCTTTATCTGCCGCGATAACAACAGAGCCTAAAGGCTGTTCGGCATGCAGTCTTGATACATTGGCTCTGACCGCACGTATATCAACCAGTCTTTTATCTATCCAGACATCGCCATTGGGTTTAATGGCTACGATAATATTCCCCTGCTCTTTTCTTGTTGCTGTTTGTGCAGTAGGGCGGTTGACATCAATTCCTGATTCTTTCACAAAAGAGGTCGTGACAATAAAAAAAATCAGCATAATAAATACGATGTCCAGCATGGGGGTCATATCAATATCTGCTGTCTGTTCGCTGTTTGAACGGTTCGATCTGCGACGCATAGTCATCTCTCCTGAGTTGGTCTATTTTCCATTTGTTAGTATGTGTATATCAATGATATTGCAATAAATCAGTTAAATGATGCGTTTCATCGCTTACACGCTGCTCAATCAGTTTGCTGAAATAAAGTCCGGCAATGGCAATAACCATGCCGGCCATCGTTGGTATAGTTGCCTGGGACACGCCGGAAGCCATTGCTCTAGCGTTTCCTGATCCCGTTACAGCCATCACATCAAAAACATGAATCATGCCGGTCACCGTGCCCAGTAAGCCTAATAAAGGGCATAATGCAACCAGCATTTTAATAATTGGAACTGTTTTCTGCATACTGATTTTAGCTTCAGAGATAATGCATTCCCGAATAGATAGAGCCTGCTGAGAGTTTTTATCCATTCGTTTTTCCCAAGCTGAAAGCCACTGCTCCTGCAGTTTTGGAAAAGTAAGCTTAAAATATATCAGCCTTTCTGCAATCAGGCTCCATAGACAAATTGAAACGCCAAGAATAATCCATAGCACATCGCCGCCGGCATTTAAAAATTGCTGCAAAGAATCAAATAAAGACATAAGCTTGGTTTACTTCTCTACACGTTTAGAAATTAGACCGGCTGTCTGCTCATCTAAAATCTGAATCAAAGTACGGCTTCTGGAAGCGAGCAAACTATGCAAAAACAATAATGGAATGGCAACACATAAACCTAGCATCGTGGTAACCAGTGCCTGCGATATGCCGCTGGCCATTAATTTTGGGTCGCCTGTACCAAACAGGCTGATTGACTGAAAAGTTGCGATCATCCCCGTTACCGTTCCCAGCAAGCCTAATAATGGCGCAACTGCGGCCAGCAATTTAATCATCGGAAGCCCTTTTTCTAATACTGGAATCTCTCGAGTGATCGCTTCATCTAAAATCAGCTCAAGATTATCGGCATCAGCAGATTGGTCTTGCTCAGCAGCAATAAAAACACGCCCTAAAGGGTTGTTGTCATTTGCATCTGCAGACTGCATCTGCGCACTCATTTTTGCCCCGGTAGATGCTAGGCTTATTAGACGAACAATGGCATAAATGAAGCCAATAGCCCCTAAAAACAAAATAATATAGCCAATTAAACCGCCTTGCTGGATTCGTTCAATGCTATCAGGCGCCTGAATAAGCATGCTAAGAATTACCCCCCGTGTCGGGTCTATGCCTACCGGTGCAGTGCCAGATTTAGTCTCAGAGAAGGTGCTTGCAAGCGCTAAATATTTACTTTCCGGCTGTCGTGCGAGGCGGGTTAGCCGACCTGTTTCTGCAGAGTATTGCAGATATTCGCCATTCGCCAAAGTGTTAAAGGTTCCGATTCGGATCACATTGGCATCTTGCGGTTTGCCTGTTGCCTGTTCAACCTCTGTATTAAAATAAACTACCTTTCCCGATTCAGTCATCTCCTGCAGTAGGGTATACCACAGTGTTTCCAGCTGCTCTATCGTGGGCAATGCTTTGCTGTCAGAAATTGAACTTAGCTTTTCAGCGCGTCCTGGGAGTTGCGCCGAAACAAGGGAATGCCGAATGTCTGCCTTTAAATCGCCCGCGGCCTGTCTTGCAACTCCAAATAATTCTCCGAGTACACCGCTCCGGTTTTTCAATTCTGTTTCCAGCTGGCTCAGTGCCTGTTCATTATTATCTAATTGAGTTTTTAGCTGGGTGCTTAAGTGCTCTTGTTTTGCAAGTGAAGCAAGAGCAGATTGCAGCAGCTGCTGCTGTTTGCTTTTTTCAGCTAAAAATTTAGATTCCCTTGCCCGGTTGATTTTAGCTTCAACGCCTTGCATTTGCTTTACTTCTCGAAGCAATTGATCTAAATCAAGATGTTCGGAAACTGCTGGCTGTGCTCCAAACAGAAAATATCCGATAAACAGTAAAAAAACAAAAATAATTTTTTTCATTGTCCTGCCTCTGCTGCCGGAATGGGAAGGGCCAGTAGGTCTGGAGCCGTTTCTTTACGCGCTATACGCAATCCATTTCGGATTGCATTTCGATAATCATCAGATAAAGTCTGCCATTGTTTAAGCTCCTTATCCCAGTAGCCTGTCTCGCTTCCGTCAAAACGCTGATAATATAAAGCAACGCGGCCCAGACGTAAAAAATCTACTGAACTGCTCTCACCTTTCAAAGTTAAGTCTGCCCTGTAGGCTTCAATGGTATTGCCGTAGTCATTCTCAATTTGATAAGCCTCAAGAATTCGCCGAAATTTTTCAGCATTGGTTACATCAGCTCTGACAATCATCTCTTTCAGCTTTGCAATCCGCTTCCTGCGTTCTTCTGGTAAAAAAGGCAAGTCTAGGGCAACAAATTTATCTAAGCTGTCAAGCATGCGCAAAATTAAGGGTACAATTTCGCGCTGTGTTGTCTCTATATCTTTTAGCTGCTGTTCTATAGAAGACTTCTCTAGTTTTTGCGAGTTAAGCAAGTCATTCAAATGCTTATTATAAGTTGTCAGCGTTTCAATCTGATGTGTGGCAGAACGGTACTGATTCAGCATGTTTTTGGTTTTATCACTTAAACCGTCAATTTTCTTTTGTGACTGAATAGCCGCACTATTGGTTGCTGTTTCTACTTTAATAGCTGAGCTTAATGGGTCAGAGTAAGCTGAGGTTACGATTAAACACAATCCTGCGGTTATTAAATGCAGAACCATGCGATGAGAAAGGGCCATAAATATTCCTTATTCAGACTAAATGACGGGTTATTATATTTGAGATTTGCTTTGTCCTACAACCGAAATGGGAAGAAGGATAGAATTTTAAATTACACTCACCTGAGCAAAACAGTTAAAATAACCTATTTTATAGAATAGTCAACAAGCATTTGTCAGTTAATACCATGCAAAGTAAATTTAACACGGATAATTTAAGAATCTGTGAAACCAAAGAAGTTGTTGCGCCTGTTCAGGTTCATGATGAAATTCCTATGACTGAAACTGCTGCAGATACCATTTTGCAGGCACGAAATGATGTTCATAAAGTGTTGACAGGCGAGGATGACCGCCTGATTGTTGTTGTTGGCCCATGTTCAATTCATGACACTAAAGCGGCTAATGAGTATGCCGGCCTGCTAAAAGTGGCCAAAGAGAAGCTGAAAAAGGATTTGGTTATCATTATGCGGGTTTATTTTGAAAAGCCGCGGACTACGGTTGGCTGGAAAGGATTAATTAATGATCCCGACATTAATTCCAGTTTCAATATCAACAAAGGTTTGAGAGTTGCAAGACAGTTATTGCTTGATTTAAACAGCATCGGAGTTCCTGCGGCTACAGAATATTTAGACCTAATAACGCCTCAGTATATTTCTGATTTAATTTCATGGGGTGCTATCGGCGCCAGAACGACTGAAAGCCAAGTCCATAGAGAGCTGGCTTCTGGCTTGTCATGCCCCGTTGGCTTTAAAAATGCAACGGATGGCGGAATAGGTGTTGCAGTTGATGCCATTAATTCTGCAATGCGACCGCATCACTTCTTATCGGTTACCAAAGAAGGGCGTTCAGCCATTTTTTCCACTACTGGAAATGAAGACTCCCATATTATCTTGCGAGGCGGCAATGATGAGCCTAATTATGATGCGGTTAATGTTGAAAAGGTAGCAGAAGGCCTTGAAAAATCAGGCTTGCCAAGCAATATCATGATTGATTTCAGTCATGCCAACAGCTTAAAGCAATGCCAGCGACAACTGGTTGTTGGTGATGATGTATCCGAGCAAATTGGTCACGGTGACAAGCGTATTGTCGGCGTAATGGTTGAAAGTCACCTTAAAGCAGGGAGGCAGGACACTGTTGAAGGTCAGCCGCTTACTTATGGGCAAAGCATTACCGATGCCTGTTTAAACTGGGATGATACCTTGATTTTGCTTAATGGCCTTGCAAGTGCCGTACAAAAACGTAGATCAGTACAACTATAATCTGGAAAAACATGAAAATAAGTGTAAATGGCGATACTCGCGAATATGCTGAAACTACCACAGTTGCATACATTGTTGCAGACCTGAACCTTACGGGAAAACGAATAGCAATAGAGTTAAATAAAGAAATTCTGCCTTTTGATCAATATGCTACCAGACAGATCAATGCAGATGATACGCTAGAAATTGTACAGGCAATAGGTGGCGGACAAGATGATTGCTTTTCAGTTGCCGGACAGAATTTTACATCTCGTTTATTGGTTGGTACCGGCAAATACAAAGACATGAAAGAGACTCAGCTTGCTATTGAAGCTAGCGGTGCCGAAATTGTGACTGTTGCTATCCGTCGCACCAATATTGGACAAAATGCAGGTGAGCCAAACTTATTGGATGTTATTTCCCCTGATAAATATACTATTCTGCCTAATACTGCTGGCTGCTATACAGTTGAAGAGGCTCTAAGAACCTGCCGTTTGGGACGTGAGCTGCTTGGAGGCCATAAATTAGTAAAGCTTGAGGTGCTGGCCGATCAAAAAACCTTATTTCCCGATGTGGAGCAGACTATTGTGGCTGCAGAAGTGTTGGTTAAAGATGGGTTTGATGTAATGGTTTATACCAATGACGACCCTATTGCCGCAAAACGACTGGAAGATATTGGCTGTGTTGCGGTTATGCCTCTTGCGGCCCCCATTGGTTCTGGCTTAGGCATTCGCAATCCGTATAATATTTTAACTATTGTTGAAAATGCCAATGTCCCTATTCTTGTTGATGCAGGCGTAGGTACAGCTTCTGATGCGGCACTGGCGATGGAATTAGGCTGTGCAGGCGTATTGATGAATACTGCGATTGCTGCCGCAAAAGATCCTGTATTGATGGCTTCTGCCATGAAAAAAGGTATACAGGCAGGCAGAGAAGCCTATTTGGCTGGCAGAATGCCTAAAAAACGCTTTGCTTCCGCTTCTTCTCCAGTTGACGGCCTGTTTTTTTAGTTTGTAATCAGTAAGAATCTGAACATATTTACTTTCACTTTTTGTAGCAGAGGCTTTGTCTTGGTCATAAATGATCTAATCACGGCTAAGTACCCAAGTAAAATTAATTTAACTTTTTAATTTGGTACTTAAAGCCTTGCCTGCCACTATTAAAATTGAACCTGTTACCTTATTATGCGTTCATTGAGAAAGCAATGCCGTCGCTAGGCTAATAAACTAGATCAAAATGCAAGCAGCGAAAAGCTGGGATTATACTTTCGTTCCATCCCAGCCTACACAGTTCATTCCCTCAAGGACTGTGAAGCATAGTATGGGAACGAGACAAAATTAGCTTCTGCAGTAATGACTTCCATTGAAAAACAGCTCCATCCAAGAATCCGCAGCTTTGCTCTTCGTCAAGGCAGAGCAACAGCAGGGCAGCAAAAGGCAATTGATAGCGTTTGGCAGGACTACTGCTTAGATCCCAGTGAAACTTATAATTATGCTCAGGTTTTTAATCGGGAAGCACCGCTTATAGTAGAAATTGGTTTTGGCAATGGCAGCAGCTTGGCTGCAATGGCAGAGGCCAACCCTGAATTAAACTACCTTGGGGTTGAAGTTCATAGGCCCGGTATTGGCCATTTAATGCTATTGCTGGAAGAAAAAGGGATAAAGAACGTAAAAATTTATCACCATGATGCCATTGAAATTTTAGAGCAAAAAATTCCCGATCATTCAGTAAGTGGCATTCATTTATTTTTCCCCGACCCATGGCATAAAAGAAGGCACCATAAGCGACGAATTGTTAGGCCCAGTTTTATCGAACTTTTAAATAGCAAATTAAAGTCAGCCGGCTATTTCCACGCAGCAACTGATTGGGAGCATTATGCGGCTGAGATGTTAAAGACTCTTAGCGCAAGCAACACTTTAGTCAACATGAGCGAAGATAATAAATATTGCCAGCGTCCGGACTACAGGCCTTTAACTAAATTTGAAAATCGTGGCATTCGCCTGGGTCATGGGGTGTGGGATTTGATTTTTAAAAAAATATAGAGATCTAGCCGTTTAGTACAATGACTTGACGTATGATCTAAAAAAAAGTTGACCGCTAAGCTCTGCTTTAACTTGTTAAAAATAAATCAGCATGAGCACGAATTTTGTGGGAAATCTGGGAAAAAAAGGCAAAGAATAGCTCTCGATAATGGCCGTAGTCCTTATCGAGAGCTATTCCTTTTCTATTTCGCCCACAAAACCCATGCTGATCAGCTGATTTCTTTAGGCTTGACCCAATGCTGCCTGATCAATAAAAATATCAACACCAGAGGAAGGGCATATTGTTGCAACAGGCAAGTCAGCCCCCTGCTTCCATTTGTTAACAGCATCAACCTTTGAGCTACCTGTGACAATAAAAAAACATTGCCTGGTATTAGCCAGTGTTTTTGCGCTTAAGGAGATTCTGTCTGATGGCGGTTTAGGTGAATTGTAGATTTCATGTACCGTTTCTTCACTGTCATTGTCATGGCCAGGGAATAAACTGGCGGTATGCCCATCTTCCCCCATACCTAACAGAACCAAATCAAATTGCTCTACATCGGCAATAGCCTCTCGATATTTTTTAGCAGCCTCAGTAGCACCTAACTCAGCAGGCATAGTAAAAACGTTTGCTTTTGGAATAGATACTTTAGACAATAAAGCATTCGTTGCCATTATGCTATTTCTATCTTTATCATCTGCAGGCAGGCAGCGTTCATCACCATAATAAACCATCCATTTTGACCAGTCTGTTTTAGCATTGGCCAATTGCTGATAGATTTTTTCAGGTGTACTGCCTCCTGCCAAAACGATTTTAAAGCCGCCTCTAGCCGCTATTGCTTTCTCCGCACTGTTAACGATTTGTTCAAGTGCAGCATCAGCGACTTGTGCAGCTGATTCAAACTGATGCCATTGGTTTATTATTTGCATTCTAAGTCTTCTTTTGGTGTTAACGAATGTCGCCAATATTGTTTTTCTTTATCAAATAGGCGTCTGCTTCCTTCAGGTCCCCATGAGCCAGCAGGGTAAGTTGCAATATAGTCGCGTTCTTCTGCCCATTTTTGGAGAATAGGGTCAACTATTTTCCAGGCATATTCCACTTCGTCTGCCCGCAAAAATAGAGAACGGTCACCTTCCATTACATCGAGCAGCAAATCTTCATAAGCATCGGTAAGGTGCTCATTCTCATTGCGGTAGCTGGCATCTAAACTGGTTAAGCGGGTACTCATTCCCAAACCAGGCTCTTTTACCGTCATTTCCATGCGGATACATTCTTCGGGCTGAATACCCATTAATAGCCAGTTAGGAGTATCGCATTTTACCTGAGTGTCACGGAAAAACTGTAACGGAGGCTGTTTAAAGCATATAGAAATGATCGACTGACTCTTTGCCATTCTTTTGCCTGTGCGCAAATAAATAGGTACATCTTTCCAGCGCCAGTTATCAATATACAATTTTAAGGCGGCGTAAGTCTCTGTTACACTGTTAGCAGGTACATTTTCTTCCTGTAAATAGCCATTAACCTTTTCACCATTTTGATTCCCACTGGAATACTGAGCACGGAAAGCATGTGCATTTACAGCTTCTTTAGGAATAGGCCTTACCGATTTCAGCACCTTAACTTTTTCATCGCGTAATGACTCTGCATCCATAGATGCAGGTGGCTCCATGGTTACTAGAGTCATTAGCTGCAATAAATGGCTTTGCAGCATATCGCGCGTTGCACCTGATGTATCATAATATTGAGCTCTGGTGCCTATGCCAAATTCCTCTGAATGAGTGATTTGGATATGATCAATATAGTTACGATTCCACAAAGGCTCCAGCATGGTGTTGGCAAAACGGAAAACCAATAAGTTTTGCACCGTACCTTTGCCTAGGTAATGATCGATTCGATAAATTTGATCTTCTCTAAGGTACTTGCCAACACATCGCTGTAACGACTGTGCGCTTTGCAAATCGTAACCGAAAGGTTTTTCGATAACTACCCTGCTCCATCCCGCATCTTCATTTAGCAAACCCACATCGCTCAGCAACTGGACTATACTGCCAAAATCAGATGGGCTAACGGACAAATAAAACGCTTTATTCTGTGGAAACTCCGTGCTATTAATTGTTGCCGCTAATGCTTCATAGCTTTCCGCCTGTTTGATATCGCCTTTATGATAATGCATACGTTTACAAAACCGCTCAAAAACAGCTTCATCCAATCCGTTTCTGGCTTTAACTTCCAGCATATCTCGAACTTCAGACTGCCATTTTTGCTGATCCCACTCTCTACGGCCCAGGGCAACAATTTTGGTGCCTTCCGGCAATAAATTTTCAACATCTAAATGGTATAAAGCGGGCATTAATTTTATCCGCGACAAGTTTCCTGTTGCGCCATAAATAACATAAGTACAGGCTTCTGCTTTCATTAAACTACCTTAAACGTTGTATGTAGACGATGAGACGTTTCCGCCGTGCCCAGTCCAGTCAGTATGGAAAAATTCACCGCGTGGCTTGTCAGTACGCTCATAAGTATGTGCACCGAAGTAATCGCGCTGTGCCTGCAATAGGTTGGCAGGGAGTCTTGCTGTACGGTAGCCGTCAAAATAGGCCAAGGCAGATGAGAATGTTGGAGTTGGAACATTTAATTCAATGCCTAATATAACAGCTTTACGCCAGCCGGCATCAGCTTTTGCCATGGCATCTGAAAAGAAGTCTGCTAGCAGCAAATTATCAAGCGCAGGGTTTTTCTCGTAAGCCAGTTTAATATCACTTAGAAATTGACTGCGAATAATGCAGCCTCCACGCCACATTAAAGCGATATCGCCATAATTAAGTGTCCAGTCGTATTCTTTAGCCGCTTCGCGCATTAGCTGGAAGCCCTGTGCATAAGAAATAATTTTAGAGGCATATAGAGCATCATGAATAGCCTCAACCATTGCCTCTTTATCACCTGTAAATGCGGCAGATTTCTTAGGCAGATGCTGCGCGGCTTTAACTCGCTGCTCTTTTTGTGCGGATAGGCAGCGGGCAAAAACAGATTCTGCGATTAAGGTTAATGGAATGCCTAGGTCCAGAGCATTAATTCCGGTCCATTTTCCAGTACCTTTTTGACCTGCAGTATCTAAAATAGAATCGATTAATGGCTCACCATTTTCGTCTTTATAGGCCAAGATATTGGTGGTTATTTCAATCAAATAAGAATCAAGTACACCTTTATCCCATTTTGCAAAAATAGCCTGAATTTCATCAACGCTTAAACCTAACCCCTCACGCATTAGCTGATAAGCTTCGCAGATAAGCTGCATGTCGCCATATTCAATGCCGTTATGCACCATTTTGACATAGTGGCCGCCGCCGTTATCACCTACCCATTCACAGCAAGGAGCACCGTCAACTTTAGCACTTATTGCCTGAAAAATAGGTTTTACCGCTTCCCAGGCATCTTTGTTGCCCCCGGGCATAATTGAAGGCCCATGTCTTGCACCTTCTTCTCCGCCGGAAACGCCGGTTCCTATAAATAGCAATCCTTTTTCTTTAAGGTAGTCTGTACGGCGGTTTGAGTCTGTATAAAGGGAGTTTCCACCATCAATAATAATATCGCCCTTTGCTAGCAAAGGCAGCAGTTTTTCAATATAAATATCAACCACTTCGCCTGCCTTAACCATCAGCATGACTTTGCGTGGCGTTTCCAGGCTATCAACTAGTTCTTCAAGAGAATGTGTGCCAACCACTTCAGTGTTTTTAGCCGGCCCGTCCAGGAAATCATCAACTTTGCTGGTGGTACGGTTATAAACAGCAACTTTAAACCCGTTGTCATTCATATTGAGGACAAGGTTTTGCCCCATTACAGCAAGACCGATTAATCCAATATTTGCTTTCATTTTGCTCTCTTGGTAGATGGTTGATTAAACTCTAAATTTTACCATGCTAAAACAAGCAAAGCCGGATAAAAATGATATTTTCATATCGGATGACAGTTATTTTTCTGTTGCACCAAGTTTGCGATAAAAAAGAACCAGAATGGTGCTTTGTTATATTTGAAATATTTTTTTTGTAGACGGCCTCACCCAGAAGGACTTCGGGGGGGAGTCTTCCGGGTGAAGTGTTGTGTAATGCCGGGTAGGATGTGATTAATTGCCGACTCCTACATAAACAAGCTCTAAGGCATGCTGTGCATTTTTACAGTCGGTGGTTTTCTGCATTTCAGCATTATCATAGCAAATTTTATTTTTTTGACGGGCCTGTCGAACATTAGCTGTGTACCAGGCAACTGATTTAGCTTCTTTTTCTTGTTGAGGGGCTGTAGCAGCATAGGCTGTGATAGTGATTGCTGATAAAAATATGGCAAGAATTAGATGTTGATTTTTCATGATAGTTTCTCTAAATTAAGTTAAAGTTAATACTGCATGGCCCATAAATATTTATGGGCTGATATAACAATAGCGAACAAAATTTAGTTTGAAAATGTGGTGAATTGTCGCGCGTCAAAATGTCGCGTGATCTGGCATGTTAATTGAATAGTATATTTAGTTTGGGCCTTAGAAAGCTGATTTATAAAGGATGCTAATGATATTTATATAAATTATTGAGCCATTTGACCTGTACTAACAAGGCAAATGGCTCAAAACCTGGGTTTGTGCCAAGTAAAAAATGTAAAGCAGCTTTTAAAATGAAGAATAAATTAATTGACTGCTTTCAATCGCAAGCGGCATTAAATTTTTCTGCGTGAAACAGATGCCAGCCCAATTAAACTTGAACCAAATAGCCAGACTGCCGGGGGAACCGGGACAGCTGAGACAATAGCGAAACGGCTGTCTAATACTGTATTTATTTGCTCTGGAGTCAGTGAATTTCCAGTTCCACTAGGAGACATGAGGTTATCTATCCCATTTGCGGTATGAAAAAGCCCCAGGTTATGACCAATTTCATGAGCAACAACACTGGCAACAGTTTCTTGACCGCTGACAAAGTCCAATAGATTGCTGCCTACAAATTGCGATATGCCATTCCCATTAACAAGTGCTAATCCTGCAGCTGAATTAGGCCCCATAGTTTCAAACCCCGCTGGGGTATTAACAAAAAATATATTGATAAAATCAGGGTTATCATGTGTTATTCCTGCAGTGTTGGCACTATTGATGATAGTATTCAAATCCGATTGTGGGCGTGGATTGAACGTTCCTTCATTTGCAAATGTATTATTCCACAAATTAGCACTAAGAAAATTAACATCAACACCGGCCTGACCCCAAATGCCATCAATAAACCCTTCAATGCTTGCTTGCTGACTCGCTGAACCCAAAAAAGTAGCCGTATTATCGCCATTGTTATCAGATACGACAATAGGCTGGATTGTCACAATACGTGTAATTTCTGGCAATACGGCAACAGCAAATACCTGTGATATTGGCAAGAGCAATATCGAGAGAATAAATAATATTTTTAAGTGTATTTTATTAAACATGGTTTTTCCTTTATGGTTGATAAATCTAGAAATATCTATTGGATATGGAGTTAATAGCTTGTGCTAGAAACTGGAATCCAACTTTTTTTTCTAGGGTAGTTAGAAAGTATTCGGAAAAGCTTGAGCAACCGACTTGTCTTTTTGTCAGCATTCAGTGGTAAGTACCCAAGTAAAAAGTTAAATTAATTTAACTTGGGTACTTAGGCAACTCGCAATAAATAACCCACCAATCTTGCTTGTCTTTTTATCCGTCTTCAGCGTTGCAACTTCGGTCACATAGCTTGCTATGTTCTCTTCGTTGCGCCTTGAAGACGAATAAAAATCCTGCGCAATCTGGGTAGGTTATTTAATGCGCGTTACCTTATATCAATAGCTGAGTGTGGACAAAAATCCTGCTCTAGTTAGCCTGCTTTTCCGTATTCTTTCCTGTTATTTACAGACTGTTGAGCTGTAAGTTAAAGTTACATATATTATTTTTCGGCCAGTTTGATTTTTTGCTCCGCCTTCAAATAAGTCCCAGCAATATGGGTCATCTTTTTTTACCTTAGAGGCATATGCGTAGATATCAATTGCCTGTAATTCTCTATTTTGGATAAGCCATTCTGAGCAGTTCAGCTGCTTGCACTCCATGATATTTTCCTTTTGAGGAGTATTGGAAAACCACCATTTAACAGCTTCAGCTTTAATTGGCTGGTTGTTTATATCTATAGTTTTAATTAACACAGAGTTTATTTCATTTGCATCAACGCCAGCCATGCAAGATGAGAATATAAAAAGGCCTTTAACAGCAGACCGGCAAAGCATGAGTAAATTTTTCATTAGAAGGCTCAAAAGCTATAAAAATTTAACAGGGACCCGTGAAAATTCAAAAAAATCTATCTTGCCATCTTTATTGCTATCTAGCATGTCCCATGACTCGATAATATCTTTGGCGGAAGCTATTTCTGCTTTACTAATTAAGTCATCATTATTGGTGTCGAGTGACTTCCAAAGTTCTAGATTATTGGCTTCATTGTTGTGAAAGGCTGATTCTGAATCCTCAATAGACGCAACTATTTTTTTAAAAAAAGAATTCTGTTCAGGCTCCATAAATTGAAGGGCAGCAATGTTGCACCTTGCATTTGAAGTCGTTGAAACGGCTATGAATAATAAGAAAAATATAATTTTCATAATAACTCCGTGATGTAAATATGGATTTTTTCTGACATCTAGACAGAAGCAACTGGCGTGCCAACAAGTTATTTTTGACCTGAGGGCCCTATTAAGACAGGGCAGAAGGTATCGTTTATGAAAAAAACAGAATACAAATGATGGTTATTTATTCAGATATGTCATAGATAGCCGACATAGGGATAATTGATCTGAAAACAGGCGGATATTAAATATTTCTTTTGAATTGCTTAAGGTCGTAAGCTTATAACGGTATGAAATATATATTAAACATTAAGTTTGAATTAAAAGCGGTTCTCGTCGTTGTATAGCAACAGGACATGCTACAGGTCTAGACAAACCAAATAGATACACGAAGGTTTTGACAAGCCAAAGTTTTGCCTAATGAGCAGTGGTTGACCTCTATTCATTACCGACTCTTAATCCCAGGGGGTCTTTAGGGTCAACCCCACCCATAAAGGGAAGACGTCTATCCTGATTGGTAATTTGATAGACTTTACCTAGCCAGTTATTAAAAACTGCTTTGGCCGTGTCTCTCCAGGTATTGTCAAGGTGGCCCAAAATAGCCTGTTCAGGAAACGATGGAAGCACTACTTTTTTATCTTTGGCTATTTTTAGCTGCTTTTCATATTCAGATAATATCTGCTGTACTTCAGCATCAAAGTAATTTTCCGGATAAGGCGGGTATTCTTTTCTTTGGCCATTAAAAAAAAGGATGACTTCACGCTTATATTCTTTTAATAGACTTAGGTCATCATATTCCGGATGACCCTGAAAAAAAATAACACGAATGCCATCAGAACTTACTGCTAAGTGGACGCCTGCCTGCTGACTGGCAACAAGAACAGTGATGCCTTTCTGTTCCATATCCTGCTGATAAACTTCATTAAAACGGGAGTGAGGCACATCAAAACGGGTATTGATTTCGGCAACTAAGGGGTGAGTGCGTTTAAGCACTTTATGTGAAAATACTCCCCAGCATTTTTTATCCCGTGGAGTGCGTTCAATACCATAGCAGTATTCAATTAAAGCATGGGTAGCAAGGCAAGAACATAAAATTGAGGTGACATGCTGTTTGGCCCACTCAAATACTTCAGTTAATGGCGACCAAAATGCTTCTTCAGTTAAATGTGCATGTGTAACATTAGCGCCACTGATAATTAATGCATCTAGCCCATCAAGTTTAATCTGTTCAAAAGTATCATAGTATTGAGCTATATGGGACTTTGCTTCCGCCCCTCTTTCTAACCCGTCAATTGTAAATGGGTGAACATGGAATTGCGCAATTTGGTTGCATGCACCCACTAGGCGAAAAAACTGGCGCTCAGTGGCTTCAAGTGCCGCATCAGGCATAATGTTAAGCAGCCCAATATGCAGCTCGCGAATATGCTGATGACTGGCGCGGTCAGGGTTAAGAATATCTTCACCTTCTTCAAGTAGACGCTGAAAGGTGGGTAGATTGGTATGGGCAACTAGAGGCATGGTTAATAGTCCCTTTTTTGGGCAATGGCATCAGCAATCAGGCGGATGAAATCATTTTCGTCAGATACTTCTGCAATTTCATTGGCATTTACAGTATAGCCATATTGGTCAGCAATCGCTTGATATCTAGGGAGCCGTGATTTGAATAATTTAGGGAATACCCAGCTGACAAATTCATCAGGAGGAATAAGGTCTGGATCACTATAGTTATTCAACGCCATAAATTCGGTTAAATTTTCATCTAAAAAAGCTTCTCTGTAATACAGAGGCTTAGGGTCTGTTTTTGCCCGCGAGATGATAGTCTGTTCCAGTGCCTCCGGGATTTTGATATAAACAATAACTGTGTGCTCTGCCAGGGTTTCCAGCACATTCTGATTATCCAATTCGCAGACACTGCCTCCAGCATCATTAAGAAAGTGTTTGTAACCGTAGATATCTTCTGCTTTATGGATAAATTCTGGCACATCATTTAAGGCGGCTATTTCTGCCTGATGATGGAGGACCTGCCTTCGTTTAAACTCTTTTAATGATAAGCCGTCTTGAGCAGGATCACCCAATTTCCCTAAAAAACTGGAAACGGGCGCTAAATTATCAACCGTAATATTATTATGTATATAAATGGAGTCTGATAATAATAATTTCTTTAGAAAGGGAACTTCCATTGCCTGGCGCTTGATATTGTCCAGGATAGGCTCGCCTAGATATTTTGTGCCTATTCGGTAGTCAGCCGAGTAATGAAACCATTTATCTCTGGGAAGTTTGTTTGCCAGTGTCGTTTTACCCGCACCAGACATAGCGAGCAGAGTGATGCCTTTAGATTCCCAATCTAAAAACTGTTGAGGACTCATTTTCATTCAGTAATGTCCTGAGGAGTGAGGGTTAAAAATATCCAATTTAAAGCCATTTTAAATGTGTGACTTTATTGCTAGTTGCCTAAGGGGCACTATTTTAGTGATATTTTCTTAAATCAGCTACTGAATTGGATTTTTGGAGGCATCTCCCTCACTTCTAATTATCCAATATGTCAGAAATATTTATATCTTCCTGGTCTGGCTTTATATGTGTGTCAGTATCTGAATAGCCTAAATCATCTGTTTCTATCTCATCAAAAGGTGCGCTCCAGTCTTCAGGGGCTTCAATAAAATCAAAAGTTGAGCTATACCAGGAGTCAGTATCATATTCGCCAATATCGCCATTAACATATTGTACTTCAATGGTGGCATCAGTTTCTTCTAAAGCAACTACTTTAAAGGTTAAGTCGTTCTCAACGTCTTTATACCAGCTGCCAATTTTTGGGTCAGTAATAGTTGTCATTGTTTTTCCTTTTATTCCATTAACGTCTTCATCATAGCTAAATTTAATGTGATTGTGTGAGCTATGGTATGAAAAAGTAGAATTATTTAAAAAATAGGATGTGTTGCAAAATATTAAAATGATAGACAAAAAAAATGCGGCTGTTTGGCCGCATTAAGAGTGTTTTTTTTAGGAAAGCTATAATGAGCCCCTTTTTTGGAAAAGGGGAAGCATTTAAGTTGTGATTATTCTAGCGGTAAAAGGGCTGCATGGGAATGTGACAAATCGACGCGTGACATTTTGTCGCGCTTATTTTGGCAAGGTAAAAGTAAGTCATTCGGATACAGAGAACATTCTTTTAAAATCCGCTAAAGCTCGAAAATAGCTGTCATAACTGCTGACTTTCCGTCCTTCTATAATAAAGGCTGGCCTGATGTCAGATTCAAAACCTGTCTGCCATGAACCGCCTGTTATCATGCAGTCATCGGCTACAACTTTGTTTATTCTCTGTAATGATAAAGGCTGGTTTTTCCTGCTGTCATATATCCAAACACATTGTATTTTATTATTTTTATCAACATTTAATAGACTAAGCCTATTGTTTGAAGCGATTAACCACAGCTGATCGGTTTTTGCAGAATAGATATCGATATCAAAATGTATATCCGTATAAATAAACCGAGGCGTTTCATCTTTTTCCATCATGGCTAAAACAGATCTTGCTAAAAAGCCTTTTATTTTTTTTTCAGGCGATCCGGAACTCAGTAGGTTTTTTAAAGATTCTGAATCATTTTTATCAATACTTAATGGAATTTCTATAGTTAGGCGCTGTTCTGCCTTTTTTCGCCAGCTAATGATTTTTTTATTGCTATCTTCAGTTCTATTTTTATTGATAGTATTTTCTGCAAAATCCCTGAGTTTTCTGACCAGTTCCTGCCTGTCTTCGTCAGTAAAAAAATCACTTGAAAAGCGTTCTGGTTCTGCACTTTTATTTTCAGCTAAGCAATGATAGATAAATATTCGGTCATATTCGCTGCGCAATATTAATCCGCTAATAATTTTCATTGCTTTTGATAATGCAGACGGTTCAACTGGATTGAAATAATGCATGAGCTCTGTAAGTTCTACGGCATAAATCCAATGTTTACTGCGATAGCGCAGTGTGTTTTCTCCAAAAATAGTTGAAGCCTGTTCGCCAACAATTTCTATCACATCGTGCAGTAAGTTTAAGGCATATCTTTCTGAACCGACTTTAATGGCGTGCTTGCCCATTTCCAGAGCTACTGTCTGTGCTATGCCTACTATGGGGTTAGATGCCAGACCTATGCGCAGCATTGGACCTGCAAAGGTTAAGAAGGGTTCTGCCCTTTTATAATAGCCAATAGTGGAGGCTGATTTCTGGATGTATAGATAGGTTTTTCTAAGGTTATATTCTTTTATATTAATAGGAAAGCTATCAATCAATACCAGCAGTTGCAAAGATAGCCTGTTTAATGAACCTAGCAGGTTTTCAATGCTAGTTTCCAGTAGAGGGTGCTGTGAATCGGGATGGTGGATGCGGGCAACAGAATCTACTAAATCAACAATGTCTGCAAGCAGCAGTTCATGTTTAAAATCCTTTTTTTCACTATATTTTTTATTGATAATTTTATCAAAAATTATTTCTGCTTTATCGTGCAGCAATTCCGCAATTTTATCATCAAAATATATTTTATTATCCGTTTCAGCCGTTTTACTATCGGGGAATTCAGCATACTGCCTGAATTGCAGCTGTTTCTGCTTTATTTCATTTTCCTTTTTCGCCAATAAATTTACTTTTAGCTGGTGGTCTTTTTGCAGCAGCCTTATTCTTTCTTCATCTTCCTGTATTTTTCTTTCTCTATATTTTATATGTAATAATTCACTGCTTTCTGAACGTCTAAAAATAATAAAAAGACTGCAAAGAAAAACTGAAAACCCCGTTCCATAAAGACCCCAAACCCAATAGCTTGAAGCTATAGTTTTTGTCAGCATAAACATAGACCCAAACAAGCCGGCCAAGCTTAAAAATAATAAAAAAATAACTGTTCTATGAATATAAGGCATAACTGATGTTTCCTCAGCGATTTTCTAGGTTTGTTTATTGCAACTGTGGATAACTCTGTTGGTAAATAGTCTGTATCGTCCTTTAGGCCATTAAAATTATAGCTGTTAATATTAATGGGGATATGTATAAAAAATATAATTTGCTTTCTTTTCAATGGTTTATATTTTATGGAGGGGTGGGTTATTTCATTGTTTAAAAAAATAGGAATTATACTTTAACTGTGTATAAGTCTTTGATCAGCTATTTCTCTTAGTTACCAACAGACAGAGAGTCTCTCACACTTAGGAACGAAGATTTAATAATTTCCGGATTTTAGCTTGCCTTTTGCATCCACAGGAGTGCTAATAAAATCGTTGCGCAGTCTGCTATGCGCCCATTTTATTAGCAGTCAAAATTTTTTGCCAAACTTTCGGAAGCTATTAAATCCTCGCTACTTAAAAAATGATTTACAATGCAGTATTAAAACTACACCTACAGTTTTTAACAATAATGGTCGATTCTAAAATATATCTCAATGTACCATATGCAGAAAAAGATACTGCAAAAGTGCTTGGTGCCAGATGGGATGCCCGCAAAAAAAAATGGTATGCCCCAGGTAACCTAAATATTGCGCTTTTTGAAAAATGGAATAAGGGGGTAGCTGTTTCATCAGCAAGCAAGGAAAAATCAAAATCATCACTTGGCAAGCCTGCTTTGGGTGCAATAACCCATGCAAAAGACAAAAGTTTTGTTGCCTATGGCGGCGAACAGCCGCCATGGGGTTAATGCCCTATATACCGAAGTAATTCCTCTACAGGCATTTTACCCACAGGGGTGTGAGTAAGGGATGGGGTTTTAGAATGTACTGTACTTGAAACTATGCTGCCTGAACGGGAATGGAATGGCTTGAATGAGTGATCTCATTCTGACTATTAAAATAAACTAAGGTAGGTTTGTAATTTTCCAGTTCTTTTCCATCATAGTTTGCAAATGCACAGACAATAATCAAGTCGCCTTGGCAAGCAAGACGAGCGGCCGCTCCATTGACAGAAAAAATGCCTGAGCCGTTTTCTGCTCGAATGGCATAGGTTGTGAAGCGCCCACCTGTATTAATATTGTATATTTGAATTTGCTCGTATTCCCTAATGCCAGAAAAATCAAGGATATTGCCATCAATTGCGCAAGACCCTTCATAACCCAGTTCTGAATGGGTTACTGTCGCCCGGTGTAACTTTGCTTTAAGCATCGTTGTTTGCATATAAATAAATCTTAAAACTTGAGAGCGGGACATTATACCGAAATAAGCTATCCTTTCAAAATTAAAGCTGTTTGCCTGACAGTTGTTCGCTTAGCTCTGTGCGGTTTTCCGGCCTGATGATTCTTACTTGTGTTGGGTAGGCAAATTCTAAATCATTATTCTTCAATATATCCGCTATCTTAAAAAGAACATCTTCTTTTACTGCTAGCCACTCAGCCCAGTTAACTGTTCTGGTAAAGCAATATATTAATATGTCGATGGAAAAATCATTATATCTATCCATAAAAACCAGCTGGGTTGATTTTATTCCGTGTGTATCTTCTTCTGAGGAAAATTTAAACCCCCGTTTTTTTCTGGTTATTTTTTGATGGGGATTTGCTATATCCGGATGATTTTTTAGCATATCTCTAATGTCATCCAATGCCTGGCGAATATTGTCCATATCGCTCTCATAGGTGATGCCGATGTACATTTTTATGCGCCGGCCAATTGCCCGGCGGTTCCAGTTCATAACGCTAGAGACTGAAACAACAGAGTTGGGAATTGTAATTAAAGCATTATCAAAGGTACGTATTGTTGTACTGCGCAAACCTATTTCTGCTACGGTTCCTTCTACATCTCCCAATTTAATCCAGTCGCCCATTCTGAAAACATTATCAAACAGTATGGTCATACCGCCAAATAAATTGGATAACGTGTCTTTTGCAGCTAAAGCAAAGGCTAAACCTCCAACTCCTAGAGTCGATATAATTGCAGTCAGGCTTATTCCAAAATGGCTCAAACCGAAGCCTAAAATAATGATAACTATAAGTCCCTTTGCCACTTTCACTGCAAGATTAAACAGTTCTTTTCTTAATTCTTTATTTGAACTGGTTAACTTTTCGATTTGAACTAAAACAAAGCTATCAACAATTCTGAATAATAGCCAAATGAAGATAAGGCTATATATAATGAAAGACACGCCTTCTAAAGAAGAGCGATAATCCGTTTTGTAAAAAAGTGCATAGGCACTGAGATTAATGCCAAAAAAGATCAGTAAGGTACGGGCGGGCGTTCTGATCTCGTGATAGATTAGCTCTTGCTGCTCCTCTTCTTTATCAATAATAAAATTTTCTACACACCAGCGGGTACAACTAAAAACAAATGGATAACTAAAATAAACTAAAAGCATAATTAGAAATGAAAGGGCAACTCCCCCAACATCTATTTTAAACGGTGCAAGTTTATTATTAATGGAATGCGCTAAATCGAAGTGATTAATGTAAGAAATTGCGGATAGCAGCGAAAACTCTTGAAACCAGTGCGATGAAACAATTTGTCTGGGGTTATTAATTACATAGCTTAAAATATCTCGATAACTGCCACTTGTCTGTAAAAAAAGCTTATGGTTTTCTCGCGCTTCATCAAGCACGGGGCTGCCGGTTTTGTCATTCGGCAGGGCTAATTCCTTAACCGTCTTTAAAAGGCGGTCTAGTTTTTTTTGAGATGTCGCAATAACTGACTCAATTGACTGATAATTATTGGATGCCTCAATTAAATATTCAAGATATTGCCTAAGCTCCAAGTCAACCCGCAGTGTTTTTAATTTTATTTTATCCCGTAAAACCGCGTAATTATTGCCTCTTTCCGTGTTTATAGTTATGCGGGACTGTAAAAAATCCAGTTTTCTTTTGATGTCCTTGGAGGGGAGTTTGGCATTTGATTCTGCTTTCAGCTGTTTTATTAACTTTTCTAGAGTAATATTTTTTGTTTCCAGAAGTTTGTTAATGGATTTATCATCAGCTTTGATTAGCAATTGAGCATTAATAGCCTTTATTAAATCAACGGTCTCTATAATCTCCTGTTGATTTGATATAGCTAAAAGAGAAGAGGCGTTTAATAGCAAAACTAAAAAAAGAACGGCTATTTTGATGTTTTTAATCGATTTGAAAACCATACTTGAATTTATAGGATCAAGAAATAAGTTGAGACTTTTTTGAAAAGCAGATGTTATCAATGAGGCGAGGTTTCCCCAGCCTAGCAGCGACCAGTATCACTAGGTCATTGTCATTTTTTGTTGCTGCTCGCAAATCGGATGCCTTGCAAATAGAGAAATAATCGACTTGAAAGCCTGATTCCTGCAGTTGATTTTTTTGTGCCTTTTCAATAGTGTGAAAATTTAGCTGTCCCTGCTTTACAAGATCTTTTGCCCTGCATAGCGATTGGTAGAGTTCAGGAGCAATGGCTCTTTGCTGTTCAGTCAGATAGCTGTTGCGAGAACTCATCGCCAGGCCATCGCTTTCTCTTTCTGTTGCAACAGAAAAAATGGTCACAGGGATATTCAAATCCTGAATCATTTTCCTTATCACAGCCAATTGCTGAAAATCCTTTGCACCAAATAGTGCAATATCGGGCTGAACTATGTTGAATAACTTGCTGACTACGGTTGAAACACCGTCAAAATGTCCAGGTCTGTGCGCGCCGCAATGTAATGTGGCCAGCTCTCCAACAGAAACAGTTGTTGCTTCAGCTTTATTGGGATAAATTTCCATAACTGTGGGGGCAAATAGCAAATTTGCTGATGCCTGCTCTAACTTTTCCTGGTCTGCCTGCTCAGTTCTGGGGTAGCCTTCAAAGTCTTCACCTGCGCCGAATTGGGAGGGATTAATAAATAGGCTAACAATTACCTTATCGGCTTTTTTTTTTGCTTCAGTGACTAGCTTTATATGTCCGGCATGCAGGTTTCCCATAGTGGGGACAAAAGCAATGCTCAGTCCCTGTGCACGCCAAAGACCCACTTTATGTCTTAATTCGATGATTTTTGTGACTTTTTCCATAATGCTCAGTAGCTGTGCTGGGCTGTTGGGAATTTAGACAGTTTAACTGCCTGGTGATACTGCTGAATAGCGCTGGGGATGTTGTTGGCTGTTTGCATAAAATTATGAGAGAATTTTGGCCGTTTACCTAAGCTTATACCTAGCATGTCATATAGCACTAATACTTGACCATCACAGTAAATGCCTGCGCCAATGCCAATAACTGGAATGCTCAGGCTTTTTGATATTTCTGCAGCCAAATCGGCTGGAATGCATTCTAAAATCAATAAGCTAGCTCCGGCCTGCTCAACTTTTACAGCGTCTTCTGCTATTTTTTCTGCATCTTGCCGTGTTTTGCCCTGAACTTTATAGGTTCCTAGCTGGTTAATCGATTGCGGCAGCAATCCTAAATGGGCACAGACTGGTACACCGAATTCAACTAGATACTTAATAATATTTAGATGTGCGCCTTCCAGTTTTATCATCTGAGCGCCAGCCGACTGCATCAGTTTAGCCGCATTTTTCATTGCCATTTCGGCGGTACCATAGCTTAAGAAGGGTAAATCAGCGATAACAAAAGCACGTTTTCGGGCATTGGCTACACATTGCGTATGATAGACCATTTCATCAACAGACACTGAAACCGTTGTTATCTTGCCCTGAATAACCATCCCGAGAGAGTCGCCAACCAGCATAACATCTACTCCTGCCTGGTCTATCAGTTGACTAAAACTTGCATCATAAGCTGTTAAACAGGAAATTTTTTCACCCATCTGCTTCATTGCAAGCAAATCAAGTATTGAAACTGCTTTTTCATCTACAGCCATTAGTTTATTTTCTCCAAACCATCTAGAGGACATTGTGAAACTAAATGTTTGATTTCTCCCTTTCCTGGAATTATCATATCTTCAGATACTATTTCCTGTAATGGATGTAAGACAAATGCCCGATTCGATAATCCAATATGAGGTACCTTCAAGTCAGGGTGTTCAATTTGCTGATCTCCATATAATAAAATATCAAGATCTAATGTCCTTGCCCCCCATCGCTCAACTGTTCTATCGCGACCAAAATCATTTTCAATTTTTTGCAGTGCTCTTAAAAGTTCAATGGCGGATAAATCTGTCCGAATACAGATAACTGCATTAACATAGTCTGGCTGATCTTTCGGTCCCATAGGAGGGCTGCTATATAAACTGGAAAAACTAAGCTCTGTCATCTTTGACTGATCAGCAATACTGTTTCGAGCTTGCAGGATTTTTTCTGCCGGGGCTTTTAAGTTGCTCCCCAGGCCGATATAAACATCAACCATTGTCACTTTTTATTTTTTTGTTTTTTGCTTTTGTCTTGGCTTTACTTTTGCTCTTCCTTGGCGGGCGCGTCATTTTCTTTTGTTCTGCATCGCTGGCTTCCTGAAATTTTGTCCACCATTCCGCCACTTTACTGTCAGCACCACCCGTTTCAGCCCGTAGCAGCAAAAAATCATAAGCGGCCCTGAATCTTGGGTGGCCTAACAGCCGAAAGGGCCGGCCGCCAATGCGTTTTTCAAAGCGCAATTGCAATAGCCAAACTTCCCGCATAGATTGTGTTACCCGCTTTGGAATAGAAATGCTTTTTACCTGTGCAGAGAGTACTTTGCTGGCTGCATGCTGATAGGCGATGCTTTCATCATCTCCCCCACGCATTTGTTCCTTTGCTGCTCCCTGCACTGCTTCCCATAAAAAGGCTGCCATTAAAAAGTAAGGAGTTACACTTTTGCCGTCAGCTATACGCTTATCCGAATTTTCTAGCGCTTTGGCTATAAAAATGCGGGGGAAGTTGTTTTGTTCACTGTTTAAACAATGGTCAGATTGGGGGAATAGGTTTTTAAATAAGCCATAATGTCTCAGCATTTCAAAAGCCTGGATACCTTTGCCAGATAAAAACATTTTTAATGTTTCATCATATAAGCGGGCTGCGGGAATTCCTTTTAGCAAAGGTGCTAATTCAAAAATTGGTTTTTCAGTTGCTTGGTCTAAAGAAAACCCGAGTTTGACTGCAAATCTTACGGCCCTAAGCATTCTTACAGGGTCTTCTCGGTAACGGGTCGCTGGGTCGCCTATTAATTTTAGGATGCCTGCCGTGTGGTCATCCATTCCGCCAGTATAGTCGATAATAGAAAAATCGCGAATGTTATAATACAAAGCATTTACAGTGAAATCCCTGCGCCAAACATCATCTTCAATACTGCCAAAAACATTGTCCCGCAACAGGCGCCCATCTTCATGGACTTTTTGATCTTTGTTATCATCACTATTTGAGCTGCGAAATGTTGCAACTTCAATAATTTCACGGCCAAAAAAAACATGGGCAAGCCGGAATCTGCGCCCTATCAGCCGGCAATTGCGAAAAACTTTTTTTACCTGCTCGGGACTGGCATCGGTTGCCACGTCAAAATCTTTTGGTTCGTACCCCAGCAGCAAGTCTCGGACACAGCCGCCAACCAGATAGGCGTCATACCCTGCTTTATTCAGTTTATTTAAAACGTTAACAGCATTTTTACTCATTTGCGAGCGTGAAACATTATGCTCAGAGCGAGCATATAAAATAGCTCTTTCTTGGCTATTTTCATCATCGGGCGTTTTTGTATCACCCTTGGCATCAGTGCTGAATATTTTTTTGAAAAAATTTAAAATGACTTTTATTCCCTTATTTTTATTATATAAATTCAGTGCTTATAAATGTTGTTTACGGTAAGACTAAAAATTTTTCTCTTATCATATCACTTCACCTGATTTCATCCCAGCCAACCGCTTTTTTTTACATAGGCTACTTTAATATAGTAGAATCACTCGACATTTATTAGTTATCTAATGGGAACAGTGCAAATATTGTAATCTGTTGCTACTATTTTGGAGAGTTCCATGTTCAAAAAAATCATTAAAGGTTTGATTGATCAGCCTTTTTTAACCAGCCTGTATGTGGCTGACTTAGCCATACTTCTTCTTCATAAGCCACCGTTTGCTTTTTCTCTGGTCATGATGGCCGCATTAATTGGGATGAGTATGTATTATGGACAAAAAATGGCTTTATTCAAAAATTAATTGACTATCTCAGATAAAAAGAGACTAGGTAAAGAGGAGATGCTCTCGCCTGGTTTCTTTCGCCATATGGCAATCATTGCCTATGATGCGTTGCTATTGCTCGCCCTGCTGTTTCTAGCAACGGCAATTATTTTGCCTCTAAATAACGGTGAAGCATTTACATCGGCACAGTTTTTTTTCCCCGTCTACATTTTTCTTGTCAGTTTTCTTTATTATGGCTGGTTTTGGACGCATGGCGGACAAACATTGGGCATGAAAACTTGGAAAATAAAACTTCAGACTTTGGATTATCAGCCTATTAGCTGGCCTATAGCTTTTAAACGCTTTTTGCTGGCCTTTATTTCTTGGGGGGCTGTGGGTTTGGGATTTTTATGGAAAATTGTGGATAAAAAAAGGCTTACCTGGCATGACCACCTTTCAAAAACAGGTTTGTTTTTTGATCAGCAACGCTCAAGCCTATGATCGTTGAAGTTGCAGACTGGGCTTTTCTTTAGGCGCCTAAAAATAAATAACCCACCCAGTCTACATTTATAGCAGATTTATAATTTAAAACCCTCTCGCGACTTGCTTGCATTGGACAACAACATCTTCCATATGACAGCGATATTTTTCTTGGCCTTCGTACTCGCCCTCACAAGCTTCACAAACTAGCTTGCCTTTATCTGTAACCTTGTCAATAGCCCAGCCATAGCCTTTAGAGCCACACAGCAGTTTTGCATATTTTTTAAAACGCTGGCCTGATGATGCTTTTTTAGCTGCTGTGGCCTTATCCTTACAGCCTGGGGTCTGTTTAAGGTCGCCAGTAATTGATTCATAAACCCATTCATCAGTACTTTTTGCAAATGACTGAGAGGAAAGTACAAATAACATAGTGATTAAAGCAATTTTAAATTTCATAATCCCACCTTTAAGTTAGTTTTTTATTATATTATAATGGACATGTTGCAGATGTAACTCTAATACATTAATTTTTCATCAGCAACTGTTAATTTTAATACATATGATAAAGGCTGGAATTCAGCTAGAGTTCATACAACACTATGCTATACTCAAGTACTCTTAATTTAACGCATTTATGCTTCGCGAGATAACTTCGCATAGCATTTGGCTTGGAGCTCAAACCTATGAAAAAAACAATAAAATTTTTACTTCTAGCGACTGCATTTTTCGCGTTCTCTGCATATGCAAAAGAAAAAACTATACCATTAGACGATAATTCGTCAATTCTTGGTAAATGGAAGTTAACGGCCGAAGCTGCTGCCAAACACAAGACAAAAACGCCCCTAAGCATAACCTGGGATTTTAAAAAAGATGGTGTCTTAAATACTATTGCAACTGATGCACGCAACAGAACAGGCGCTATGAATATTAATGTGAAATATTCGATTGAAGACGGCGCGATTAAAAAGCAATTTAAGCCAGGCATCGAAAAGTATGAAACTTGTCGTGTAACTGACAAAACTGAAAAAACAATGATTTTACATTGTAAATTTTTATATTATTTTATGGAACGATAATAAATTTTCAGAAAAAGCCGCCTCTGCTTCTTTAGGAGGCGGCTACTGTCTTTTTCACTGCATACAGAGCAGAGAGAAAAACGATAGTACTTGGCAAAACCGCCATAATCATTGGATCATAGCCATAGACGAGCCCTACATACCCTGCTATTTTATCAAATATATTAAATGTCATTCCAATGATGCCCCCTATCATCATACGGCCCCCTGTACTCATTCCACGCTGAACTCCTACTACAAAAGGAATGGAGATCATTAGCATTACAAAGGTTATAAAAGGATTGATTAGCCGGCTCCAAAAAGCCAACTCAAATGATTGTGTTTTCTGGTCGTTCCGCTTAAGAAAATCGATATACATAAAAAGATCATAAAGAGACATATTTTCTGAATCAACGACTACAATATTTAATAGATCAGGGTCGATTGAAGTGTTCCAGGCCTGTGTCGGAAAGCTGCTAGAAAGGATTTGACTGGCAGCTATTTCAGACTTTATTACCCCCGTCATTTTCCATAGATTATTCTCTGAAAAAGTAGCATTATCAATTTTTTTAACAGCGAACAAATGGTTATGTCCATCTACCTCATAAATATAAATATCTGCGAGTTCTCCTTTCCGTGGAATCTTTCGAACATTAATGAACTGGTTACCCTCTTTTAGCCACAGGCCAGATTTAGAATGCATAACTATTTCATTATTTTGCGCAGTTGTTTTCAGTATTCGTGCTTTACGTTCGGCATCTGGCGCAATAAATTCGCCAACTAGCAGAGCAATAATGACGATGATGGCACCTGCCTGCATAACGGATTTAATCACCCAGAAAATAGAGGCTCCCGCTGCCCGCATAGCAACAATTTCTCTGTTGTTAGCCATTGACCCCACCACGAAAAGACTGCCAAGCAATGCCGCTGAAGGAATTAGCTCATAAAATACCCGAGGAGAGGTAAATGCGAGATATAAAAAAATTTCCTTTATTCCATAATTTCCTTTTCCCAGGTCTTTTAATTCATCACTAAAGGTAAATAAATTAAATAAGGTCAATAACAGTATTATTGCAATAGCTGAACCTTTTAAAACCTCTTTTACAATATAGCCGCTTAAAATGTTCATGCTATCCCTCTTGTCTCAAATTGCATGAGCAGTCCTTTTGCGCCATACAGCCGTAGCAGTAAAAAAGCTGTTAATAATAGCAAAAGCAAATATACTCCAAAATATCCCATGGAAACGGGAATCACCTCATTTACAACCCAGCTGTGGCTCACACGCTTTAAATTTCCATAAACAAAATAAATTAATAAAGCAACAATTAAACTGCCGTAAACGCCGCCTCTAGGCGATATTTTTGCCAAAGGCACTGCCAAAAGACTTAAAAAAATTACAGATAAAGGAATAGATAGGCGGTTCTGCATTTCTGCTATATCAAGCAGATCATCCGATCTCCAGAGTAAATTGCTTGGTGTTTCATATCTCTCCTGCTGCAGCTGTGTTTCTTTCTTTTCTATCCTTACAGCATATTCCTTAAACTCTTCGATAATGAAATTCTTTTCTCCTGGCACACCCTGGATTCTCTCACCTTGGTTTAATAGTAGGTATAAACCTCCAGGCAAACGCTTTATTTTGCCATATTTAGCATTGACAATGCCTAGGCTGTCATCTGTTCTATTTTGTACAAAAACATTTTTCATCTGATTGTTCTTAGAAATATCTTCGGTATAAAACACTAGATCGCCGTGGCCATATTCACTAAATCGCCCTGCGGCAATGCCTTTAATGTCAGCGTGTTTCTGATCTTCATGTATCAGCTGAGTCATTTTAGTTTCTGCCCATGGAGTAGCAATTAAGGAAAACCCTGCTGCCACAAGGCTAAGAGGAAATATCAATAAAAAAACAGCACGATAAATGGTAAAAATACCGCCGCCGGCAGAGGCAACAGCCGCCATTTCCTGGTCTCTATACATTCTGCCTATTACCATCAGTATTGCCATAAAAGTTGCCACAGGTAAAAAGGTTCCTATTGCAGTCACTATTTTCAGGCCTAGAAGACCCAGTACAATTTCATTGGATATCTTTCCTTCAATTGCCTGCGCTAAGACTCTAATGAATTTACGGCTCACTATAATAATAACTAGCACCGACAGCACGGCCATCACCGTTTTCAGCAGGTCCCTGGTAATCATCCTATCTAAAACGGAAACAAACCGATAAGACCTGGCAGCTCCCTTTTTTTTCGACTCAATGCTCAACTGACTCACCCTAAAAAACTCATGTATAATCTCATTATCACTCTCTCAACCTATACCCTGTTATGGACTATTTTATAGAAACCCTAGCTTTAGACAAGCAACAAACTGACTGCCTGATTATAGGCCTGTATGAAAACCAGCAATTGAGCCCATCAGCTATTGAAATTGACGGACTAAACCAAGGACTTATCGCTCAATTAATAAAGCGGGGGGATGTGACAGGAAAAAATGCAGAAACATTATTGATTAATTACCTGCCTGATAGTTCAGTAGATCGAATTTTACTTGTTGGTCTAGGTAAAAAAGAAAAACTGACTGCCAAACTTTATCGAAAAGCCCTGGTTTCTGCAATAACTGCGCTTAAAGCATTAAAAATTAAATCTGCCAGCAGCTGTCTTACTGATATTGAAGTAAAAGGCTATGATAGCAGCTGGAAGGTTCGACAAATTATAGAGGTTTTTAATGATGCCATTTATCTGTTCAGTGAAACTAAAAGCATTAAAGAACCCATCATTGAGCTTGAAAAAATTGCTATTACAGTAGCAGAAGAAATTAAGGCACAGAGCGAAGCAGGTTTAAAGCAAGGCATTGCCATTGCCAATGGCATAGACTTGACCAAGTTTCTTGCTGATTTGCCTGGCAACATTTGTACGCCAGCCTATCTTGCCGAGCGAGCTACATCTATCGCCGCTAGCAGCAAAAACATGACGGTGGAAGTTTTAGAAGAAAGTGATATGGAAAAACTGGGCATGGGGTCTTTTCTTTCCGTCTCGCGAGGCAGCCGTCAGCCAGCAAAATTAATCGTATTAAATTATCAGGGTGGCAATAAAGGGGATAAACCTATTGTCTTTGTCGGAAAAGGCTTAACCTTTGATGCAGGTGGAATTTCTTTAAAGCCTGGCGCAGGTATGGATGAAATGAAATACGATATGTGCGGAGGAGCAAGCGTACTGGCTACACTGCAAGCCGCGGCGGAGATGGAGCTGGCAGTGAATATTGTCGGCATTGTCCCTTCTTCGGAAAATATGCCTGATGGTGATGCCAATAAGCCAGGTGATGTTGTAACCAGTATGGCAGGGCTTACCATAGAAATATTAAATACCGATGCAGAAGGGCGCTTAATTCTTTGCGATGCGCTGACTTACGCGAAAAAGTTTGACCCCGAAGTTGTCATTGATCTGGCTACCTTAACCGGTGCCTGTCTAGTAGCCTTAGGCCGAGTACCAAGCGGTCTTTTGGGTAATGATGATGCATTATGCAATGATTTAATTCAGTCTAGCGAGACAGCTTGTGACAGCTTGTGGCGATTACCCTTATGGGAGGAATATCAGGAGCAGTTAAAATCTAATTTTGCTGATTTAGCCAATATTGGCGGACGGGATGCCGGCACTATTACTGCCGCCTGTTTCTTATCTCGTTTTACCGAAGACTATCGCTGGGCACATTTAGATATTGCAGGTACTGCCTGGCGTTCAGGCGGTTCGAATAAAGGTGCAACAGGTAGGCCAGTCCCCCTGTTAAGTCAATATCTCATTGACAGAACCAATGCCAGAAGCTAGTTTCTACATATTACAGACGCATTCATTGTCAGATCGATTTTTATTCGCCTGTAAACTGATAGAAAAAGCTTATCGCAACGGTCAGTTCTGTTATGTCTATACTGATTCGCTGCATCAAAGCCAGCAATTGGATAATCAGCTCTGGACGTTTAGGGAAAATAGCTTTATCCCCCATCAGCTATATGATGGGGTTGATAATATAGCACCTGATTATCAGCAGACTGTCCTGATTGGCACCCAGACAGCACCAGAAAAGTGGCAAAAGCTTATTTTTAATCTATCATCAAACTATCCGGAAAATTTAAAAAAAACTGCACGCGTTTTGGAGATTCTTGATAATAACGAAGCGTTAAAAAAGGCGGGACGACAGCGCTTTCGCCAATATAGACAAGATGGCTTTGAAGTATCGGCACATAAGATATAGCCTGCATTTTGCTCAGTACTCTAATTCAAATATAAACATAAAAGCAACTCATGGAAAAAACGTACTCCCCTCACTCAATCGAACAGCGCTGGTATCAAACTTGGGAAGAAAATGGCTATTTTGAAGCCAAATCGGAAGGAGAATCCTATTGCATAATGATTCCGCCGCCCAATGTAACAGGCAGTTTGCATATGGGGCATGCTTTTCAAGATACCATTATGGATGCCTTGACCCGATATCATCGTATGAAAGGCTGCAGTACTTTATGGCAGCCTGGCAGTGACCATGCAGGGATTGCAACGCAAATGGTGGTTGAGCGATTAATCAATGCTGAAGGTAAAACACGCCACGATTACGGCCGAGAAAAGTTTACTGAAAAAATCTGGGAATGGAAAGAAAAGTCGGGCAATACCATTACCCGTCAATTACGCCGTATGGGATCATCCCTAGATTGGGAAAAAGAACGCTTTACCATGGATGACGGCATGTCAGATGCTGTGCAGGAAGTGTTTATTAAGCTGCATGAAGAAGGCCTTATATATCGTGGCAAGCGCCTGGTAAACTGGGATCCGGTATTGCACACGGCTGTGTCTGATTTAGAGGTGCTATCAGAAGAAGAAAATGGCTCTATGTGGTACATGCGCTATCCTTTGTCCAATGGTTCCGGACATATGATCGTTGCTACCACTCGGCCTGAAACTTTATTAGGTGATATAGCAGTTGCTATTCATCCAGATGATGAGCGCTATAAACATCTGTTAGGTGAATTTTTAGAACTGCCCTTAACTGGCCGTCGAATTCCCATTATTGCTGATGAGCATGTTGACCCTGAATTTGGAACAGGCTGTGTAAAAGTCACCCCTGCACATGATTTTAATGATTATGATGTTTGGATGAGACATCGGGATTTATCCGCCATTCAAGAATCTCCTCATGGTGGGCTTATCAATATTTTCACAAAAGATGCCTCCATTCGTGAAAATGAAGAAGATGAAGGTCAGCTAATTCCAGAAAAATATAGTGGCATGGATAGTGTTGATGCCCGCAAACAGATTGTCGCTGACTTGGATGCGGAGGGGTTGTTGGAAAAAACGGTGGACCATAAACTGGTAGTTCCCAGAGGTGACCGTTCAAACAGCATTATTGAACCTCTTTTAACCGATCAATGGTATGTAAAAGTGGCACCATTAGCTGAACCTGCGATTAAAGCAGTGGAAAATGGTGACATTAAATTTGTTCCTGATAACTGGAAAAATACCTATTTTGAATGGATGCGCAATATTCAGGACTGGTGCATCTCACGGCAAATCTGGTGGGGACACAGAATTCCAGCATGGTACGATGATGAAGACAATATTTATGTTGGCAAATCTGAACAGGAAATCCGTAAAAAACATAATCTTGCAGATGATTATCCGCTTAGGCAGGATGAAGATGTCTTAGACACCTGGTTCTCGTCGGCATTATGGCCGTTTTCAACGCTAGGCTGGCCTGAAAAAACACCTGAATTGGCGAAACATTACCCGACCAGCGTTTTAGTGACAGGCTTTGATATCATCTTCTTCTGGGTTGCCAGAATGATCATGATGGGACTTAAGTTTCAAGGCGAGGTACCGTTTAAAGAAATCTATATTCATGGTTTGGTACGTGATGCCGAAGGGCAAAAAATGTCGAAATCAAAAGGTAATGTACTTGACCCCATTGACCTAATTGATGGCATTGATTTGGAAGCGTTGGTAGAAAAACGTGTATCAGGCATGATGCAGCCGCATTTGCAAAAGAAAATTGAAAAAGCCACACGCAAGCATTTCCCTGAAGGCATTCCTTCCTTTGGTACCGATGCTTTACGCTTTACCTTTGCTTCCTTGGCAACAACAGGCCGTGATATACGTTTTGATTTGGCGCGTACTGAAGGCTATCGAAATTTCTGTAATAAAATCTGGAATGCAGCCCGCTATGTGCTGATGAACACAGAAGACCAAGATTGTGGGCTGACCGGCTCAGCTATTGAATATTCACAGGCTGATCTATGGATCACTTCGCGCCTGAACCAAGTGATTGCCACCACCAGCGAGGCAATTGAAAGCTACCGATTTGACCTGGCTTCACAAGCCATCTATGAATTTACCTGGAATGAATATTGTGACTGGTATTTAGAGCTGGCTAAAATTTCTCTGCAGTCAGGTGACGAGGCATTGCAACGTGGGACGCGTAAAACACTCGTTAATGTTTTAGAAAATATCCTGCGTTTAAGTCACCCGATTATGCCTTTTATTACTGAAGAAATTTGGCGGCGCATTGCACCTTTAGCGGGCATTACCGCTGATACAATTATGCTGCAGCCATATCCTGAAGCGGATGAAAAGAAAGTTGACAGGCAAGCTATTGATGCGACAGCATGGATTATGGAATTTATCTTGGGCATTCGCAGAATTCGCGGTGAGATGAATATTGCGCCGGGCAAACCCATTCCAGTTTTATTGCAAAATGCATCCCCCACTGATTTGGAATTTTTAAAATCCAGTGAAGACTACCTGCTAAAACTGGGCCGTGTCGAATCGATTGCAATACTTGAAAAAGATGATGTGGCACCTGAATCAGCCATTTCTTTAGTAGGAGACATGAAAGTTTTAATTCCTATGGCAGGTTTGATCGATAAAGAAGCTGAAATAGCTCGGTTAGAGAAAGAAATTACTAGAATTAGCAAAGATTTGCCTAGGGTTGAAGGTAAACTGGGCAATCAGAAATTTATTGATAAGGCTCCTAAAGAGGTTATTGACAAGGAAAAAGAGAAATTGGCAGCCATGCGTTCTTCTTTGCTTAATTTAGAACAGCAGCTAGTTAAAATTAAAGCGCTGTAACATGCCAGACCCTGATGCAAAGACTGAAGCCCCTCGGACACTAGAGCAGTGGACGAGGGTGCTTTGCGATCAGGAAATGCCTATTTTCTCCAATACCGCACAAAATATATACAGCTCGTTAGATGATAAGCAAAAGGGGGCAATGGAATTGGCCTCTATTATTCTGCAGGATCCTAATCTTACAGCTAAAATTTTAAAAGTCAGCAACAGTGTTCATTACAATCCTTCAAGGCAAAAAATGAACACTATTTCCAGAGCTATTGTTATTTTAGGTTCCAATGTCATTCGTGAACTGACCATTGCCTGCTCCTTTTTTGAATCCATCATATCCCAGCAGAACAAGGATATGGCGAACAGAGAAATAGCGCATGCCATTCATGCAGCAGTGCAGGCTAAAGAAATTGCTATTGCCTGTAACGACCCGTCTCCGGAAGAGGTGTTTATTGCGGCTCTGCTTAACAATATCGGCTCTATTGCATTCTGGTGTTTTGGAGGCAGGCAATGTCAATATATTGCAGAGCTGCTTCAGTCAGGCAACTTTAGCGCTGAACAGGCTGAAAATAAAGTACTTGGCTTTACCCTTAAAGAATTGGCGATGAGCCTAAGCAGGTCCTGGCGTCTCGGAGGGCTAATAGAAGAATCAATTACAGCGCCATCGTCTTCTCATATTCGCCCTCAGATAGTTTACCTGGCAAAAGAAATTACCTTGGCAATTGATGATGGCTGGGAATCTGAGGCGATGGATGCCTGTCTCATAAAATTAGAAAAGCTTACTGGACAGGAGGTTGGATTCAGCAAATCAAGCTTAAAAAAGAACATGCTTTCTGCCGTTAAAATAGCCTGTAAATTTGGTGCGCATGATGCATCACAATTTATCCTGACAGACCAGCCAGTTCAAACTGAAGAAGCTGCCGGACATGAAATTGCCGATAAAAGCAAAATTCAGTTTCACATTTTGCAAGAAATAACTCAGCATATTAGCGGTCCCATCAACCCCAATTTACTGTTTGAAATGGCTGTTGAAGGGATACATCGCGGACTTGATATGGATAGAACACTATTTTGCATATTGAGTACGGACAAAAAAATGCTAAATGAGAAGCTGGCTGTTGGCTGGCGCAAAGACCTCAGCACACAGAAAATCAAGTTTGATGTTTCTAGCCTACCAGCCAATTTATTTTTTAAAGCAATGCATTCAGCTTCTGGCATTTGGGCTCACCCCAAGACTGATAGCATTCTATTTACTCCAAGCGTAATCAATCATATCGGCAGAACAGAATGTTTTCTCATTCCTATCTATACTGACAACAAACCCATTGGCCTGGTTTATACAGATCGTTCTATCAATAAAAAGCCTTTAACAGAAGAAGACTTTAATGTGGCAAAGCTCTTTTCTCAGCAAGTGAATATAGGACTAGCTCTCTATAAAATGAAAAAACATGAATGAAAAAGAATTTATAGATTTACAGGTTTTTCTTGTAGAGCCTTCGCATACACAGCAGCTTATCATTAAAAACTTTCTGTTAGACCTGGGTATCTCAAACATCACAGTGATAGAATCGGGGAAGGAAACGCTGGAAATGCTAAAGCAGTGCACTCCTGACCTGATCATGAGCTCAATGTATCTGCCAGATATGACAGGTGCTGATTTAGTCCATAAAATCAGGGGGGATTCAGACTCTTATGACATGGCTTTTTTACTTATATCAAGTGAAACAAATATAAATTATTTAGAGCCGATTCGGCAGGCAGGTGCAATTGCCATTTTGCCCAAGCCATTTAGCAGCATAGAATTGGATATCGCATTATCATCTACCTTAGATTATTTAAACCCTCAAAAGGTAGAGTTGAATTATTTGGATATTGAAGATATTAGTGTGCTAGTGGTAGATGATAGTCCTACCTCTTTAAAGTATATTACAAAAATTCTTAATGATATTGGAATAGAACGGGTCACCCAGGCAACAGATGGCCAACAGGCTTATGAGCTATATAATTCACATATTTTCGATATAATTGTGACTGACTTTAATATGCCTGAAATGGACGGGATGCAGTTAACGAACGCCATTCGTTCCGAAAGCAGCCAAAAAGCCATTCCGATTCTGATGCTCACCAGCGAACAGAATCAAAACCGTCTTGCTGCCGTCAAAAAAGCAGGGGTCTCTGCTATCTTGGATAAACCCTTTGAACCAGCGGCCATTAGAAAGCTAATTTCTCAGCTGCTGAATTAGATTTATAGACTGCACGGTCGCAATTGCAGAATCTATATAGACAAACGGCATATTTCATCTATATTTGCATTACTGAAGGTTAAAAATCCATAAACTCATGGCAACACCACATTCTGACATACAATTTGGCGGCTTGATAAAATGCCTTGTTCAAAAAGGTATTCTCACCGAAGATGAAGCAAAAAAACAGGCGGCAGAGGCTCAGAAAAATAAATCCTCTATCATTAGCCATTTAGTTTCAAATAAAATTGTAGATAGCAAAACAGTAGCGACTGTTGCCTCTGCCGAATATGGAGTTCCCTTTTTTGATCTTGATGCAATAGAAATACAGTCTCTTCCCATCAGTCTTGTTAGCGAAAAACTTATTCGCCAGCACCATGCCCTGCCTTTATATAAACGCAGCAGCAGGCTGTTTATCGCTGTTTCAGATCCTGGCAACTTCCAGGCACTTGATGAAATCAAATTTCATACTAGGCTCAATACAGAAACCATTCTTGTTGAGGAGTCTAAGCTAGGCAGCGCTATTGAAACTGCACTTGAAGCCGCAGACACATCAATGGCTGACCTGCTGGATGAAGATTTAGACAATCTTGAAATATCGTCTGGCGATGAAGAGGTCGCACAGGATGATAACGATTCAGATATTGACGATGCGCCAATTGTACGGTTTGTTAATAAAATATTGCTGGATGCCATTAAAAAGGGGGTGTCAGATATTCACCTAGAGCCTTTTGAAAAAACATTTCGGATTCGATATAGAAATGATGGCATCTTATACGAAGCCGCCAGTCCGCCCACCAATATATCTCACCGAATCATTTCCCGAATTAAAGTGATGTCGAAAATGGATATTGCAGAACGCCGGGTTCCTCAGGATGGCCGGATTAAAATGCAGCTATCAAAAAATAGGGCCATTGATTTCCGTGTCAATACCTGTCCAACTTTATTTGGCGAAAAAGTCGTTTTGCGGATTTTAGATCCGACCAGTGCCCAGATTGGGATTGAAAAGCTGGGGTTTGAACCGGAGCAGCAAAAGTTGTTTCTGGATGCCATTCACCGGCCTTATGGCATGGTTCTGGTTACCGGCCCAACAGGAAGCGGTAAAACGGTTTCGCTGTATACGGGGCTAAATATTTTAAACAAGATTGAACGAAATATTTCAACTGCAGAAGACCCTGTTGAAATAACAGTTGAAGGGATCAACCAAGTTAACATGAATGTTAAGGCGGGTTTAACATTCGCTGTGGCCTTAAAAGCATTTTTACGACAGGATCCCGATATTATCATGGTGGGTGAGATCCGTGACCTGGAAACAGCTAGTATATCGGTAAAAGCTGCACAGACAGGACACTTAGTGTTATCAACACTGCATACAAATGATGCTCCCCAAACTATTAACAGGCTGATGCAAATGGGAATTGAGCCTTTTAACATTGTATCAGCCGTTAACTTAATCATGGCCCAGAGACTAGGTCGAAGACTTTGTGAGCACTGTAAAAAAGAAGCCGAATATCCAGAGAAAACCTATCTTGATGCGGGGTTTAAAAAGGAAGAACTAAGTACATTAAAAATATATATACCAGTTGGCTGTGATCATTGCAATGAAGGCTATAAAGGTCGAGTGGGGATTTATCAGGTAATGCCTATCAGTGAAAAAATGCGGGCACTTATCCTTAGTGGGGGTAATGCCATGGAAATGTCTGAACTATCTAAAAGTGAAGGCATTAATGACCTAAGAGCATCAGGGCTTGAAAAGGTACGGCAAGGTATCACCAGCCTTGCAGAAGTTGAAAGAATAACAGAGGAATAAAAATGGCAGCAGAATTAGAACAAATTGATTTTATCTGGACAGGGAAAGATAAATCAGGAAATAAAACAGAAGGGATTCTTAGTGCTTTAAGTGAAACCATTGCCCGGGCTGATCTGCGTAAACGAGGTATTCGGGTTATAAAAATAAAGAAAAAACCTAAACCTTTATTTGCAGCCAAAACAAAACCCATACTCCCCGGTGACATTGCTGTTTTTGCACGGCAACTGGCTACTATGCTTGATGCAGGGGTGCCTTTGGTTCAGGCATTTGATATTATAGGGAAAGGCAATAAAAACCCAAGTATGGGTGAAATGCTGCTCTCTATTAAAGGTGATATTGAAGGGGGCGATACTTTAGCCGAGGGGTTAAGGAAAAAGCCTCTATATTTCGACGACCTGTTTTGCAGCTTAGTTGAGGCAGGGGAGCAGGCCGGGGTACTTGAGACTCTTCTTGACAAGATAGCAACTTATAAAGAGAAGTCAGAGTCAATAAAGAAAAAAGTCAAAAAAGCATTGACCTACCCTATCGCGGTGCTTGCGATAGCGTTTATTGTTACAGCAATTCTGCTTATTTTTGTAGTTCCAGTGTTTGAAGACTTATTCAACAGTTTTGGAGCCGATCTCCCTGCATTTACAATGTGGGTTATAGGTTTGTCAGAATGGGCACAGGAATGGTGGTGGGCTGTTATTGGCGGTATTTTTGGATTTGTGCAATTATTTTCCTATTTTAAAAAGCGTTCTGAAAAATTTAGACATTTTATAGATAGAACATTGCTTAAACTCCCAATTATTGGTGCGATTCTTGACCAGTCAGCTCTTGCCCGTTTTTCTAGAACTCTTGCAACCATGTCGGCAGCTGGTGTGCCATTAGTTGAAGCGCTTGAGTCTGTAGCGGGAGCCTGTGGCAACGTTGTCTATACTGAAGCCGTTATGCAAATACGTGATGAAGTTGCAACGGGACAGCGTCTTCAGCTCGCCATGCAGCAAACCGATATTTTTCCTCATTTAGTGATTCAAATGGTGGCGATAGGTGAAGAATCAGGAAAAATTGACAGCATGCTCGATAAAGTTGCTGATTTTTACGAAGAGGAAGTTGATAACCTGGTAGATAATTTAAGCAGCTTAATGGAACCTTTCATTATGGTTATCCTGGGTACTTTAGTTGGAGGCTTGATTGTTGCTATGTATCTTCCTATCTTTAAACTGGGTGCTGCGGTCGGTTAAACCTACCAAAAATTTACAGAGTTTCATTTTTCTATTGATAGCTCCTAAAAATGCATTAATAACAATATATTGCAAAGGTCGTGAAGAAAAAGCGACCTTTTTTATTGTTTCATTTTACCCAAACTCACAAAACAACCTTTCACCAGAAACAATCGTTTCATTATAGTATTTTCCAATTAACAAATGAGTCTGAACAGACCTTTTTATTCCAATTCTAAAAATCAGGCTTTTTTCTGTTCATATATTTGTTTAAAAAGTTGCTTTTTAGCAAGATTCATTTGATCGGAAAATTTATTATCACTCATTTTATAAGCTTCTTTATCCAATAGTTCAAAGGAGAGAGAGTCTTTTAAATAATTTTCAGACCGTTCCACTAGTAACGGAGGTTTGGTGATGACAAGAAGAGCAAACTAATCGCTCTCTGGTTTGTCCCCAAGGCTTCGAGAGAATGTGGCATGCTGGGCGTATAAACCCATTTGGTCAACGTAATTCCTCCAAATAAGTCAGGCACGCTTCATCATCAGGAAACCATTCTACAAATTCCCGATACGACCGAGGGTAGTCAACGCCAGTCTCCAAAGTTTCGTACATTTTTATTAGCCATAAAATTCTTAAATACTACATATTGTATCAAGAGGGGCTAAGGGACTACCCCC